>VFSW01002227.1_pt1 | contig 29390 bp, 32 predicted proteins | sample 5358111 | NCBI WGS metagenome assembly VFSW01 (sample SAMN11554181, study PRJNA540505) | mine drainage metagenome | isolation source: sediment from site ElyBrook_90M | place: USA: Ely Copper Mine, Vershire, VT | collected 2017 | reverse complement strand
TCGGCAGCCTCTGGTACCGGGCCTACGTACTTGTTCGGATCGGCTGCGCCATGAGCTTTGCCAAAGGTGTGTCCACCGGCGATAAGGGCAACTGTTTCCTCGTCATTCATAGCCATGCGCGCGAAGGTCTCACGAATATCCTTGATCGCGGCAACTGGATCAGGCTTGCCGTTGGGGCCCTCCGGATTCACATAAATAAGGCCCATTTGAACTGCTGCTAGAGGGTTGTCGAGCTCGCGGTCACCGCTGTAGCGTTCGTCCGCCAGCCACTTGCCCTCAGGGCCCCAATAAATGTCTTCTTCCGGCTCCCAGATGTCCTCGCGTCCGCCGCCAAAACCGAAGGTCTTCAATCCCATCGACTCCAGCGCCACATTGCCAGCCAGAACAATCAGGTCGGCCCAGGAGAGTTTGCGGCCATACTTCTGCTTGATGGGCCAAATTAACCGACGCGCTTTGTCCAGGCTCACGTTGTCCGGCCAGCTGTTGAGGGGGGCAAATCGTTGCGCGCCGTGGCCCGCGCCGCCGCGGCCATCGGCGATACGATAAGTGCCTGCGCTATGCCATGCCATACGTATAAAGAACGGCCCATAGTGGCCGTAGTCCGCGGGCCACCAGTCTTGCGAGTCCGTCATCAGGGCGCGGAGATCCCTGATCACGGCATCCAGGTCAAGGCTCTTGAACTCCTTGGCGTAATTGAACGTCTCGCCCATGGGATTGGACAGGGAAGAGTGCTGGTGCAAGATCTTCAGGTTCAGTTGATTCGGCCACCAGTCTGCGTTCGATGTGGCTCCAGCCGCTGTATGTTTCATGGTGCCGCCCGAGAACGGGCATTTCATCTCTTCTGACATGGTTCCCTCCTTTGTTTCTTTTGCAATCTACCAGCCGCTCCAGTTTAGAAGTTAAATGCCAATCTATCAATCCAGACTTATTCATTGAGCTATCCGCGATTTTGATGCAAGCGAAAGGATTTCTGCAGGTGGACCTGCCAAATGGTTTGACAATCCATAGCCGTTTGGTTATATGTTTTCCATGACGGTAATAGCAGATCGCGTCTTCAAGGCCCTCTCCGATCCCACGCGCAGGGCCATTTTCGAGGGGTTGACACGGGATGGCGAGCAGACCGTTCATGCGTTAACCAGCCGCTCCGGGATTTCTCAGCCTGCCGTTTCCAAACACCTCACGGTGCTGAAACGGGCAAAGCTGGTGCGGCATCGTCGCGAGGGACGCGAAAACCATTACAGTGCTCGTCCACAGGCTCTGACCCCGATGGTGGACTGGCTCAATCTCTACGGCGTCTTCTGGCGCGACCGGTTCGATCAACTCGAAGCACTCTTGGAAAGGATGGACAAGTGATGACTCCAACGGCAGAGACTCGTTCTCTGGTTATCGAGAAAGAAATGCCCTATCCGCAAGTGAAGGTGTGGCGCGCGCTCACTGAAGGTTCGTTAATTGAGCAGTGGCTGATGACGAACGATTTCCAGGCAACCGTGGGACACCGTTTCAGCTTCCGCGCCAAGCCCGTTCCAGGTTGGAACGGGATCATTAACTGCGAAGTACTGATGGTCGAACCGAACTCACGGCTCTCCTATAGCTGGGCTTCCATGGGAGTGGAGAGCGTTGTCGACTGGACGCTGACGCCGACCGAGGGCGGCACGCATCTTCGCATGGAACATTCCGGCTTCCCGTCGGAAGAAAGTGCCAGTTACAAAGGCGCAAAGTACGGATGGACGAATTTCATCGGCAACCTGGAGCGTGTGCTTGGGGAGGTGGACTGACATGAAAGCAAAAATCGTTGTCTATTGGGCTACGACCGGACTCGTAGCGTTTTTTATCGGAGGCGGCGGCCTAGCGCAGATTTGGCAGTATCAGACCAATCCCCATAGCGTCGTGCCCGTTCTTGATTATCCAATGTACTTCTTCGCAATCCTGGGATTTTGGAAGGTGCTTGGAGCCATTGCCATCCTTGTGCCGCGCTTTCCCCGGCTCAAGGAGTGGGCCTACGCCGGCATTTTCTTTGACCTGACAGGCGCGGCTGTATCCTGCGCCGCGGTGGGCGGTTACGGCGCTTTCGGCTTTCACGTCCTTGCCCCTCTCATCATCGCCGGTTTTTGTGTGGCATCGTGGGCGCTGCGACCAGCGAACCGCAGCCTCGGCATTCTCTTTCCAGTGAAGAATGTCAGGCCGGCATAAACGCGGCGGGTGGCGAAGATTGATGAAGGCGCTCTTCTGTGAAAGGAAGGAAAAAGACATGAGCAGCAGTGAGCAAGCCACCGGGAAAGTCGCTTCCCGGCTCATCGACCAGCGGATCAACGAACTTGACGACTGGCGCGGGAAGACACTCGCGCAGGTGCGCCGAATCATCCACGAGGCGGACCCTGAGATTGTGGAAGAGTGGAAGTGGAGAGGGACTCCGGTCTTCTCCCATGGCGGTATCGTCTGCACGGGAGAGACCTACAAAAATGCTGTCAAAATGACCTTTGCCAAGGGTGCTGCGCTGCCTGACCCTGCAGGTCTATTCAACTCCAGCCTCGAGGGCAATGTCAGGCGCGCCATTGACATTCACGAAGGCGACAAGGTCGATGAGGCAGCCTTGAAGGCTCTCATCCGCGCCGCTGCGGCCCTGAACGCGAGCGCCCGTAAAGGCGCCTCGTCAGGACGAACAGCATGTCACACAAAGTGATGCGCTTGGTAGAGTATGGTCGATTGTTCTCCAATTCCTAGCCGGGCCAGGGTGAGGGCGTCGATGTCGTCGTCCTGGCCGTACGCCTGTGCGAATATGCGTGCGGGCCGGTCTGCCTCCAGAAGTCATCAATGGCGAGAACTCCTGTAAAATTATTGTTTTGCCGGTACAGGGCTTCCAGGACCGGCTAGCGGCAAAAGGAAAGCTGGCATGGTTACCATTGGAGCTGTCGATATTGGCGGAACGAAAATTGCCGCCGGAGCCGTTCAGGAAAACGGCAGCATCGTAAAACGCCTGGAGTCTCCCACAGAGCCGGAAAAGGGATTTCAGAATGCGATCGAACGCATCGCCGCGATGCTGCGCGCCTTATCGGAAGGGACGCTGTTCGCGGGTGTGGGAGTTGGCTGCCCTGGGCCGCTAAACCCATTCACTGGCGTGATTGGTGAGGTTGGTACGCTCCCAGGCTGGCAAGGCGGAGATCTGAAAGCCGGGCTTGAGTCCGCTTTGCAACTCCCCGTAGCGGTGGAGAACGACGCGGATGCGGCAGCCCTTGGGGAAGGGTGTTGGGGAACGGAGCCCGTCAGCGGAAGCTTCATCTACATCACAGTAAGTACGGGCATTGGTGGCGGTATGTTGGTTGGCGGAGAGCTATACCGCGGCGTGGATGGCGCACATCCGGAGTTTGGCCACCATGTGCTCGATAACGCGGGGCCGCTCTGTTATTGCGGTGCGCGCGGATGCTGGGAGAGTCTTGCAAGCGGCCCAGCCATGGTTGCGTGGATGCGCGAGCAAGCGCCAAACGTCTCCGAAGCCACAACGGCAGAGATATGTGAGGCCGCAAGAGGCGGCGACGTGCTGGCTATGCGGTGCGTGGAGCGAGAAGGTTATTATCTCGGACTGGGGCTGGCAAATCTCATCACATTGTTCGCTCCGGAGAAGATTGCGCTGGGCGGAGGAGTGATGAAAAGCGGGTCACTATTTATGGATAAGGTGCGTAGAACAATCAGGGAAGTTGCCACGCAAGTTCCGTCAGAAAAAACGCAATTGATCATGGCCTCGCTGGGGCAGGATGCCGGATTGCTTGGCGCGGCGCGCGCGTGGCAGCTCAGGCACAACGGATAAGGTGAGATACTGGCCGGCATCTTCACTCGATGCCGGGATGCAGAATAAGAAAGAGGCAGAGAATGAGCGACAACGCTCCATCGATAGCGGGCTCGCCGGAAGCAAACGCTTCTCGCGCAGAGCAAGAGACGAAGCTTTTCAAGGACATTCTCAAGCAGCCCGCGCAGTTGGCGGGGTCGCTGAAACATATGCTCGGCGCCGGCAAGCCCGCGCTGGAAGAGGCCGCGGCCTTGATGCGCGGCAGAAGGCCGGTGGTCATTGCCGGCATTGGAGCGAGTTGGCATGCGGGAATGGCGATGCAGGGAGAGCTGCTCGCTAGCGGTTTTCCGGCGCAGTTGATTGATGCATCGGAGTTGCTCCACTCTGCGCAGGTGCCTGAAAGTGCAACTGTAGTGCTGCTTTCGCGGAGCGGAAAAAGCACAGAGATCGTACAACTGATCGATAAATGCCGCACTAAGTCGGCTAAGATTATTTCGGTTACCAATCAGCCCGATAGCCCGGTCGCGCAAGGTTCGGATATCGTACTCAATACCAGCACGCAGTTCGATCATGCGGTCTCTGTAACCACATATAGTGCGATTGCGCTGGCTGGCGTGCTGCTGGCCACGGTTGCGACCGGCCGACCAGTTGGCCCACTAGACGATGAGTTAGCGCAGCCTTTACAGGAGGCGGGCGCAGCTATTCCCGCTTGGCGCAAAGCCATCGAGATGTCGAACTGGCTGGACGATGGGAGCGGCTCCACCTACTTTTTGGCCAGAGGCTCAAGCCTTGCCAGTTGCCATGAGGCCAGGTTGCTGTGGGAAGAGGCGGCTAAAGGGCCTGCAACCGCACTAACCGCAGGCGGCTTCCGTCATGGACCTCAGGAGATTGTTCGCGAGGGAATGCGCGCAGGCATCTGGCTTGATGCAGAGCAAATGCGCAGCCAGGATCTGGACTTGGCGCGCGACCTGAGAAAGCTTGGCGCGCGGGTGCTGCTGATTGGGCAAGGGATTGAGCAGAGCGACGCGGACTGCGTCCTGTGCCTGCCTGCCATTCCGGCACGCTGGCAATTCCTCATCGACATTATCCCCATCCAGATTGCCGCCGAGAGAATGGCCAGGGTGCGTGGCGAAGACCCGGACTCGTTCCGCCTCTGCTCTTACATTGTTGAAAATGAGGGCGGTCTGACTGCAGCGCGGTAGCTAACAAGTAAGTGGAATCGAGAGTTATGAAACTGCCTAAGTGGCTACTGTTATCCCTTGCTGTGCCCTTGCTGTGGGGGCTGTGGGGTGCGCTCACTGAGATTCCTGAAAAGTGGCTCAATCCGGCCTTTCCTCCTACTCTTGGATATGCGGTCTGGTCGCTGACCATGATTCCCGTTTGCGTGTTTGGCCTGTGGAAGATCAAGTGGAAGCTGACTCTGACGCCGCGTTCCATCTTCTATGGCTGCGCGGTTGGTTTCTCTGGCGCGGCGGGTCAGCTCATCTTGTTTTGGGTGCTGCGCCAGGGGCCAGCCTACCTTATCTTTCCCATTGTCTGCCTCTCGCCCGCTGTAACCATCGTGCTTTCGTGGACCTTTCTGCAAGAGCGCACTTATCCGCTGGCGCTAACTGGGATTGTACTTTCTCTGCCCGCGATTCTTCTCGTTTCACTGCAAGCGCCCAGCGGCAGTCCGGTGCATGGCAGTCTCTGGCTGGTGGGCGCAATCGGTATCTTTCTCATGTGGGGCTTGCAGGCTTACTTCATGAAGTCGTCTGCCAATGCTATTGGCTCCGAGGAACTATTTGTGTACATGGCGGCGACCGGGCTGGCATTAAGCCCGATCGCACTGGCCATGAGCCCCGGCATTCATTCCGGCTCCGCGCTGGGCTTCGGACTTACCTTCGCCATTCAGTCTCTCAATGCTGTTGGCTGCCTGCTGTTTGTCTATGCTGTCCGCTATGGAAAGGCGATTGTGGTTGTGCCTATGGTGAACGGCATGTTTCCACTGGTCACTATTGTGGTTTCGCTGCTGCTCTACCGGGAAATCCCCAGCAGGTACAACCTGGCAGGCATGGTGCTGGCGCTGGTCGCCGTACTCCTGATGGCCTTCGATGAGGTGAGGCACAACCCCGATCAGGCCGCATTGCGTGTGGAGTAGAATTGCGCGTGTCAAGAAGTCCTTGCTGCGAGTGAACGAAAGTTGCACAAGAAGCGGCTGGGGGGCAAGCAGCGATGGCAACGAGCACAACATCTTTAACGCAGCCGTCTGGCTCGGCGGAAGCGAAAGCGCGTTTTATGCCGCTCGATGCATGCCGTGGCCCAGTCCTGCTCAGTTTTGCTGGTTACCTGGCTCATCGCATATTGGATGTACCGTCGCGGTATCTTTGTCAAAGTCTAACTCGATGTGAGGTTTTATGGAGTCTGTCTTCACGATGCGGCCGATTGGTTTTGTCGGCAGCCCATTCAAGGATGCGGCCGCGATCCCCAAGGGTCTTGGAGCCCAACACCCGGAAGAAGGTGTGCTGAATATCCTGCCGGAGTTAGAGGCTGGGCTTGCGGATATTGAGGGTTTCTCGCATCTCTATGTGATCTGGGCCTTCGACCGCTCCGATGGCTTCGATCTGATGGTGACGCCACCTACCGATAGCCAGGCCCATGGACTGTTTACCACGCGCTCTCCTCGGCGGCCCAACGCGCTTGCCCTCACGGTTGTGGAGTTGCTGCGGCGCGACGGGGCATCGCTTTTTGTGCGCGGAGTGGATATGTTGGACGGCACGCCTATTCTGGACATCAAGCCGTATTTGTCCAGCGTTCCGGCAGAGAAGCTGCGCCGCGGATGGCTGGCGGAAGCGGAACAGCGCAATAGGTAAGTTGGAGGGGGGCCGCCTTTTATCCGGCCAGTAGTTAGCTTTCTAACTCGCCGGAATAAATGCAGCCACTGGTGCAGGTTTCGCGCACTACAATCTTGCTGAGCGATGGTAGCGACGAGAGCAGGTTCTTCCATAGCCAGCGGGCCAGGTTCTCGCTGGTAGGGTTCTGTAAACCCTCTACTTCGTTGAGGCAGCGATGGTCGATGCGGTCTTCGACGGTTTTGAAGGCGGCCTTGATCTCAGCGAAATCTACAACCCAGCCCATATGCGGGTCGAGCGGGCCACTGGCATGAATCTCGATATGAAAGCTGTGCCCGTGCAGGCGGCCGCACTTATGCCCGGCGGGGACATTAGGCAGCCAGTGCGCGGCCTCGATTGAGAAATCCTTGAATATTTCCATCCGTTCGACTTAGTACCTTTCCATAACTCAATGCCTGAAGTGGCGGATCCCGGTGAAGACCATGGCCATACCTAGCTTGTCGGCGGCGGCAATCACGTCCTGATCTTTTACCGAGCCTCCGGGCTGGATGACGGCTGTAGCTCCGGCGGCGGCCACGGCTTCAAGGCCGTCGGGGAAGGGAAAGAATGCGTCAGACGCGGCTACACAACCCTCGAGCGGCAGCAGGGCTTTCGCGGCGCCAAAGCGGGCGGCGTCCACGCGGCTCATTTGTCCCGCGCCCACGCCCAGGGTCTGACCGTCGCGAGCATACACAATCGCATTGGACTTGACGTGCTTGCAGACGCGCCAGGCAAAGAGCAGGCTGCGCAGTTCCTCGGCGGTGGGCGGACGCCAGGTGGCGACCTTCAGCTCCGACTCGGTGATGCGCCCGGTATCGGCATCCTGCAAGAGCAAGCCGCCTGACACATGCTTGACGACGGGCCGGGGTGGCGCGGAGTGGACCTCAACCAGGCGCAGATTCTTTTTGGCGGCGAAGCGCTCGCGGGCCTCGGCGGTAAAAGATGGTGCTGCGATGGCCTCGACAAAGAGCTTGGCGATCTCCTCGGCAGCCTCGCCGTCTACTTCGCGGTTGATGCCGATGACCGAGCCGAAGGCCGAGACGGGATCGCAGGCCAGGGCCTTGCGGTAGGCGGCAAGAACCGCAGAATCGGTGGCCGCACCGCAGGGGTTGGTGTGCTTGGTGATGATGACGGCGGGCTCATCGAACTCCTGGGCCAACTCCCAGCAGGCGTCCAGATCGACCAGATTGTTGAAGCTGAGTTCCTTACCCTGAAGCTGGTGCGCGCCTGCGACGCCCAGACCGGAACCGTCCGTGTAGAGAGCGGCGTGCTGGTGGGGGTTTTCTCCGTAGCGCAGCGGCTGGGCCAGCGGGAAGTTGATGCGCAGGGTCGTGGGCAGGTTGGCTGCATCCAGCGTGGCGGGCGCGTTAGGCGCGGGAGCATCCGGCATCTTGTCCAGAGTGTTGGCGATAGCAGAATCGTAAGCCGCGGTAAGGCCGAATGCCTGCCGAGCCAGCCGCCAGCGGGTCTCGCGGCTCAGGGCTCCGTGTGCGGTTTTCAGTTCTTGGATCAGGGCGGGATAGTCGGCCACGCAGGTCACAATGGCCACATCCTCAAAGTTCTTGGCCGCGGAGCGCACCATGGACGGACCGCCGATGTCGATGTTCTCAATCAGGTGGCCAAAGGCAACGCCGGGCTGTTTTGTCGTCTTTTCAAAGGCGTAGAGGTTCACCACCACCATGTCGATGGGCTCAATGCTGTGAGCCGCCACGGCGGCCTCGTGTTCGCGATTGCCGCGAATGTAGAGCAGGCCCCCATGCACCTTGGGGTGAAGGGTCTTTACGCGCCCGTCCAGCATCTCCGGGAAGCCGGTGAGGTCGCTGATGTCCTGTACGCCCAGGCCGGCTTCGCGCAGCGTCCGCGCAGTTCCGCCGGTAGAAACCAGTTCCACGCCAAAGCCCGCCAGCACCTGGGCAAACTCCACCAGTCCGGTTTTGTCCGTGACGCTCAGCAACGCCCGCCGAATCCGCTTTTCCTGACTCAATGTATCGCTCCTTATGAGGTTCCATTCGGCTCCGAACAGCCCCTGCCGCCGCGGATGAATAGGCACCAAACTCCAGAGTACATCGAATTGCGGGCTAGAACGGGAGCCCACATCGTGGAACTTGTGGAGGCCACCCGGCGAGGGGGATGCGCTTGGCCTACGCTGTTGATAAAAATGCTTTAGAGTTGTGTTATGGGCAGTTACTCCCCCAATCCACCCGAGCCAGAGTTTCTGCCTCCGGATATTCAATCGATGCCGCCGCCGCGGCCTCGGCGCCATTCCCGGCCCTCCTGGGCTTCCGCGCCGGCAACTTACCTGCTGGTGGGCATCAACTGCGCGGTTTTTGTGGCCATGGTGGCCAGCGGGGTCAGCGCGGGCAGCCCCACCGTGGACCAATTGATGCGCTGGGGAGCGGACAACGCAGGCAGCGTGCTGATCAACCACGAGTGGATCCGCATTGTGACTGCCATGTTTGTGCATGTGGGCATTCTTCACCTGGCCACCAACATGTGGTGCCTGTGGAACCTGGCCCTGCTGGCCGAGCCGCTGATGGGCACCGTGGGCGTGCTGGCGGTGTATCTGCTCACCGGTGCGGCGGGCAATCTGCTGTCGACTCTTGTGAACTGGATCAGCTACCACAATACGTCCGGAGGCCAGTTTCCGGCCGGCGCAGGAGCTTCAGGTGCGGTGTTTGGCATCGCCGGGGCGCTGATTGTGCTGCTGAAATCCAACCGCCTGCCAGTGCCGCCGCTGGAGCTGAAAAAGCTGCGCAAGTCGGTGATTTACTTTGCCGCGCTGAATTTGGTGCTGGGGCTCGGCATCAGCGTTGGCACCGATGTAATTGGCGCTGGCATCCATATCGACAATATGGCGCACATCGGCGGCTTTATCTGCGGCTTGCTCTTTGCCTGGCCGATGGTGCCGCGGATTGGTTCTTCAAGAGATCTCTTCCAAAGACGTCTGCGCATTTCGCTGGTGTCAGTGGTGGCCGGGCTGGTGATGTTCGGTTTTTACCTGGCGCAGTTGCCTGGGTAAAGCGAATTGCGACGTCGTTTTCCGGCGGTTGTGCAAGAATATTTTCCGTAAGCTGGTCCTCTCAATTCAATCCAGGAGGCAAGCCATGAAGCGTCGTGAATTCCTGAAGACAGCCGGCCTCACCGCCGCAGCCGTTGCATCCGCAAGCCAGCTCAGGGCGTCGAAAGTTACACCATCCAACCCCATTGCGCGTCGCGCGCTAGGCAAGACCGGCGAGCAGCTCTCCATCATCGGTTTCGGCGGCATCGTAGTAAAGGACGAGAGTACCGGCGAAGCCTCAAACATTGTGGCCGAGGCTGTGGACCGCGGCATCAACTACTTCGATGTTGCGCCCAGTTACGGCAATGCGCAGGAGCGGCTTGGTCCGGCCCTGGCTCCGTATCGCAACAAAAGCTTTTTGGCCTGCAAGACCGAAGGCCGCATGAGGCAAGACTCACGCAAGCAGTTGGAAGAGTCTCTCAAGCTGCTCAAGACAGACCATCTGGATCTCTACCAGTTTCACGCGTTGACCAAGATGTCCGATCTGGACAAGGTTCTGGGACCGGACGGCGCTATGGAGACCATGGAAGCCGCGAAGAAGGAAGGCAAGATCCGCTATATAGGCTTCTCGGTCCACTCAGTTGAAACCGCACTGGCGGCCATGGAGCGCTACAACTTCGACACGGTGCTGTTTCCGCTGAACTGGGTGCTTGTGACACAGGCCGGCTTTGGGCCACAGATTCTGAAGCGCGCGCAGGAAAAGAAGATGGGCATTCTGGCGCTGAAGAGCATGGCCAAGACGGTGTGGCCGGCGGATGAGAAGAACCACCCCCAGCCCAAGTGCTGGTATAAGCCCGCGGTATTTCCCGATGAAGCCTCGCTGGGGCTGCGCTGGACGCTGAGCCATCCCATCACGGCTGCTATTCCGCCCGGAGACGAGCGCTACTTCCGTCTGGCTATGGACGTGGCGCAGAACTACAAGCCGATTGAAGCCCACGAGGAACAGGTCCTGCTGAGCGGCGGCCATGGAGTGGAACCGATCTTCCACCTTGGCAACGACGTGTAAGCGGGATTGCCAGGCAAGGATGAATTTGCAACATTAAAAAGCCCGGTCATGGCCGGGCTTTTCATTGGTTGAGCAGCAACCTGACGACGGTTCCGCCGACTTCGCGTTTTACCGCATTACGGGCAAGCCGGCCAGGGCCATTGCGATCTCATCCTGCGGGTAGTCGTAGTTCTCCAGCTTGCCGGCCTGGTAGTCGATGTAACTCTGCATATCGAAGTGGCCGTGGCCGCTGAGGTTGAAGAGGATGGTGCGCTGCTTGCCTTCCGCCTTGGCTTCCAGCGCCTGGCGAATGGCCTCGGCGACGGCGTGGTTGGCTTCCGGCGCGGGAATGATTCCCTCCGAGCGGGCAAACTGGATTCCGGCGGCGAAGGCGTCCAACTGCTGCACGGTGGTGGCCTCTGCCAGCCCCAGGTCAATGACGTGCGAGACCAGCGGCGCCATGCCGTGGTAGCGCAGTCCGCCTGCGTGTATGCCCGGAGGAACGAAGGTGCTGCCCAGGGTGTGCATCTTTACCAGCGGAGTCAGGTGCGCAGTGTCACCAAAGTCGTAGGCGAAGGGGCCCTTGGTGAGGCTGGGGCAGGCGGAGGGCTCGACAGCCACCACGCGGGCATGGCTCAGGCCCTTGAGTTTGCGTCCCAGGTAGGGCATCACCAGGCCGGCAAAGTTTGATCCGCCGCCGGTGCAGCCGATAATCACGTCGGGATCGTCGCCGGTTAGCTCCATCTGCTCAATCGCCTCGAGGCCGATCACGGTCTGATGCAGTAGGACGTGATTCAACACGCTGCCTAGCGCGTATTTGGTCTCGGGGTCTTTGGCGGCCATTTCCACGGCCTCTGAAATGGCCATGCCCAGCGAACCCCGCGAGTCAGGATGCTCGGCCAGAATTGCGCGCCCCGATTCAGTCTGGTTGCTGGGGCTGGCGGTGACCGTAGCGCCAAATGCCTCCATCAGCGCGCGGCGATAGGGCTTTTGGTCATAGCTGACGCGCACCATGAAGACCTTGCAGTCCAGGCCGAAAAAGGCGCAGGCCATGGAGAGCGCTGAGCCCCACTGGCCAGCTCCGGTCTCAGTGGAGAGATGCTTGGTGCCTTCCTTCTTGTTGTAGTAGACCTGCGCCACGGCGGTGTTGAGCTTGTGCGAACCGGCCGGGCTGACGCCTTCATATTTGTAGTAAATATGCGCCGGGGTATCCAGCGCCTTCTCCAGGCGGCGGGCGCGCATCAGCGGCGCGGGACGCCACTGCGCGTAGATTTGCCGCACTTCCTCGGGAATCTCAATCTCCCGCTCGGTGCTGACCTCCTGCAGGATCAGGCTCATGGGAAACAGTGGTGCAAGATCGTCAGGGCCAAGAGGCTTCTGCGTGCCGGGATGCAGGGCGGGCGCCATGGGCTTGGGCAGATCGGCAAGGATGTTGTACCAGGCCAGAGGGATCCGGCTCTGCGGGAGGTTATATTGAATTGTTTCCATGCCAAACATATTAGCAGCGAAGAGGCGATAGCGCGGTGCGGCTATTGATTGGCCGGCGGTGCGCCTCAACCGCGTGTAGCCTGCGTCACAGCGCGGCCTGCGCGGCGCGGCTAGGCTTTGAACGAAGTTGAGGAGGATGCAATGCCAGCAATCGCCGCGGAAAACGAAATCACAGTGAAAAACCTTTTGGCCGCCTTTGAGGGCGAGTCGAATGCGCACGCCAAGTACACGGCCTTTGCCGTAAAGGCCGATGTCGACGGATGGCATGGGGCCGCCAGCCTGCTGCGGGCAGCCGCGCGCGCAGAGAAGATTCACGCCGCCAATCATGCCCGCGTTATCAAGCAACTGGGCGGCGAGGCCAAGTGCGAGATTCACGCTGTGGAAGTGAAGACCACGCTGGAGAACCTGAAGGCCGCACTGGCCGGCGAGCAGTATGAAATCGACACTATGTATCCCGGCTTTTTGGCCGAGGCCACGGAACGGAACAACACGCCCGCTATTCGCACTTTCCATGGAGCATTGGAAGCGGAAAAGACCCACGCCCGGCTCTACGGCGAAGCCATCGCGCTGATGGTTGGCGGAAAGAAAGATACGTGGATTGGCGCGGCGCGCGACTTTTATGTTTGCCCGGTCTGCGGCTACACCTCAGAGACAGAAGAAGAGCATGAGCGCTGTCCGGTCTGCAACTGCCCCTGGGAGAAGTTCGAGATTATCAGGTAAGAAACGGCGCTGGATTCGGTGACGCGGTATCCCAGGACTCGAAAGAGACCCGGGATACCCCGGCGATTCAGGTCGCAAAGCTTCTGTCGGTGGAGCTTCTGTCACCCAGTCCCGCAAGCAAGCCTGCAACGGAAATGTCCTCGTCCAGGGCTTCCCAATGCAAGCCGCGGCTGCAGATTCTAACCCGTTCGCGCTGCTCTGCGGTGCTGTGCAGCAAGCCCGGGAAACATGCCAGCTGCACGCCCAGCGTTCTATCGTCACTCAACTCAACCCACATGCTGTCCGAATCGAATCGCACGCGGGTTGCGCTAACTGAAGAGCTCATTCCATGCCGTCTATGGTTCGTCGTTATAAATCCCAATCTGCAGCTTGCCGCCCTCGGCCAGCTTGGCGCGGTACATGCCGGGAGTGTTGAAGCTCCAGGCCACCTGACCGTCGGGGGCAATGGCGATGACGCCGCCGTCGCCCTGCAGACCTGTGAGTTCCTTGTGGATGACGTGGTCGGCGGCCTGCTGCAAGGTCATGCCTTTGTACTCCACCAGCGAGCAGACCTCGCGGGCCACCGTGAGGCGGATGAAGTACTCGCCGGTGCCGGTGGCCGAGACAGCGCAGGACTGGTTGGAAGCATAGGTTCCCGCGCCGATAATGGGCGAGTCGCCCACGCGGCCCCAGCGCTTGGCCTGCGTTCCGCCGGTGGAGGTTCCAGCCGCGATATTGCCTGCGCGGTCCAAGGCTACCACGCCCACAGTGCCGAATTTATGCGCGTCGGGCGGTTCAATCTCAGCCACGGGCACAGGCGGCGGAGGTGGAGCGCCAACGGGTCGCGGCGGAATAGGCAGTCCCTCTTTGGTCAACTGCTCCACCAGCGATTGCCAGCGGCGCTCGGTGAAGAAATAGCTGGGGTCCACCTGCTCCAGGCCTGCATACTTTGAGAATTCATCTGCGCCCAGGCCGACGAGAAAAACGTGCGGCGACTTTTCCATCACCGCGCGTGCCAGACTAATGGGATGGCGGGTACGGGTCACATCCGCCACGGCCCCGGCATCCAGGTTTGAGCCGTCCATGATGGCGGCGTCCAGCTCGTTTTTTCCGTCGGCGGCAAAATCCGCGCCGCGCCCGGCGTTGAAGAGTGGGTTGTCTTCGAGAATGCGGATGGAGGCCTCGATGGCGTCGAGCGAGGAGCCGCCCTTGTCGAGCACCGCCGCGCCGGCCTCAATGGCCTGCTTCAGCGAGGCGCGGTATTCGGCATCGGTTTTGGGATTCATGGTGGCGCGCTCAATAACGCCCGCGCCGCCGTGGAGCACGATCGCCCAGTGGTGCGTTGCCTGCTGTGCGGCCGCCGACGCGGCAAGTGTGGTGACCATAATCGCTCCTGAAAGTATGCTGCAAACTTTGCTCATGATAGTTCCTTCCGGCAAAAGCCTCTGCGGCGCTTCCGGTTACTTCTTCGGAATAATCAACTCCGCACCCGCGCCCACCTTATAGGTTCTGGAGAAGTTACCCTGGTCAATGCCCAGTGAAAGTCTGCCGCGCGAGTCGATATAGAAAAGCTCCTTGCCCACCGGCACGTCGCTGAAGGTTTTCACCAGCGGAAAGACGTACTGCTTTCCGGCCAGCGTGACGGGCACCTGGTCGCCCACCTTGTAGCCGAGTTCGGCAAATGTTTCGCCGGGCACGTTCAGCACCAGGTTGCCGAAGGTGCCGTCCGTGCCGATGACCTGTCCGTGCAGGCCGGTCGAGTCCATGGTGGCGTTTTTCAAGTTGAGACGAACCAGCTTGCTCACGTCCAGCGCGGGACCGGCGTCGGCAATGTTGTCGCCGCGAGCCACATGCGCGCCTGCGGGAGAAAAGATGTCTCGCCCATGAAAGGTAGAGGAGATGCCGGAGCCGATCATCCACGCGGGATTGGTGATCTCGTGCGCCTCGACAATTTCGTCGCGGTCCTGCACCAGGGTGAGCAGACCATTATCTGGCAGCACATAGTACTGGCCGGCGCGCGACTTGGCCACGATAGCCTTGCGCTTGGAGCCGACAGTGGGATCGATGACCACGACAAAGACGGCGTCCTTGGGAAAATACGGCGCGGAGCCGGCCAGGAAGCGCGCGCCCATGGCGATGTTGAAGGGCTCGGACTGGTGCGTGATATCGATGATGCGCACATCGGGCGCAATGCCGGCCATTACGGCTTTGCAGATGCCCACGGCATCGTCTTTGACGTCGAAGTCGGTCATGAAGCCGATGACTTTTGTGTGCTGAGGCGCGGGCTGCTGCGCTACTGCCGGGGCTGTTAATACAGCCACCATGGCCGCCCAAAGAATAAGTTTTCCGGTCTTTCGCATACGTGCAATTTCTCCGATTTATTTATGGTATCGCCTGCGGGCTGCTTTAAGCTTTGCCGCGAGAGGCGTCTCCGGTACCATCGCAATCAATGGTGAATAGCGTCCGATTCTTTCTTGTATTATTGCTGGCCTTCTGCGCGGCCGCAGCCTTTGCCAAGCCGCGTCCCATTCCGGTGAAGGTGGTGGTGGTAACCATGTTTGAGCAGGGCGCAGACACCGGGGACGAACCGGGCGAGCTGCAATATTGGGTGGAGCGCGACCATCTCAACCGCATCTATCCGCTGGCCGCCGGTTACCATGCAGTTCGAATGAACGCAGACGGTGAGATGGCAGTGCTGACTGGGCAAGGCACGGCGCACGCGGCGGCCTCCATTATGGCGCTGGGGCTGGACCAGCGCTTTGACCTGAGCCACGCCTACTGGATTGTTGCAGGCATTGCAGGAGCCACTCCAGAGCGCGCCTCACTTGGCTCGGCGGTGTGGACGCGCCGGGTGGTGGATGGCGATCTGGGCTACGAGATCGACGCGAGAGAGATTCCGCCGGACTGGACGACGGGTTACGTGCCGCTGCGCAAGGCGCGCCCATTCGAAGAGCCTGCCGCGCCGCTGGAGGGCCAGGTGTTTACGCTGAATGCGGACCTCGCCGAGTGGGCCTACAAGCTGACGCGCGCAACGCCGCTGGCCGACTCGGAACAGTTGCGCGAGATTCGAAGCCACTTTGACGGTGCGGCGGCGCAGCGCCCGCCCTTTGTAACCATGGGTGACGAGCTTTCCTCCTCGACTTACTGGCACGGCAAGCTCTTCGACGCATGGGCGGCTGAGTGGATACGTTATTTCACCGGCGGCAAGGGCGAGTTCGCCACTACGGCGATGGAAGACACAGGCACCTTGCAGTCGCTGCAATTGCTGGCCCATGCCGGGCGCGCGGACATGCGGCGCGTGATGGTTTTGCGCACAGTGAGCAACTATGACCGGCAGCCGCTGGGCATGAGCGCTGCCGAGAGTTTGGCCGCGCAGCGGGTAAGCAGGTTCGGCGCTTATCTGCCCTCGCTGGAGAACGCGTACACAGTTGGGCACGCGGTGGTGAAGGAGCTGCTGAGCCACTGGGGGCAATATGGGCACGCGGTTGCGGGCGCCGGGCAGGCTGCTCCGCATAATCCGTAGTAAGAATTTCATCGCCATTTGCGGAGAATATCTGGCCCCTTGGCGAAGGTAGGCCGGACAGTGGAGAATGCTGGAGTTCCGCAAATCCCATGCTGACCGGCGCGCTGTCCGCTTACGCGGCGCGGCGGCAAGGAAGCCTGAATGCATTCTGTCTGGTTTGGCGAGTTTATGGGCACGCTGATTCTGGTGCTGTTGGGCGATGGAGTAAACGCTGCCGTATTGCTGCGCAAAAGCTACGCGGCGGATGCAGGCTGGATGGTCGTTACCACCGGATGGGCGCTGGCAGTGCTGTGCGGAGTGCTGGTGGCGCAGGCTTTTGGCAGCCCCGGCGCAAATCTGAACCCAGCCATTACCCTGGCCGCGGCGGTGGACACCGGAAACTACTCGCAGATGCTGAGCATGTGGCTGGCGCAGTTGCTGGGAGCTATGGGCGGCGCGGTGCTGGTGGCGCTGCACTACGCGCCGCACTGGAAGCTCACGCCAGACCCGGCGGTGAAACTTGCTATCTTCTCCACCAACGCCGCGGTTCACAGTCCGTTCTTCAATTTTCTAAATGAGACATTGGGTACGGTGGTGCTGGTGGTTGTGGCGGGAGCCATCGGCTCGCACGGCGTTTCCGCAACCGGGCCTGCGCCGGGCATGGCGCCATGGCTGGTGGGCAGCCTGGTGTGGGGCATTGGGCTTTCGCTGGGCGGCACCACCGGCTACGCTATCAACCCCGCACGCGATTTGGGCCCGCGCATCATGCATGCGCTCTTGCCCATTCCCGGCAAGGGCGGTTCAAACTGGCGCTATGCGCCTATCCCGATTTTCGGCGGTCTTACGGGAGGCGCACTGGCTGGAGTGCTTCTGCACTACGCGCATTTTTAGGCTGAGGATTGCCGCCTTCGACGCAAAAAGGCGCCAAGGAAGAGGCTCCCGATGCGTTGCGCTCAAGGCAGATAGAAGACTTCTTTCATCATGGGAAAGCGTTCTCCAGGCAGCAGGCTCTCCGCCTGCGCAAAGAGCGGCGCCATTGCCTGTTGCCATCGCAGGTTCATCGGATGGTTGTCGAGTTTGCTCCAGGTGGCCTCAAAATCCGCAGCGCGCAGGGTGAGGATCAGCAACTCGTCTCTGCGGTAAATGGAGTACTCGCTGATACCGGCGCTTTTGAGCAGCGCCAGCATCTCTGGCCACACGGCGCGATGCGCCTTTTCGTATTCCTCGGCAGCGCCGGGACGCAGGCGCAGGATAAAAGCGTACCGGTGCAGCGGCGCGCTGGTTGCAGACTCAGTTTGCGGATTCATATTCACCAGCTCACCACCGAAAGAGTAAGAAGGCTGCAATTCGAGTTTGCCGTAGGGGCGAACTACTCCAGATAAGAGGCAACCACGGCGAGCGCGGCAATGGCAGCCGTCTCCGCGCGCAAAATGCGCGGCCCCAGCGAAACGGCGCGCCAGCCGTTGGCGTCAAACAGCGCCTCTTCTTCGGGCGCCCATCCGCCTTCCGGGCCAATGGCAATCTCCAGCGCAGGGGTTTCCGTCTCTGCCGCGCTCACGGCTTCATCCAGAGCATTGCGCAGCGTGGTGGTGCGTTCCTGCTCGGCGAGCACGATACGGGTGGCTTCCGACGCTGCCTTCACGCGCGCGGCTAAAGTGGCCGGATCGTAAATCAACGGTACATCGGAACGGCGCGACTGCTGGGCCGCCTCATGCACAATCCGCCGCCAGCGCTCGGCGCGCTTCTCCGCGCCTGCTGCCAGATGCTTCTCAGTGCGGCGCGCAATGACCGGCACAATGGCGGCAACGCCCAGTTCGGTGGCTTTCTCCAGCGCCCACTCCATGTGGTCGTATTTGTAAACGGCAAGCACCAGCGTGATGGGCAGCGCGGGATCGGCGTCCACCTCGGCGATAAGGTTGAAGCGGATCTCCTTTAGGGAGACGGCTGCGATCTGGGCATGAAAGACGTGTCCGCCGGCCACCACATCGGCTTCCATGCCGGGCTGTGCGCGCAACACGCGGGCCATGTGTTCGGCCTGCGCGCCGGTAATGGTCGCGGTGGCCTCATCCCAATGCTCGGCAATCCAGCGGCGGAGTGTCACAAGGCCCTCCCGTTCATTCACTGCATAACAAGTCTAATCCATCTCCAGAAACACCGAGGGGGACGCTTGACGCGCCCCCCAGGAGTGTTGCCTTTTTGTTTGGAATCCCGCTACTTTTTCTTTGCGGCCTTCTTAACGGCCTTCTTCGCGGGGGCTTTCTTGGCTGCCTTCTTGGTTGCCATTTGCCTATTCTCCCTTTCGATGGTTTGCATCGATGCTGCAACAGTTACATTGCAGTTGAAGAATGTATAGATTCATGCTGCAACGGTGTCAAGAAAAAAAAGAAGCAATGGTGGAAAAATCGTCAATATTTTTTTCAGAAGGAAACAGACGTCGTTGAACTGTTTCAAATAATGTGGCGAGACCTGAGCAAAGACAACGCCATTCCAGTGATGAAATCGTGCCACCCATGCGCGAAAATTCCCGCGCGCAGGTTGCGGCGGTAGAGCGCGAGTAGGCTGAAGAGCACGCCGAAAATCGTAATGAGAAACATTCCGCGCATGCCCTGGTAACCATGGGCCACGCCAAAGCAAAGTGCTGAAAGCAGCACGCCCGCTGTTGCGCGGTCGCCTGTCCATGCGGTGAACTGGCGCTGCAAATAGCCGCGGAAGACAATCTCTTCGCAGAAACCGGCAAGCATGGAGAGCGCAAACCATCCGGCTGTCTCGAAGCCATCGGCAGGCGCCATCTGCGCCAGCCGATCGATCACCTTGCGCCGTTCAGCCGTGGAAGAGTGCGTTTGCGCAGCTTGCGAAGAGTACGAGCGATGGTACACCGCGTTCTGTGTCATATCCCATGTGAGCGCCAAGCTACCCAGCACCATGAGCGAACCAAGCCAGAAGATTGCTGCGAAGGCGCAGTCGGCCGCCACTCCGCGCAGCCCTTTGGCAAACTTCCCGGTGATCGAGCGCAGCGGAGTTTTTTTCAGATGCAATCCCACCAGCACCCAGCCCACCATTGCCAGCTCCATCGCCGCGGTAAATGCATAGAAGGCAGGCCGGTTGAGCGAGCCATGCAGCACAGAGAGCCGCGACGTTCCATTGAAGGAGAGCGCCAGAATGCCGCCCACCAGCACAAGGGTATGCCAGGCCGGCGCAACCGCCTGCTCGGTCGGCGCCTCGGTTACCGGTGCGCAGGCAGGTTCTTGTTCCGGTGTCTGCAAGATTGAACTCCTCACGGGAATTGTGTCATAGGATTGCCGATTGCCGGGCGAGCGCGAGTGAATCGCTGCGAATTTTCCGGCAGTGCGCGCCAGGTCTTCTATCGATCGCTTGTCACCCGCAGCGGCCCGCGGTGATAGCCTCAAAGTTTATGGCAAAGGATACGCAGGTAGATTATCTGGTGATGGGCGCGGGCGTTGCCGGGCTGCGCGCCGCAGTTGAGTTGGCGAACCACGGCGAGGTTCTGGTTGTAACCAAGGAGTCGCTGGGCGAGTCGAATACCCACTATGCACAGGGCGGCATCGCCGTGGCCATGCAGGGCGAGGAAGATGTCGCGCTGCATTTGAAAGACACGATAGCGGCGGGCGATGGGCTGGTCTGGCGTCCAGCGGCGCAGACACTGGTTACCGAGGGGCCGGTGCGCGTGGCCGAGCTGATCGAGTGGGGCGCAGCTTTCGATAAAGAAGGCGACAAGCTGCTGCGCACCCGCGAAGGCGCTCACTCTCTGCCGCGCATTCTGCACGCTAACGGCGACGCCACTGGCGCGGAGATCAGCCGCTCGCTGGTGGCCTTTGCACGCGCACACATGCGCATCCGCTTTGCGGAGTGGACCACGGTGATCGGCCTTGTGGTGACCGATGGACGCGCGACCGGCGCTGACCTGCTCGACCGCGAGAACAACGCGGAGCGGGTGAGCGCACGCGCTGTACTGATTGCCGCAGGAGGTGCGGGGCAGGTTTACTCTGACACCACCAACCCCGCCGTGGCCACCGGCGACGGCATTGCGCTGGCAGCCGAGGCTGGCGCGGAACTGGCCGATATGGAGTTCTATCAGTTCCATCCCACCGCTCTCTCGCTGCCTGGTGTGCCTCGTTTTCTGCTTTCTGAGGCCCTGCGCGGCGAGGGTGCCTACCTGCGCAACGATCGCGGCGAGCGCTTTATGGAGCGCTATCATCCGCTGCTTGAACTGGCGCCGCGCGACGTGGTGGCGCGCGCAATTACGCGCGAAGGCATGGGTGGGGCGCCTGGAGAAGCACGCATGGTGCATTTGGATATGCGCCACATCAAAGGGCAGGATTTGCACCAGCGCTTTCCCGGCATCAGCGCTTTTTTGGCGCAGCATGGGCTGGACCTGAGCCGCGATCTGATTCCGGTGCGTCCAGCGGCGCATTACCTTATGGGCGGAATTAAAACCGATCTGGCGGCCCGCACCAGTCTGCGCGCGCTGTATGCGGCGGGCGAGGCCGCCTGCACCGGGGTCCACGGAGCCAACCGCCTGGCTTCAAACTCGCTGCTCGAGGGGTTGGTCTTCGGCGCGCGCGCCGCGCTGTCCATGCTGGAAGACAACTTGCCGCTGGTGGCGGCGGATGCGCCGGAGATTGTTTCCATGCCACTCTCTGCAAGCGAAGAACTGCAGGTCGAGGAGATTGTAGTCAAACTGCAAGCGGCCATGTGGGCTTACGCCGGGCTGCTGCGCGAGGAGCAAACTCTGCGCGAGGGCTTTGCCGCGCAGAAGAGTTGCGCGCAGAAGCTGGCTGAGCTTGCCGCAGAGGGGAAGGGAAGCCGGCGGCTTGCCGAGGCGCAGGCGATGAGCCGCGTGGCCTACTCTATCCTGGCATCCGCCATGGCGCGCACTGAGAGCCGCGGCGCGCACTACCGCAACGACTATCCGAAACGCGACGACCGGAACTTCCAGAAGCACTCGATTCTGGGCCGCCAAGATCGGGTTGTGTTTGAGGAGTGGTAGACGAGAAAAGCAACCTCTAGCTTCTAGCGGCTGGAAGCTATTTTCTGTTCCCTCTTCCCCGCTATCCACGATGCCACCGCGCAGATCGCCAGTATCGCTCCCATCGCGGCCAGCGAAAGCATGACGGGAATTTCGATCCAGTGCGCGGCCAGCATCTTGAATGCCACGAAGGCCAGCAGCACGCCCAGTCCGTAGTGCAGATAGCGGAAGCTGTCCAGCAGCGAAGCCAGCGCAAAGTAGAGCGAGCGCAGGCCGAGAATGGCCGCAATATTCGAGGTGTAGACCACGAAGGGATTGTGGCTGATGGCCAGCACGGCGGGAATGGAATCGGTGGCGAAGAGCACATCGGTAATTTCGACGGCCAGGATTACCGGCAGCAGCGATCCCTTGGCCGGTTGCAGCTTGCGAATCCAATCGGGGATGGCGGCCTTGGCCGAGCCGCCGCGCACCAGCCGCCACGCGGCATAGAGCAGAAAAAGGCCGAAGATCCAGGTAATCCAACTGAAGCGCCGCAGCAGCTCGACGCCCGCCGCGATGAACAGCGCACGCAGCACCACCGCGCCTCCAATGCCCCACAGCAAGGCGCGGTGCTGGCGCTCCGGGCCAATGCGGAAGCCCTGGAAGATGACCATGAAGACGAAGAGGTTGTCGACGCTAAGTGAGGTCTCGATAGTGTAGCCGGCCACAAACTCCAGCGCCGTCTGGTGGCCCTGTGCCACGGCGACCCAGGCCGCAAAGCTGGCCGCGGCCAGCACCAGAACGGCGGTCCATATCCACGCAAATATCTGCGGGTGGCGCTTGCGGCCCTGGATGCCAGGCAGCAGCGCATCGGCCAGCAGCAGCGCCGCCACCACCGCGTGAAAGCCCAGCCACCAAACCCAGGATGCGCCCGCAATCATATGTGGATGCTATCGCAGCCGGGCTGGCTGCGCTGGAATGAGATCGATTGGAGATTTTGAGTCATCAAAAAATAGAGGGCGGAGAGCGGTTGAACCATTCCGCTATCGGCGATTCTTTTTGCCCTGTTTGCCGGACTTCTGTTTGTCGTTTGCCGTTTTTGTGATGGGCACTGGAGCTTGGTCTGCGCCGAAGCGTTTGACCTGCGTATCGATCATCTCGTAGCTGATGGTACGCATGGAAACCGGGCGGGAGATGCCAGTGGCCGGATCGGTGGTGCGTGCATCGCCGTTGGCTATTTGGAAGCTGAAGACCGGCACGCTTCCGCCCGGAACGGGTTCGTTGCCGATACGCACCGGCAGATAGCCCTGGATGGGATGCAGCCGGAATGCCGTCTCGTAGCGGTGATGGCGCAGGCTCCAGGTGAAGACCCGCACCTGGTCGAAGTCGAAGGGCAGGCCGGAGTGCAGCGGGGCGAGCACGGTGATGTACTCGTTCACCTGGTGGTTGGGCGTGCTGGCTTCGGGATCGGTGACCGTGGTGAGTACGTAGGCGCCCACAAAGCGCTGGCCTTCGCCATAGGTGCCAATCTGGTCTGGCACATCCGCGTCTATGCGGCTGCCCAGCAGCCAGCCTGTATGGCCCTGGTTGTCGCGCACCAGCCACCAATCCTCAAGCGGGGGCGGTTCGGCGGCAGGTTCACCAGGCGAACTCGCGCTCTTGGCCTGCGCAGGCGCGGACTTGGAGCCGGTGGCGGACGAGCTGCTTTTTGCTTTAGCTGGAGCTGGTGGCGCAGTGGGCTGAGGAGTACGCCTCAAGTTTTGCGCCTGCGTTTTAGGTGCCGAGGCGCGGGCCAGCAGTTCCACCTTCGAGTTTCCCGCCAGCAGGTAAAAGTGATCCATCTCCCGGCCTGGCATAATGTGCAGATATAGGTCGTCGCGCAGAGTTGCGATGGCAACCACCGGGTCTTGCCGGTGTTGTGTAGCAAGCTGGTTAAATGCCTGGAAGGTCTTGGCGTCAATCACGGCCCGTTCCTGAATCCAGCCAATCTCGTTCTTTGCGGTTTTTACCTTATAAAAGCGGCGGCCATGCTCGACGACTTCCAGCGGCTCACCGTTTACTACCTCGGCCACGCGATTGGAGACGGCGGCGACCCGGTCACGCAGATACATCTGGCGCACGCAAACGTAGACCATTTCCTGATGGTGGCGGTGGAATCGCCCGCAGCCGCACACTGCCAGCAGGGAGCAGAAGATGAGCGATGAGATGGCCCATGACCCCATGCGCTGGTGTGGAGAGGCGAAGTGAATTGGAGTGCGCGTGAACACAGCCTGTCGCGGTCCTCTAGAGAATAGCACTGCGGAACAGTGGCAATTGCAAAAGCCAGCAAACTCCGCTGAAGTTTACGCTGCCCGCGGAACAAGAAAAAACTGTAACCGGCGGTCTACGGCGCCGCAGCGATGGCGATGGCTCCGACCGGGTCGTTTCCGGTTGTACCGGTGAGCGCCGAGGTGAGCGTGCCTGAGCTCATGCTATAGGCTTGCAGATCGGGATTCCCTGCAGAATCAACTGCAAGCAGGAAACTGCCCGTCGAGTCCTCTGCCAGGCCGATTTGCCCGGTGGGTCCGGCCGCAACGCTGCTGCCAATCGAGGTCAGGGAAGTGGTTGAGACCGAGAAGCCGGCGATGTTTCCGGTCGTGCTACCGCTGACTGATCTGTTGGCCACATAGACGTAGCTGCCGTCCGATGTGGGTTGAATGGCAATGGGTCCGGCGCCCGTGCTGGCGTAAGGTGAGCCTGAGAGCTCGGTGATTGCGGTTGCGCCGATAGTAAAGGCGCGCAGCCCGCCGGTCTGGGTGGCGGAGGGCAAAGCAGTCGTCTCACCCACATAGAGCAACCGGTTTTTGGGGTCTACCGCCACTGTATTGGCGCCCCCTGAGGAGTTCACCGCTCTGATGTTGCCGATCGATCCGAAGGGATTGGCGTTGCCGGGGTTGAAGCGAACCACCGCTGTGCCGTCTGAACTCATGCCGACAAAGACATAGCAATTACCGCAGGAGCTGGAATCGTTGGGCGAGATGGCCAACTGGGTCACTGTGGAACCGGGCAGAGCAATAATTTGCTCAGTCTCCCCGATGGCGGCAAGAGCGCCTGTGCTGGAATTGATTGCAATGGCGTTGAGTTGGTACATGCCGGAGACAGACTCAACCAGCCATGAATTGGTGGCGTCAACCTGCATGGTATTTGGCGTATCCTGCGAGATTGGCGTGTTGTTCTGCAAGGTGAGTGTGCCGTTCGACCCGATGGTATAGAGGTAGATGCCGCCAGCAGTGCTGACGTAGAGAAACTTACCGTTGGGAGCTACGGAGAGAGCCAGGGGCGCCGCAGTAGGCAGGGCCAGGGTGCTGATGGTTGTCAGTTGGCCGGAGGAGATACTCATGGCAACGATCTGGTCCGTCGTCTTATTCAGCACGTAGAAGACGCCGCTGGTGGAGCTGCTGCTGCAACTGCTTGAGGACGACCCTACCAAAACGCAGATAGAGGTGCTCTCTGAAGCGCTGCCCGAGACGCCGGTAACCGTCATCTCGTAGCCGCCGGTGGTTGTCGCAGAGGTAGTGGACGCGGTCAGCGTGGATGTTTGCGCCGATGTGTCGCTGATGGTAACCGATGTGGGAGAAAGACTGCACGTTGCGGGACTGGTGGCGTTGGAAGGCGAACTGGTCACCGCGCAGGTCAGTGCAACTGTCCCGGTAAACGAGTTTGATGGCGTAACGGTAATGGTTGCGGAGTTGGTTGAGCCGGGGCTCACGCTGATGGTGCCGCTATTGGCAAGGGTAAAACTGGTGCTGCCGCTTGGCGCCTGCCAGAAGTTTCCGCAGCCGGCTAACAACGGCGCCGCCGCCAGCAATAACTCAGCCCACGTTCCCAACTTCATCGCCGCTCCTTGCCTGCCGCAATCAGGCGGTATACCGCTCTCAGGTTATAGCCTTTGCGCATGCCCTGTCTTGCTTGAGCCGCAGGCAGCGCGGGTGCTTCATGGTTATAACTCCAAGGACGCGCCACGGCTGGCATTCGCTCACTGGGATACTGACTAGGCTGGCCGGGGCAAAATCACTGCTCCAGACAACAGCACATTCATCATTTCGCGGGCAGTGGTGCGGGAGGACGGCTGCCCGCCGTTCGCGCGCCACCGGTCCGCCGCCATGCCGGCGATCATCATTGCCAACTGCGCGGTGAGCACAACGTGAAGGTCATCTGGCTTGGCGTGCAGGCGCAGAGCGATCCTCTCGGCTAGCAGACGCTGCTGTTTGGCCACATAGTCCCACAGCCGGGCGCGCGCTATGGGCGACTGATCGATGATCGAGCGGACCAGCAGGGTCTCTTCCGGCTGCTCGTCTTCCACGGCGAGAACGGAGAAGATGGCTTCAGACAGTGCTTCATCGATGGGGCGATCGGCGGAGTAATCCGCAAAGACGCTGCAAAACTGTTCGGAATAAGATGTGAAACGTGCCAGCACAATGAGGTCTTTGCTGGGGAAGTAGCGATAGAGCGTGGAAGGGCTGACTTCGGCGGCTTGGGCAATCGACTCCATGGTGGTTTGCTCGTAGCCGTTGCGGTTGAAGAGCGCCAGAGCCTCATTGAGGATGCGGTTGCGGTTTTTCTGAGCCTTCTTTTCTCGTAAGCCCATGTTTCCATTCTATCTTCATCTTGAAGTTAAATGTCAATTGACAGCTACTCGCAAAAGGTAGACACTTCCATTATCCTGACCGGGCAGCCGCAAAGCAGACTGAATGCAACGCGCGCGCACCGCGGGATCGGCGGAGGAAGAGATGAATTTGCAACCGAATATGAGCAAGGCGTTTGTACGTGGAAGCGTGTTGGCGCTGGCGCTCAGTGGAGTGCTGGGCCTGGGCTGGGCAGGGGCGCAGACGGCAACGAGCAATGACTTTGTGCAGAAGGATGGAACCAAACTGACGCTGGGCGGAGAGACCTTCCGCTATAGCGGCCCGAATATCGAGTGGCTTGGCCTGGAGGCTTATGGGCCGCACGATCCGCTCGGTCCACGCTTTGCCAACCATGCTGAAATTGACGACGCCTTTGATACCGCGGCCATGATGGGCGCAAAAGTTGTGCGCTCGCAGACCATGGGTGACACAGTGGGCTGCCCGGAGTGCATTGAGCCGGAAGAGGGCAAGTTTAACGATGCGGGCTTCCAGGCTACGGACTACGCGGTGGCGACAGCGAAGAAGCATGGCATCAAGCTGATTGTGACCATGGTGGGCGATTGCGCTACCTGCAACATGGGCGGCATTGGCCAGTATCTGGCCTGGGAGAAGAAGCAGAACCCGCAGGATTTCTTTACTGATCCGGCGATGATTGCAGCTTTTGAGAAGCACATTGACGCGGTGCTGAACCATGTAAATCCGCTGACCGGCGTGGCTTATAAGAACGATCCCACCATCATGGCCTGGGAAAACTGCAATATGTGCGGCCTGGTGTCCATGTTCCTGGGCGGCAGCCCGGCATCCATGGCGCAGGTATCGGACTGGGTAGAGACGATCGGCGAGCACATCAAGAGCGTAGATAACAAGCATCTCTATCTCGATACGTCCGGCCTCTTCCGCTACTACCCCAAAGTGCTTGACAGCAAGAGCGTTGACATGACGACGCTGGAATATTACCCGCACTGGGACAAGTTGTTTGGTCAAGGCAAGGTAACAACCACGGCGGAAACCTTCTCGCAAGATGCGGCCACCATCACCGGCCACGGCAAGGTTTACATCATCAACGAGTTCGGCTGGGACGTGACCGACTGGCCGACGCAGGCGGATTTACAGAAGGTTCTGGACACGCTGGCGAACGACAAGAACATCTCCGGCGACGACTTCTGGGCTTTGCAGGCCCACAACGCCAACTTTGGCTGGCAGCCCATTCCTGCCAATGTGGACAATGCCGCCTACGCGCGGACCGGTGAGAGCGGCCAGTGGTGGGCGCTTTACTACGGCGGCATCAAGACCATGATCATCAGCAAGGCAGACATGCGGGAGCGCGCGGAGATGCTGCGCAACCATGCCTTTGCTATGCGAGGGATTCCCGTGCCGCCGCATCCGGTACCCGCGGCTCCGGTAATTACCGCCAACATGATGGGACTTGTTAGCTGGCGTGGTTCCGCTGGCGCGGTCAGCTATAGCGTGCAGCGGCAGACCAGCGCAACCGCACCGTGGGAGACCATCTGCGACAAGTGCGCGACAGACGAGGATACGCCCTGGGCAGATCCCAAGCCGGTAGGGCTATTCGGCTCTCACTATCGCGTAATTGCCTACAACGCGGATGGCGTTGCCAGTGAACCCTCGGCGGCGCGATAACAGCGATACAGCAGCGCAATAAAAGAAGGGGACGGGCTAAGGCCGGTCCCCTTCGATGTTTGCAATACAAAATACCTAGACCTTGATCGTCTCTTCGCCCTTGTGCCAGCCGCAGGGAGTCAGGCCGCCGTTCTGCAGCGCATCCAGCACGCGCAACACTTCTTTGGGGTCGCGGCCAATGGAGAGATCGGTGACGTAGACAAAGCGGATGGTGTTCTCCGGGTCCACGATGAAGGTGGCCCGCTGCGAGACACCGGCCTTCAGGTCCAGAATGCCCAACTGCTCAGAGAGATCGCGTTTAATGTCGGAGAGCATGGGGAAGGGCAGGTTCTTGAGCGAGGGTTGCTCATTGCGCCATGCCAGGTGAACGTACTCTGAGTCGATGCTGGCGCCCAGCACCTGCGCATCGCGGGCAGCGAACTCTTTGTTCAGCTCGCCAAAGGCGGCAATCTCAGTGGGGCAGACAAAGGTGAAGTCTTTGGGCCAGAAAAAGTAGACCTTCCACTTGCCGGAATAGCTTTTTTCGGTGATGGGCTGAAATGCCTTTTTCAGGTCCAGATCGACCACCGCGGTCAGTTCGAAAGCGGGGAATTTTTCTCCAACTGTAAGCATGAATGACTCCTTGAGGTTGAAATGATTGGGTTATAGCAGTTCTCCAATAGGTGTATAGGGGAAGCAAGACCGCCGAGTGGCGTTTCCTTAAGGAAAAAACCACTCGGCACGCCCCTATGAACTCCATAGGAATTGGAGAACTGCTCTAATGACGGTGGTGACAATCTGCCCTCGCTGCCCACACTTCAAACATCAGCGGGAAATCTGTTGGGCCGCGAAAGCAGTGCGCAGTCGTTTTCACTAGAAGAGATGATCGAGCGGCGCGGAACGATTCTTCGCAAGACTGGGTCGAGTTCGAATTCAATCGGTTTTGAAAATAGAGCGGACACACAAGCAGGTGCGCGCTTTGCGGCTCTCGCAATGCGAGAATGAAAGTCTCAGTTGGGGCGGCTGCCAGAGTTGGAGCGGCGGCGGAAGCGCTCATCCACCGGCTGGCGGTCTTTGAAACCGGAGTCGGTCGTGTGCCAATGTTCGATGACCGGTTCGCCCATGCGCCAGCAGAGCAATACCATCTGGTCGTCCAGGCGGCAGGGGAAATCCAGCAGCCCGGTTTCCAGATCCTTTACTTGAACGCCGATCGAGTCAATCTCGGCAACGCTCTCGCGCACGCGCTGCAGGTGGGCCTCCATTTCCGCGCGCAGACTGGCCACGTTGCTTACATCCACCCTCATGCCGCCGGAGAGATAGATGCGCCGCGAGAGGCCTGAGAGGCTGGCATCCACCACTTATGCGGCTCGCTTGCCCTCAATGGCGCGCTTCAACAGCGACTCCAGCACCGGCAGCAGGGATTGCGCTTCTTCAAGAGTGAAGGTCTTCATGGGGAAACACCTTTGTTATTAGGATACAACAAAATGTACTTGGGAGATGTCCTGCATCGAATCTGGCTGACCTCAAAGCTTATGTCGAGCTGGGCCGTCGTCGTCGATGCCAAACAAGGTGCCGAGATTTCAACCTCGAAAACGAATTCATTCTGTTCGCTACGCAACCATGATGACTCTTTCTGCTCATGAAAAAGATTGACCTGATGTTTGAATGGCTATGATCTCCCTAGCTAAACACAGTTCCAAAACAATCGACACTCTCTTGCCGTTGTTACCAAAGTGTTAGCCCCTTCGTAATATTGC
>VFSW01002226.1_pt1 | contig 29391 bp, 24 predicted proteins | sample 5358111 | NCBI WGS metagenome assembly VFSW01 (sample SAMN11554181, study PRJNA540505) | mine drainage metagenome | isolation source: sediment from site ElyBrook_90M | place: USA: Ely Copper Mine, Vershire, VT | collected 2017 | reverse complement strand
GCCAGCGGAAGATGTAGTCCATCAGGCTCTTGGCGTAGCCGATCTGCTCGTTGCCCGTCCAGCCGGAGGGCTCGAACCGGGTGTGGGCAAACTTCTCGCACAACACCCTCAACGGCACGCCATGCTGCAAAGCCAGCGAGATCGAGGTCGCGAAAGCATCCATCAAGCCGGACACCGTGGAGCCTTCCTTGGCCATCTTGATGAAGATTTCACCCGGCTGCCCGGTGGGATAAAGGCCCACGGTGATGTAGCCCTCGTGACCGCCGACGGAGAACTTGTGGGTAATGGAGGCCCGCTCCTCTTGCAGACGGTGGCGCACGGCGCGGGGGGGACCGTTGGGGTCCTGCGCGGGATCCTTGGCCGGCTCCCGCTCGGTTACGAAGGACGGCGACAAATTGAGGACCGGCACAGCGGCAGCCCTGGCGATCTCTTCCAAGGCATTCTGGAAACCAGTTGCGGCGGCCACAATCTGCTTCGCGGTGATCTCCAGCCTTTCGCCGATCTTGGCCTCGAGTGATCTCACGTCGGCGTCGGCAGCCATTTGCCCCGCGCCCAGGCTGGTCATCACGCGGGTGCCCACCACATCCAGGGCGGACGGCTCTTTCTTCGCATCCATGCTGGTGTTCAGCGGCTGCGTGCCCTTGGAGCCATCGCGATAGATGGCCACGGCCTTGATTCCCTGCCGCCAGCTTTCGGCGTAGGCCTCGGCCACGTCGTCCACGCTGGCCTCGTGGGGCAGGTTCACGGTCTTGGAGATGGCGCCGGAGAGGAACGGCTGCGTGGCCGCCATCATCTTGATGTGCCCCATGTATTGAATGGACCGCGTGCCCTTGGACGGCTTGAACGAGCAGTCGAACACGGCCAGATGCTCCGCCTTGATGCCGGGCGCGCCTTCAATGGTCCCCGTCGCGTCGATGTAGCTGACGATGGCATTGACTTCTTCGTTGTCGTAGCCCAGCTTGAACAACGCCTCGGGCACGGTGTTGTTGACGATCTTGATCATGCCGCCGCCAACCAGCTTCTTGTACTTGACCAGCGCCAGATCCGGCTCGATGCCGGTGGTGTCGCAGTCCATCATGAAGCCGATGGTGCCCGTGGGGGCAAGCACCGTGGTCTGCGAGTTGCGATAGCCGTACTTCTCGCCGAAAATCAACGCCGTGTCCCAGCTCTCGCGGCTGGCGTCGATGAGCGCGTCGAGCTGCGGCACGCTGAAGGGCTCGCCGCTCTGGCGCGACTTGCCGATGTTGTTCACCTCGGCGCGGTGCATGCGGATCACATCGAGGAAGGGCTCGCGGTTGACGTAGAAGCCGGGGCAGGCGCCACCCTGGCGCTCCACCGAGGCGGTAAGCGGCGTGGCCGAGGCGATGGGCGGGCAGTTGGCGGCAATGACGGCCGACTGCAGATAGGCCTGGCCGCACATGATGGCGGTGAGGCTGGCTGCCAGGTCGCGGCCGGCAGCCGAGTCATAGGGAAGCCCGAAGGCCATCAGCAGCGCGCCCAGGTTGGCGTAGCCCAGGCCCAGCGGCCGGTAGTCGTGCGAGTTGCGGGAGATGGCCTCGGTCGGGTAGCCGGAGTTGTCCACCAGGATCTCCATGGCCGTGATGACAAGCGAAATGGAGTGCCGATAGGCGGGAATGTCGAAGACGCCGGCGGGGCTGACATACTTCATCAGGTTGAAGCTGGCCAGGTTGCAGGCGGAGTTGTCCAGGAACATGTACTCCGAGCAGGGGTTCGAGGCGTTGATGCGCGCCGTGTTCTTGCTGGTGTGCCACTTGTTGATGGTGGTGTCGAACTGCATGCCGGGATCGCCGCAGAGCCACGTAGCCTCGGCAATCTTCTTCATGATGTCGCGCGCCTTGTGGGTGGCCACGGGTTCCTGAGTCTTGACTGAGCGGGTCGTGAATTCCCCGTCGCTCTCGTAGGCGCGCATGAACTCGTCGCTCACGCGGACGGAGTTGTTCGCGTTCTGGAAGAAGATGGACGAATAGGCCTCGGAGTCCGGTCCCGACCCGTCGTACCCGGCCTTGATCAGCGTGAACGCCTTGGCCTCCTCCTTGGCCTTGCACTCGATGAAGTCCATGATGTCCGGATGGTCCACGTTCAGGATCACCATCTTGGCCGCGCGGCGCGTCTTGCCGCCGGACTTGATGACCCCGGCAAAGGCGTCGAAGCCGCGCATGAAGCTCAAGGGGCCGGAGGCCTCGCCGCCGCCCGAAAGCGTCTCCCTCGATCCGCGGATGGTAGACAGGTTGGTGCCCGTGCCCGAGCCCCACTTGAACAACATGCCCTCGGTCTTGGCCAGGGTCAGGATGGACTCAAGCGAGTCCTCGACAGAGTTGATGAAGCAGGCCGAGCACTGCGGATTCCGGTAGCCGGTGGCGGCATAGACCACGCCGCCCGTGGCCGGGTCCCAGTGCCAGTTCTGCCCGCTCGAGAGCGGCTCCAGCCGGTCGCAACCCACGTTGAACCAGACCGGCGAGTTGAAGGCCACCTTCTGGGTCAACAGCATGTGCGTCAGCTCGTCGTGGAAGACGCCCGCATCCTCGGCGCTGGCAAAGTAGCCGCCGGCCACACCCCAGTCGCGGATGGTCTCAGCCACGCGGCCCACCAGTTGCCGTACGCCGGTCTCGCGCTCCGGCGTCCCCAACTGCCCGTGCAGGTACTTCGAGGCCACAATGTTGGTGGCCGTCATCGACCAGTCCACGGGAACCTCCACGTCCTTCTGCTCGAAGATCGTGTTGCCCTTGGTGTCGGTGATGGATGCAGTCCGTTTCTCCCACTGAACATCGTCGTACGGCGAGGCGCCCTGGGTGGAAAATCGGCGCGTAAACTTCAGTCCCTTCTCGGTATAGGGGGTGGTCAGGGAGCTGGTGGAAGTCTGCAACTGGACCTCGTTCATGGAATCCTCTCAATAGGGCAAAAAAATCGGTGAAAAATCCCGCCTCATCCGGCGCAACACAGCCTGGACAAGGTGACTGATACTCCTCGTTCGAACACAAATACGGGGGGTTGAAAATCCTGCGAGTTCGGTTCTCTCGGTTGCCGCCGGCGGTTCCTCACGCCAGCTTTCGTTACAATCTGTTAACAGCCGCAGATGAAAAAATACCGCTCCCTGTGGTGCATGTCAAGAACAAACCACAATATCTTGTATTCCCCGGTCATTTCCCGCATCTGACTCCTAAACACGGTCATCTGCCTGTGGAAAGCTCAAAACACCCTTGCGCTGCGCGGACTTTCGCGGCAGATTTTGCCCCGCCCCCGGTGCAATGCCGTTTCCCCCGCGGTGGTACACGCCCTGTTAACAAGCCTAGTCCCGTCTGCGGCCCGCAACAAGGCTCAGGAACGGTGCAGTTTTGCTGGTCGGCTGTGAAAGTTGTGGACAACCCGACAGCCAAAACCGTCGCCGGCTCCTTTCCCGGGAAAAGCTGCTCCGGCCCCCACTGATCAAATTGAGGCTTTATTTTGAGACTTTATTGGCAACATCTGCTGGTGCAGCACGCGAATGACACGGATTCCGTCCGGCTTCAGCCTGTAAAGCACCACATGCTTCGCATGCTCATGCCTGTGAAGCCCATGCCTGACTTCGTCGCAGGCATGATCGGTCCCCAGGCTCTGGGCAAGGGTCCGGAAACAGGTTTCCAGGCTTTGAACAAACTTGACCGAATGCACGGCGCCCCACCTTTCCCAGGTAGACCGGGCAATGGCGTGCAAATCGGATTGAGCGGGCCTGGAAACAGCGACCTTAGGCAATTCCCTCGGCCTTCCCCGCTGCCAGTTCATCGATATGGGCGTAGACACGTTCAAAAACGCCCTCGTCGGCGTCCCTGCTGGCATCGCCCTCGGCAATCGCCGCCCGTAGAAAGGCCGGCTTCTCTTCGTACTCCCGTTCTTCCCTCTCCAGCAGACGCAGAGCCGTGCGCATCACTTCACTGGCATTGGCGTAAAGGCCGGCCTCCACCTTGGCGGCAATAAACGCGTCCAGTTCGGTCGTCAGGCTGACATTGCGTGTCGGCATCGGGGTGCCTCAACAGGCTGCGGAAAAACTCGCTGTACAGGCGATCTTCGAACGCTCTGTAACAGGGCAGTACTAAGGTCGGGCCGCAAACGCAGCAGAATCAACGTGGGCTTTAGCCCCTGCTATATTCCCGTCTCCGCTATCTCCTGACGCAGGCTCTTTTTCCGCACCCTGTCAAGCCCACCATAGGCAGATTGGCCAAATTTGCCAAGCCGGTCCGCTGTACTCCGCGGGCGCAACAGTACGCTCTCTCCCAGTCCGGCTCCCGGGCTCCTTCTCCGCGCCGCGAGAGCACCACCGTTTCCCCATTCCACTGCCCCGCCGCAGTGACTCAGGTAATCATTCGGCTGCGTTGCAACGCCAAACAAAGTGACTCTCGCGTAGACTTTCACCACCATTGGTGCAACTCCCGGAAGCGGCCAAAAAGTTATGTGAATGAGACATTGCAACGACCGCCAAATGTGCTACTATCGGGACCGTTCAACAAAGTTTCCCAGCGTCCTACGGAACGGTTTAATCCTCGACCCCAGGCTTGAATTTTCAGGGGCAGAACACCGGCAACCAGGTACTCGTTCAGCAGCAGTTGGACGCAAAGTCATTGCTTTGCGCCAACAGAGAGTCATTGCCCAAATCGAGCGGATTAAACCTCCCGGCAGTAAATTAAGAGACGCAGGCAAGGATCAGCTCGATGGCATTCGCAACCTCTACGGCAACCGTTCTCAATCCCTGGCTCCAAATTCTCGCAGCGCTCGAAAAGAAAGTGATCCGCCAGTCCTTCGACACCTGGCTCAAGCCCACGCGCTACAGCCACGCCGCCGGCCGCACGCTTTACGTCCGCGTGCCTTCGCCCGAGTTCCAGCACATCGGCGATAAGTACGGCGACCTGATTCAGGAAGCCATCGACCTGCAGAGTCTGGAGTTTGACGACGTCAGCTTCGTCACCGCCGAGGAAGACCCCTCCATCCCGCCGCAGCGCCGCGATGGCGGCTTCGGTCCCGTTCCCGCCCATGCGCCCACCGCGCCGCTTCCGGCGCCCGCGCGCAATCCACAACAGGAGCGCTTCGACTGGTCCACCGCCGCCCAGCTCAACCAGCGCTACACCTTCGACGCCTTCGTCATCGGCAACGGCAACCAGTTTGCCCGCGCCGCTGCGCTGGCCGTTGCCGAGCGCCCATCGCGCGCCTACAACCCGCTCTTCCTCTACGGCGGCGTGGGTATGGGCAAGACCCACCTGATGCACGCCATCGGCCACGAAGTAAAGCGCCGCCAGCCCATGGCCAGCATCTCCTACGTCTCCGCGGAAAAGTTCACCAACGAGATGATCACCTCCATCCGCAACGATCGCATGACCAGCTTCCGCGACCGCTTCCGGACCGTGGATGTATTGCTCATCGACGACATCCAGTTCATCGCCCAGAAAGAGCGCACCCAGGAGGAGTTCTTCCACACCTTCAACGCTCTGCACGAAAGCATGAAGCAGATCGTCATCGCCTCCGATCGCCCGCCCAAGGAACTCACGGAGATCGAGGATCGCCTCCGCTCGCGCTTCGAGTGGGGCCTCATCGCCGACATTCAGCCGCCCGACCTCGAGACCAAGGTCGCCATCCTGCAAAAGAAGGCTGAGAGCGAACAGGTGCAGTTGCCCACCGACGTTGCCCTGTTTGTCGCCTCCAATGTCCGCACCAATGTCCGCGAACTTGAAGGCGCGCTGGTGCGGCTCATCGCCTGGTGCCAGCTCAACCGCATGGAGATCACGCTCGCCGCCACGCAGCAGTGCCTCAAGCAGTTCATTGACATGCAGGTACGCAAAATTACCATCGAGGCCATTCAGCGCGCCGTCGCCGAGCAATTCGGCATGAGAGTCGTCGACCTCAAGCAGAAGAACAACTCCCGCAACGTCGTTGTGCCCCGCCAGATCGCCATGTACCTGGCCAAGCAGATGACCGAAGCCAGCCTGCCCGAGATCGGCCGCCAGTTCGGCAACAAGCACCACACCACGGTCATGCACTCCATCGCCAAGATCGACGAGCAGCGCCGCGCCGACAAGGACCTGCACCGCACCCTGAACAAGCTCCAGGAACTGCTCAACGGCTAACGCGGGCAGTACGCCTCTGCAACGGTGAACGCGCCGGCGTGCGAAACTCCGAGTTCCACGCCGCCTCAGGGAGCCTCAAGCACCGGCTTCTTCTCGACCCGGTTCAGCCCGCTGCCAATCCTCTTGAGAAGGCCGCGCAGCGCGGGCTCAAAATACCACGCGATGGCCAGCGCCGTCGCCCCGACGCACAACAGTGCAACCAGGGCGCACGGGAGAGCAGCCAGGCCAATCCTCTTCGCCTGGTAAATCGCGTACTCGCCTACCCGCTCGTGCAGCAGATAGAACGGGTACGTCGTCAGCCCCAGCAGCCGTGTGGTCTTTCTGAGCGCGGCGTTCGCGGGAAACCGCTGATTGAATCGGACCGACAGCAGAATCGCGGCAAATGCCACGTAGAACGCAATTGAACTCGGGATTGCCAGGTGGGTCCAAGGCGTCTCCGGCACAAGCGCTGAACGCCCGAACTCCGGCAGCACTTCAACCGCCCTGGCATAGATCTCCAGGCAACCCAGGACCAGGGCCAGCGCCGCTGCCCATGCGCCAATCCTGCTGAGCCGCTTCTCCTTGAAGAACCACACCAGAATGCCCAGACCAAAATAGGGACCGTGCCGCAGCAGCGACATGTTCTTCCAGCCGTAGTCGAAGTCGACCCAGGCCCAATGGACCAGTCCGCGGGAGTTCAGAGCAAGCGCCAGCAGATACGGCGCGCCCCAAAGAATCAGCCCGATCGCCACCCATTGAATGTGCCGGAACCCATGGAACGTAAGCACCGTGTATACCAGGAAATAAAACGCCAGCTCGATGGGGAGGGTCCAGTAGGCGGTGGCCAGAAAGGGCCCCGGCAACAGCGTCATCGAGTAATAGAGCTGCAGCAACCCGGTCGTGTGCCTGGCATAGCCACCCCACAAAAACAGCGGATAGCTCACCGCCGCCGCACACCACGCCGCCGGATAGAGGCGCAGGAAGCGGCCGGTCATGAACTGCCGCGCTGTTGCGCCCTGCGCGGAGTTGGCAATCACCAGCCCGGAGATGACAAAGAACACCTCGACGCCGACCCATCCAAAGGGCACGGACCAGGCAATTCCCGGCGTCATCCAGGTCAGATGAAACGCGGCCACGCTCACCGCGCAGGCAAAGCGCACCAAGTCGATCCCGTAGATGGAATCGCCGCTCGCTCTGTGTGCCGCTTGTTCCGGTCCAGACATACGGGATTCGTGTCTCCAGCAGTCGATATTGACGCTAGAGTACAAGGTTGCGGCCTGCTACCCGTTCCCTATCTCGCCGCGCCTGTTGCCGAAGTCGGCACACTCGCCGTCCGGAGGGGGGAGCCGGGAATCCGTGCGACGCCTTCCGGTCTCCAGAATCAAAGCTCCCGCGAGGCGTTGCTCTGGAAAACACAAACACTTCACCGTCCCCACGGAGGATCATGCCTTCCAGCTACTCATTCACCCGTCGCGGCTTTCTGGGCGCATCGGCTGCCGTACCCGCAGGCTCCCGCGCCGCCCGTCGTGCAGCCGGCTGCACCCGAGCCAGCCGTCGCGCATACACGGAATTAGCGTGTAGACGGCGGGGCGAGAGAGCGCTGCACGTAGACCCATAGATAGAAAATGCCCACGGCCAGCAGAATGAGCGGGACTGGCCGGGCCAGCACAACCGTCTCTATCTGCCCCCAAAGCCGAGTTGAATCCGGGTGGATGTTCTTGGTCAGAACGTGGAGTAGTAAGTATCCACCGGCAGAGCCGGTGGCTTTACGGTTGCTGGCCCCTCAAAGGGGCCTTTTCGCAACCGTCCGAAGCAAAAGCAAGAACAAAAGCAAAAGCCTCGAACTGCTGTCTTCACTGCCGTAGCACAGGCATTTCGAGAGAAAACATACTCCCGGAATTCTCAAAGTTCTACTGCCACCCCGGCAGAGCCGGGGGAACTCCCGTTGGAATAGCAATGGAATATCCGCAGTCAAAACAATCGCCGCAGTATTTGCCAGAAGAGCAAGCCACCTGAGCAATCCGACCTCGGTCCAGAGCATGGCGCAAGCCGGAATCGTCAGGAGCAAAAGCTTTGCATCGTAAGGTCGATGATAGACCGGGAGCATCGAAAGGGCCGCAATCGCCGCCAACGCCAGCGAGGCCCTCATCTGCGAAAAGCGCGATCGTAGTGTTACGAGAATCCAAACCAGCAGAAGCGGCCCAAATACCAGATACGTGGCAGGATTGTAGAAGCTCGGGTTGTCCCGGAAGACGCTAAAGACCGTTTGCAGGTCGATTACGGTCCAGGGTAAACGGCCATCGAAATTCGCTGGCCTTGGGTCGCTGAGACTGCCGGGCGCCGAATTTGCCAGCAGATTGGACTGCAGTTCCTGCATCCAGTGAGGTGAAACGTGGGTAATCCAAAGGAAAGCTGGCAGACTCAAAACCAGCGCCACCACGAGGGTTTGCAGCGCGCGTTTGCGATGGACCCCGCCAGCCAATAAGAAATAGAGCCAGACCAGGCCACCGTCATGAGGCTTGAGTACAAGGCTGACTGCAAGACAAAGAACTCCAGCCAGCTCGAAACGTTCCTGAAAGAAGCACCACACGGCCGCCACGCAAAGGCTTACCGCGAGCCCGGCCGTGTTGCCGGTGGCAAAGACAAATTCGCAGTTGGCCAGCACCACGCAGGCAAGAAGAATGGATAAGGTTGGCGCGCGCCTTGCTCCCAGGTCCCACATCAGGAAAGCGGCAAGGATCAAGCCTGCCGCCGTCAAGGTCATCCAAAGCACGTGTGCCAGCCCCCACGGTAGCATCGCGAAGGGAGCGATCAAGGTAGATGCTGTGGGAAGGTAGATATATAATGTCACGCTGGTGCGAAGCGGTGTGAACTCCGTCGAACTCTCGCCACCCTCTGCGAGGTAAACACGTTCGAGTTCATTTTGCCGATATGGGTCGCAATGTTGAATCAGGCATCGTGTGCCCCAGTAAACCGCTTTGAAATCGATCATCCCGTAAACCGCGTTGCGCTCCAGATGAGCGCCCCACGAGATGAAGATGATGCTACTCAGCAGCAACAAAAGCAGACCGCTCAGCCGCGCTCTTGTCATACTCGTTCTGCCTTTCCATCCAGTGCGATACGCAAGCTGCGTATAACCCGGAATCTCCTTTTTTGCCGATCCGTATTCACGCAATCAGATTGCTCCTGAGCCGGACCGTTTCGGCCCTGCGCGGAGTTGGCAATCACCAGCCCGGAGATGACAAAGAACACCTCGACGCCGACCCATCCAAAGGGCACGGACCAGGCAATTCCCGGCGTCATCCAGGTCAGATGAAACGCGGCCACGCTCACCGCGCAGGCAAAGCGCACCAAGTCGATCCCGTAGATGGAATCGCCGCTCGCTCTGTGTGCCGCTTGTTCCGGTCCAGACATACGGGATTCGTGTCTCCAGCAGTCGATATTGACGCTAGAGTACAAGGTTGCGGCCTGCTACCCGTTCCCTATCTCGCCGCGCCTGTTGCCGAAGTCGGCACACTCGCCATCCGCATCGGGAAAACAGGCAATCGATGAAGAATTTTGCAGATAATTTTGCCCCTTGGGCGCACAATGGGTCTCGAGAGGGTGAGAGTTGGAGACCTGCCGCCCCGCCGGCTGCCGTTCCTTGCGCAACCAACGCTGCTCCAGCCATGGACCTCGGAGCCATATGTACCCCGCCCCCCCTACCTGCTAGTAACCTGGTACATTATCGAGATATTAAACAGCAGAACGCGAAGCGGGCGCCGCCGGGCAGGCCGCGCTCCGCTCTCTTTGAATCCATTCTAAGTACTTCGTTTTGATTGATTTAAAAGAGGGACTCCTGGAAGACCTGGGATCCCGCGACTCCCTGCCGTCACCCCACCGCCGGCAGCCCCGCCAGCGCCATCGCAATCTCTTCCGCCGGGTACTCGTAGTTCTCCAGCATCCCCGCCTGGTAGTTGATGTACGATTGCATGTCGAAGTGCCCATGGCCGCAGAGGTTGAACAGAATGGTCCGGCCCTTGCCTTCCTTCTTGCACTTCAACGCCTCGGCAATCGCCCCGGCCACGGCGTGGTTCGCCTCCGGCGCGGGAATGATCCCCTCCGCACGCGCAAACTGAATGCCCGCCGCAAACGCGTCCAGTTGCTGCACGCTCGAGGCCTCAACCAGCCCCAGGTCCATCACGTGCGAGACCAGCGGCGCCATGCCGTGGTAGCGCAGCCCGCCCGCATGAATCCCCGGCGGAATGAAGGTGGACCCCAGCGTGTGCATCTTCACCAATGGAGTCAGATGTCCCGTGTCTCCGAAGTCGTAAGCAAAATGTCCCTTGGTCAGGCTCGGGCACGCCGCCGGTTCCACCGCAACCACGCGTACACTCGTCTCGCCCTTGATCTTCTTGCCCAGGTAGGGGAACACCAGGCCGGCAAAGTTTGATCCGCCGCCCGTGCAGCCCACCAGCACGTCCGGCTCATCGCCGGCCAGCGCCATCTGCTCCATCGCCTCCAGCCCAATCACCGTCTGGTGCAGCAGCACGTGGTTCAGCACGCTGCCCAGCGCGTACTTGGTGTTCGGGTCCTTCGCCGCCACTTCCACGGCCTCTGAGATCGCAATCCCCAGCGACCCGTTGGTGTCCGGAAACTGGGCAAGTATCGCGCGCCCGCTCTCCGTCTCCACGCTCGGGCTGGCCGTTACGCTGGCGCCGAACGCCTCCATCAGCGCGCGCCGATACGGCTTCTGGTCGTAGCTCACGCGCACCATGTAGACCTTGCACTCCAGGCCGAAGAACGCGCACGCCATGGCCAGCGACGAACCCCACTGCCCCGCGCCCGTCTCCGTCGAGAGCCGCTTGGTGCCCTCGATCTTGTTGTAGTACGCCTGCGCCACGGCCGTATTGGGCTTGTGCGAACCGGCCGGGCTCACGCCCTCGTACTTGTAATAGATCTTCGCCGGCGTGTCCAGCGCCTTTTCCAGCCGCCGCGCCCTGAACAGCGGCGATGGCCGCCACTGCGCATACACCTGGCGCACCGGATCGGGAATCTCGATCTCCCGCTCCTGGCTCACCTCCTGCAGGATCAGCGCCATCGGAAAAAGCGGCGCCAGGTCGTCCGGGCCGATAGGCTGCAGCGTTCCCGGATGCAGCGGCGGAGCCAGCGGCTTGGGCAGGTCGGAGGCGAGGTTGTACCACGCACGTGGAATGCGGTCCTGGGGCAGGTTGTATTGAATGGTTTCCATGGGCAACATCTTACCAGCGCGGAGGCAGAACCTTCACCATCGGAGCCCCGGCCGGTCCGCTGCATGGATTTCCGGCTGCTTCCGGTGTTACTTCTCCGCCTTTCCATGCGAGGCTCGTTGCGCGTAAACGGACAGGTAGAAAATCCCCGTCGCCAGCAGCAGAAGCGGAGCGGGAAAGACCTCAAGTGCTGTGAGCAATTGCCCTGAAAACCCGGTTGTGGCCAGTGGCAGGCGCTTGATGAGAGCAAGAAAAAGTGCCCAGGTCAGGTCTCCGGTGAAGATGAGGCTCGCGACAGTTGTCAACAGCGCCAGCCACCCGGCGAGCCCTCCCTCGGCCCACAGCATGAGGCAGGCAGGAACGGCCAGCAGCAGCAGTTTCGCGTCGTATTGGCGATGGTAAACGGGCGCCATGGTGAGCGCCGCAACGCATGCCAGCGCCAGCCATGCTTTGGCCTGCGTGCTCCGGGAGCGCAAAGTGACCAGAGCCCATGCCAGCAGCGGCGGAGCACAGATGAGATAGCTGAGGGGATTGTAGACACGTGGATCGTCGCGAAAGACACTGATGACCGATTGCAGGCTGATGACGTTGGCCAGGCCGTGGCCGCCCAATGAGGTCGGGCCAGGGTCGCTGATGCCGCCGCGCGCGGAGAGGATTGCGACGTTGGACTGCCACTCCTGGGCCCATCCCGGAGCGGAATGCCAGACCCACAGGAGCATCGGCAGGCTCAGCAGCGATGTCACCAGCAGAGCTTGCAGGGCTCGCTTGCGAAACAGCCCTCCGGCGAGCAGGAAGTAGAGCCACACCAGGCCGGAATCCTGCGGCTTGACGGCCAGGGCAACGGCCATGCACAGAATGCCAGCCGGCGCGAACCGGTCGCGGAGAAAGCACCAGACGGCAACCGCGCACAGACTCACAACAATTCCCGCCGCATTGGCGGAAATGACGAGCAGTTCGCTGTTGACCAGGAAGAGGCAGATGAGCGCACCGGCAGCGGCGGGCGCGTGCTCGGCCGCGAGACTCCACACCAGGAACGAGGCAAAGATCAGGCTGCCCATGGTCAGCATCAGCCATAGAACGTGCGCCAGCCCCCAGGGCAGCAGCGCGAAGGGAACCGTAAAGCAGAATGCGGAGGGCAGGTAGATATAACGCGTGGCAATCTCGCGGACTTTTTCCGAGTCGGACGGACTGTCTCCACCCATCGTCCTATAAAGGCTCAGCACCTGGGCTTCGTTGTACGGGTCGCCATGCTCAACGAGGCAACGCGCAGGGTAGTAGATGACCCGGAAGTCCACCATCGGCTCGTGGCTGTTGCTCTGCAAGGCAAGGCCCAGAAGAACAAAGACGATTGATCCTAGCAGCACCATCGCCAGGCCGTCGCGCCGCGCTCCGTTCATGCCTTTCCTCATCCTTTCCCGATGGGCAGCGCAGGTTCCATTCCGGCAAAGGGGTCTTCGAGAGAGGGGCTCTGCGGAGTCAGCAACTCGGCGCCTGACCCGGTGATGAGCAGATCGTCTTCCAGGCGAATGCCGAACTCGCCAGGAATGTAGATGCCCGGCTCGTCGCTGAGCAGGTTGCCGGCATCGAGGCGCGGGTTCAGGTCATAGCCGAACATGTTGCTTTTCACGAAGTAGGGCCACTCGTGCATGTCCATGCCAATGCCGTGGCCGAGGCGATGAGAAAAGTACTTGTACCCTGGGCCGTAGCCGCCATCGACAATGACCTTGCGCGCGGCGGCGTCCACGTCCGCGGTAGGCACGCCGGGACGCGCCATTGCAGCGGCCGCCGACTGTGCGCGGTGAACGAGGTCGAAGACGCGCTTCATCTTGTCGGTGGCTTTGCCGAGCACGAAAGTGCGCGTGATGTCCGAGGTGTAGCCCTCCACCGAGCAGCCGTCGTCGAGCATCAGGATGGAGCCGTCGCGCAGGGTCTGCTGTTGGCGCGAGCCGTGCGGCAGTGCGGTGAATTCGTCGATGTTGAGGCTGGCCTCGCCCTCGAAGCCCACGCGCCGGTAGGCGGAGGCGATGAGCGCGTGGACATTGGCGGTGGTCATGCCGGCCTTGAGCGACTGGGCCACGGCACGGTAGACCAGCAGCGTTGCGCGGCAGGCCAGGCGCAGGCATTCGATTTCGTGCGCGTCCTTGACCATGCGGCAGCCGGCCGTGACGGGCGAAGCGCTGACAATGGTCAGGTGCGGATTGGCGGAGCGAATGCCTTCGGCAAAGACGAACTTCATGTTCTCGTCGAGGCCAACCGTGGCGCTAACCAGTCCGCGATCGGCGAGGCCTTTGCCCACAGCGACGAAGGGGCTTTCGTCCTCCTGCCACACAAGGACATCGGCGTCCTTGCCGAAAGGGCCTGCATCCAGCAGCTCGCGATCCCGGCCTTCTTCAAATGCGGGGCAGACCAGAAACGGACTGGACCGGACGGGAATCACGAGCGCCCAAAGGCGTTCGCCGCCGTTGAGCCGCAGGTCGGCAAAGTAGACGGAGGACGTGGTCGAGTTGGCCAGGACAATGGCGTCGATCCTGGTCGCGGCCATCAACCGCCGTGCGCGCTCGATGCGGGCTGCGCGCTCGGCATTCGTAAAGGGCCGCGCCAGGCCGGAGAGATCCGGCAGGGCGGCAACGGCAGCCGGCAGCGGCGCCGTTGGCTCCGCGGATGCGGATCGTGCGGCGGTGAACGCGGCGGCCACAGCGGCGGATGCGCCGAGGAAGCCGCGCCGGGACAGGCCGTTGGTCGAAGCCATGATCCTCCAGGGAACGCTTGTATCTCACAGAGTAATGCTTCGAGGGCTGGATTCATGCCGCTGATTTTGCCGCCGCTCCAGCGATCTCCCGCTATTCTATATTCATTTCCTTTGAATATTTCGAGGGCACTCTGTTGTCGCGTAGAGGCCGCAAGACATCGTTGTCCTGCTCAAACTCTCCCCGGAAAAGAAACGCCCCGCCTGCCCGCGCCTTGCCAGCGAGCTGCGCCTCTACCCGCCCGAAGTTTACGCCGGCAACGGCTGAATCGCGGGTACCCTGTGTGAATCCCCCCCTCCCGCGCCAGGCCCTGGTACCGTGACCGCATGATTTTGTAATGACAGGATTGTAGCGCCGTGTCTCCAGACCGGCTGTCGTGTGGGCGTCCGCGCCCGCACTTGTCAGAGAGTGATTACCAAATCATTCGGTCTGAATACTAGGAGGCCTTCACAAAACGAAGCGCCACCGAGTTCATGCAATACCTTAGCCCGGTTGGTTGAGGGCCGTCGTCGAAGACATGCCCGAGATGCGCATCGCACAGCCGGCAGGACACGGCCGTGCGGACCACCATCAGGCTGCCGTCTACCGTCTTCACCACATTCTCCTCCGCGATCGGCTGCCAGAAGCTGGGCCAGCCTGTGCCGGAATCGAATTTGGCGTCCGAGCTGAACAGCGCGAGGTCGCAGCAGATGCAGCGGAAAAGGCCACTGTCGTGCTCGTTGAGCAAGCTGCCGGTGAAGGGGCGCTCGGTGTCTTCGTGGCGCGTAACCCGATAGGCAGCGGCGCTGAGCTGGCGCCGCCACTCGTCGTCCGTCTTGATCAGACGCGGCACAGTGACCGCGCCGGTCTTCGTGCCGTCGGCCGAGAACTCGACGACCGTGACTGCCGCCGGCCCCTCGTCTGGCTGTAACGGGCGCGCCGCCGCCACCGTGCTGCGGCGCAGGCCCCAGAAGGCCATGGCGCTCACCGCTCCGGCGGCGGAAAGAATGAAGGCCCGTCTGCCCAGGTCCTGAAGACGGCCTGGCTCCCGCGGCTCCATCGAAATCGGCTTCCCTTCCGCGTTTTGCTCCATCGTCGATTCTCCGCCCAAACTTCACTGTAGCCAATTGTGAGAGAGTCCGCGAGCCCGCGAGACTACACGATTCGATGCGATGAAACCCGCCCTTGCAGCCTGCGCCGCGCCATTTCCCTGATTACAGGAGTGATGGCGGTGTGTTAGCCTGCGAAAACTTGGCCTCGGGTGCCAGGCTGTTTCCCCCAAATAGTTCACTTCCTCCAAAAAACTCAATCCCCAACGCAAAGTAAGAGGAGGTTTCTTTATGCGGAATGGAAATCACGCGGGTGCTCCGTTGAACCCAGGGCTGGTTTTCGAAATGCTCCAGGCGCACCAGCGCACCGCGGCTCTCAAGGCTGCCATCGATCTCGATCTATTCAGGGCCGTGGGCGAGGGCCCCGGCGACTTGGCCTCGATTGCCCGCCATTGTGCGGCATCGGAGCGCGGCATCCGCATCCTCTGCGATTTTCTGGTCATCAACGGCGTCCTCAGGAAAGAGGCCCGCTCCTACTTGCACACCCCCACCAGCGCGGCGTTCCTCGATCCGCGCTCGCCCATGTCCATGGCCTCCATCGCGCAATTCCTGGGCAACCCGGTCATGCGCGAGCAGTACAACAACCTGGCGGAGATCGTTCGCACAGGTCGCACCGCCATGCCGGGCAATGGAACCGTCGAGCCTGAGAACCCGGTCTGGGTGTAGTTTGCCGAGACCATGGCGCCCATGATGGCCCCCCTCGCCAGCCCGCTGGGCGCGGTGGTGCTGGAAGGGCACGCCGGCCCCATGCGCGTGCTCGACATTGCCGCGGGCCACGGCCTCTTCGGCATCGAGATCGCCAGGCAGAATGCAGAGGCGCGCGTGACCGGGCTCGATTGGGCGCCGGTTCTCCGGGTGGCTCTCGACAATGCGCGCAAGGCCGGCGTTCAGGAGCGATATGACATGCTGCCTGGCTCGGCCTTCGAGGTTGACTTCGGCGGCCCGTACGACGCGGTCCTGCTCACCAATTTCCTGCACCACTTCGACAGGCCCACCTGCGTGAGCCTGATGAAGAAGGTGCGCGCCGCGCTGAAGCCTGGCGGTCGCGCCGCCACGCTCGAGTTTGTCCCCAACGAGGACCGCGTCTCCCCGCCTGCGCCGGCATCATTTGCCTTGACCATGCTCACCTCCACTGTGGCCGGCGACGCCTACACGCTCAGCGAGCTCACGGCGATGTACACCGATGGCGGCTTTGCAAACATCACCGCGCATCCCATTCCCATGAGCCCCCACACCATTGTCATGGGACGCGCGTGAAGGATGTGGACACGCGGGATGCCGAATATAACTTGCCCTGATTCAACGGAAACTGCGCATAAAAGCAAAAGCGGCCTTCTCCATTGGGAGAAGGCCGCTTTTGCGCAGGTATGGCGTTCGTTTATTGCTTGCCGATGACAAGTATCTGAAACGACCCCGGAATCATCGGCGCGCGCGGTCCGCGCATCCATGGCGGGGTTCCTGGCGGCGGAGGCGCAGCTTGCGGCGACACTGCGGGAACCGGCCCAAACTCGGCCGTGATGCTGTAAATCTGATTCGTCTTTGTATCCAGCGTCAGCGTCTTGGCCCGCGCCGGCGTCGGTACCGTCTCCTCAACTGAGAAGCTGGTCGGCGAATCCTCCTTGATCACCGTCAGCGTGCCATCGCCCTGCGAGCTGAAGGCCTCCATCGTCGCCGGGTTGAACGTGGCGCCGTCTGACCCGTTGCCGATGGGCAGGTCGGTGATGATGTGCCCGTCCGTCGCCGAAAGGATGATCATGTTCTTCTTGTCGCGGCAGGCGGCAAACAATACGTTGTTCTTTGCATCCAGCGCCAGGCCCGCGCACCCGCCGCCCTTGCTGGAAACGTCGTATTTCCCCACCATCTTCATGGTGTTCCCATCGATCACCGCAATGGCGTCCTTGTCTTCGATGTCAACGTAAATCTTGCCCTGTCCGTCCGTTACGGCCTGTTCCGGCGCTCCGCCAATGTCGATCGTCCCGAGGATCGAGCCGTCCTTGTCGTCCAGGACGGTAATGTTCGGCTCCGCGTGGCTGAGGATGTAGAAGTGATGGTTGTAGGCGTCGTTGAGATAGCCGTCCGGGTTGCCCTGCACATCGATCTTCTTGAGAATCGCAAAAGTCTTCGCATCGAACATGGTCACCGGCTTGGAGGTTGCGAATCCGTGCCCGGTCGCGGTGTCCACCGCTCCGCCGTGCGCGCTCGTGCCGGGGATATCGCCCACCTGCGCCAGTGTGTCCAGGTTGAAGACGCCAATGTGCCCGGCGGGGCCGGAGCGGGCGACATAAAGGTTCCGCCCGTCGGGGTCGGCGGTCACGTAGTCGAACCCGCCGTCACCGCCCAACAGTTGAATCTTGAGCACCTTGTAAGGGCCGCTGTCCTGCGCACGCGCGGGAACGGCAAACGAAACCAGAATGGCGAGGGTTGCGATGGCGACGGATTTCAAGGTCATGGCGGGTTCTCCTGTGCGGGACTTCCCCGCTTTTCGGCCGGCTTTGAGCGGAAGCTGATTGCCCCGCTCTTCGGCAGAATCGAGCATACAGACCTGAACCTTAAGGGGAGGTGAATCCGCGCCACATTTTCTCCGCAATCCTGGCGCGGAAAAGATGGGGCACGGAAGGGTCGGCCGCTCGGAATGGCGGTTCTAGTACCGCTGCAGAAAGTCCGGATCCACCGGATTTTCAAACAGCGAGGCGTCGCGCGTCACAATGGTCAGCCCCGACGGCGTAACAAAGTAGCGCCGTTTGTCCTCCACCGCATCGTAGCCGATGACCGTGCCCTCCGGGATGTGCACATCGCGATCGATGATCGCGCGGCGGATGCGGCAGTGGCGGCCGATGTTGACATGAGAAAAGATGATGCTGGCGTCCACGTCCGAGTAGGAGTTGACGCGCACATCCTGGGACAGAACCGAGTTCGACACCGAGGCGCCGGAGATGATGACGCCGGCCGTGATCACGGAGTTGACCGCGGCCCCGGTGCGGCCCGGCTCGCCAAACACGAACTTGGCCGGCGGATACTGCCGGACGCGGGTGCGCATGGGCCAGCTCTTGTCGTAAAGGTTGAAGGTCGGCGATACCGAGCAGAGGTCCATGTTGGCGTCGTAGTAGGAGTCCAGCGTGCCCACATCGCGCCAGTAGAGGGCCTGCTGCTTGTTCTCGTCCACAAAGCTGTAGGCCATCATCTTCTTCTGGCCCAGCAGATTGGGCAGGATGTTGTGGCCGAAGTCGTGCTTTGAGTCGGGGTCCTCGGCATCGGCGATCAGCGCCTTCAAAAGAGTTTCCGTGTTGAAGATGTAGATGCCCATCGACGCGTCCACCGCGTTGGGATTGAAGGGCGAGCGGAAGCTGGTGGAGACCGGCTTCTCCTGGAAGCCCAGAACTTCCCCGTTCTTGCCCACCTCCACCACCCCGAACTGCCTGACCTCGTCGGGAGCAATGGGCAGCGTGGCCAGCGTAACTTCGGCGCCTTTCTCCTTGTGGTAGGCCAGCATCCGGCTGTAGTCCATCTTGTAAATATGATCTCCGGACAGGATGATCATGTGCTTCGGCTGTTCGCTGCCGATCGAGTAGATGTTCTGGTAGACCGCGTCTGCCGTGCCCATGTACCAGGCCGAGCCGGTCCGCTGCATGGGCGGCAGAATCTCAAAGAACTCGCCCAGTTCCTGCGCCACAATGCTGGTCCAGCCTTCGCGGATGTGCCGATTCAGCGAGAGTGCCTTGTACTGGGTGAGGATGTAGACATTGCGCAGCCCGGAGTTGATGCAGTTGGACAGGGTAATGTCGATGATGCGGTAGTGTCCCCCAAAGGGAACAGCCGGTTTGGCGCGGTCACGGGTAAGGGGGAAAAGGCGTTCGCCTTGCCCACCAGCAAGCAGTACACCAAGCGTGTCTCTCATAAGTCGTTTGAACCTGCCCTTTTCATTTGCCTTTCCGCAATGTTGCCGGCGAGGAAGCCGCGTGCCGCAATCCGGTATAGCATCTTTTCCGGCAACACTTTTCCACAGGCGTCACTGAACGGTGGAGAATACCACATGAAGATGAACTTGGCAGCCTCTCCATTGCAACAGACGGATTCCGGCCGAGTTTGGTGAGTGGGCCGGGCCGCAACCCCGGCCTGCGGCGCGCAATGTGTCCTATGCGCCAAGGGCCATCCCCGATGGGGATGGCCCTTGGCTGCAAAAAACCCGGCCCGCCTCAGCGCTTTTTCTTGAACTTGTATTCCACCCCGACCGAGATGGCGAAGTTGACATCGAACTGCTTGGTATTCGGGAAGTAGTTGATGCCGTAGTGGGTCATTACGGCGTCGGGCGTGATGCGGAAGACCCAGTGCGCTGACCGGTTCAGGTCCATGTGGCCGCCGATGATCGCCGCAAGAGCCACCTGGTTGTTATAGAAGTCCACCACCGAGGCCGATTGCCCAAGCAGACTCTTCTGGAAATCGCCGTAGACGCCGCCGACCATGGCGTGAGCGATGAGGGCGCCATGTTTGTTGTGCGGGCCCAGCCACTCAGGGCCTCCCACAAAGAAGTACTCAGCCACAAACGGTCCCTTGATGGGCCCGCCGCCGGTGTTGGCATTGTTGACGCCGGCGCCGCTGGTTCCCAGGTAGGTGCGCCCGCTGGCTTCCACGCCCCAATGCTTGGTGAGCCAGTAGGAGCCGTTCACGTCGAGTCCACCCAGGTTGGCGCCCTGCAACAGCGTAGGACCAGCCTTCATGTGGTCGTAGGCCAGGCCCACCGAAATATCGTAACGGTTGTTGTAGCGCACACCGGCCAGCGGGTCAATGGAAACATAAGTCCCATTGCCTGCGGTCTGGGCGGCCGTGCTCTGGGCCGCCGCGTGGGTTCCGGTACACAGGGCCAGCGTGGCAACGGCCAGGAGAGAGACGAAGAATCTTGCTTGGAAACGCATCATGATCAGCTTACAGGACCGCGCCGACAGGGGACAATGCGAGCCGGCCCATTTACACCGGTTACGGCTCGCACGGCTCCCGCCAGCGCGCCCAGGTCAGGTAGTGTACAGTCTTGAGAACTTCGACGGTTTCAAGGGCGGCGTCGTAAGCAGCGGACCCCGGCGCGAGCGGCGGAGCGGCATGAGTGCGCCACTGCAGGGGCAGCGCGCTGAAGATAAGCGCGGCTCTGGGCAGGTGCCGGGAATCGGAGACGACCTCCGCCGAACGCCAGCCGTTGGCCTTCATGATCCGCACCGAGTAACAGGCGTTCTGGATCGTGTCCTGGGCCTGTTTTTCCAGCACGATAGCCGAGGCTGGAATGCCCTGGGCCTCGGCCGAACGCGCCATGATCTCGGCTTCGACAAAGCGGTTGTGAGCCGAGGTCCCGGTAAGGATCAGGCGTGGGGCAACGCCGCGCTGGTACTCGCGTACTGCCTCGCTGACGCGGGCCAATTGTGTGGGGGTGGGGTTGCCGTCCGAGTCGGCCGGGCTGCCCAGCACGATGATGGCGTCGAAGCGGGCGAGCGAGGTGTTGGAGGCGGGCGCCAGGCCGCGATCTAGGGCAGCCCAGGCCAGGATGCCCAGCGCGGCTGCGGCTGCGGCCAGGGCAACGGGTGGCTTCCATCTGCGTTGTTTGCGCCGGGACTTGCGGCGGGCGGCGGTGCGGGTCAAGAAGATTCGCCTCCAACCTCCACTCTAATGGAGGCCGGAGGGGCAGCTGCTGGTGGGCGACTCAGGTGACTGGATGAATGTCTCTTGCTGCCGCATCCGGTTCGTCTCGAACTTTGAATCCGCCCGGCAAGCACAACCGCTCCCCGAGGGAGGGAACGAAAACAGCCCGGGGGGGGAGCACAACACCTCCCGGAGGGAGAGAACGAAAACAGCCCAGGGGGAAGCACAACACCTCCCGGAGGGAGGAAACGAGAATAGCCCAGGGCAAGCGCAGCGCCGCCCTGGGAAGGCACGCCAACCTGGATGCCCGCCCTGTAGGGGCGGGACGGACTAGAGATCACTGTCTTAATTCCGGGTCAGCAAATTGGCCGGTGCGTAAATCAGCTGCCTGCCGGCGTGCCCCACGAACTCAGGACAAAATCCCTCAGCGGCTTGCGCTCACGAGGGGCGACTTCGCGGGCCACCAGTTGCTCGTTGGCCAGGGCTGCTGGCTCGCCCTGATAGCCGAGGGCGATCACCGAGCCAAGAGCGTAGTCTTCGGGGATCTCCAGGACTTTGCGGGCCGCCCCTTGATCATAGCCACCCATCTGGTGAGTCACAAGCCCCAGCGCCGCAGCCTGCAGCGTCAGGTAAGACGAGGCGGCGCCCAGGTCATAGAGGGCATAGCCGTTGGGGTTGCCACTGTGAGCCATTTTGGTACTGGCCACGCCCAGGATGAGGACCGGCGCAGCACCCGCCCAGGCCTGGTTGAAGCCCACAAGCGTCGAGAAGATCTTATTGTGGGTGCTCGAGTTGCGCGTGCCCACCAGGAAGCGCCATGGCTGCTCGTTGGAAGAGGACGCGGCCCAGCGGGCAGCCTCGAAGACCTTCTCCAGGTCGGCCGGGCTGACTTCGCGAGCCGAGAAGGAGCGCGGGCTCCAGCGGGAGTGGAACAGAGGCAGTACGCCCTCCACGGGTGGGGCTTGCTTGAGGCGATTCACTTCTTCGATCGACAGCGTCATGGGGGAGGCTCCTCGGGCGGAATCTGGTTCGCTTGTTCGATTCGGACGGAAAGGGAAAGATTCCCGGGGATAGGGAAAAGGGATCGAAGATCGGTGCGCAAGGGGCCGGGATTATGCCTTCGGCCGCTTGTAGAAGGGAGCCTGCACCTGCCTGGCGCGCGCGGTCTGATTCGGGCGGACCTGGACCAGGACCTCTTCGCCGGACTGGGAGACAGCGGTGGGGACTAAAGCGAAGGCGATGTTGGTCTTGAGGAAGGGCGCGGGCGACCCGCTTGTAATTGTGCCAATGCGTTCCCCATTCAAGGACAGTACGAAGTACCCGTCGCGGGCGATGCCGCGTTCGACCATTTCCAGGGCGACGAGCTTGCGGGCCGGTCCGCCTGCGGTCTGAACGTTGAGCAATGCCTGGCGACCGATGAATTCGCTCTTGTCGAGCTTCAGCCAGCGGTCGAGGTTGGCCTCCAGAACGTTGATCGAGTCGGAGATCTCGTGCCCGTAGAGGGCCATGCCCGCTTCCAGGCGCAGGGTGTTGCGCGCGCCCAGCCCGCACGGGCGGATGCCGAATTCCTCGCCGGCCGCGAGCAGAGCGTTCCAGACTTTGACGGTGGTCGGCTCGTCCGCGGGCAGATAAACCTCAAATCCGTCCTCGCCGGAGTAGCCGGTCCGCGCGATCATCACATTGGGCACGCCGGCCACGGTGCCGTAAGTGAACCAGTAGTTCTTGATCGCGGACAGGTCGGCTTTGGTGAGTTTTTGCAACGTCTGGAGCGCGCGCGGCCCCTGCAGGGCCAGTTGCGAGTAGTAGGACGAGTAGTCGGAGATATGGATGGATGGGAAGCTGCCGACCTGGCGGCGAATCCAGGCGTAGTCCTTGTCCTTGGTGCCGGCGTTCACCACCAGCAGATAGTCGTTGGGGCTGAGCCGGTGGACCAGGATGTCGTCCACGAAGGTGCCCTCGGGGGTGAGCAGGGCGGAGTAGTGGGCCTGGCCGTCCTTCAGTCGGGATGCATCGTTCATGGTGATGTGCTGCACGGCGGCCAGCGCGCCGGGACCCCGGAACTGGATCTCTCCCATGTGCGAGACGTCGAAGATCCCGACACCGGTGCGCACCGCAAGGTGCTCGGCGATCAACCCGCCGCCGGGCCCCGGATACTCGACCGGCATATCCCAGCCCCCGAAGTCCACCATCTTGGCCTTCAGCGCACGATGGGTGGCGTTCAGTGCGGTCTTCTTCAGTTCGGGGGCAGCGACGGTCTGTTCGGCGGGCGTGGGCTGATTTGTAACTGTCATGGGGCGATCCTCTGGTACTGTGCTTACGATAGGGAGTGGGTGCTGGCGGGGTCAACCGTGTGCGTGGAGCAGCCCGCGCCCGCACCAGAACGGCAGGTCGTAGGGTTCGGAGGGAGCCGGGGGCTTCAGCCCCCGGAAAGAGCGCAACGAGGCGCGGCCTTCAGGTCCGGCTCTTCGCCCCACGAATCGGAAGCAAAGAGGATTGACGGGATGAATCATGTGCGCGGGTTCGTGATGCTGCTGGCCGCCGGGTTTGCCGCGTGGAAGGGCTGGAAGATTCACACCGGAACGCACGCCTGGATGGCGTATGGGCTGGCCGCGCTGGCGCTGGGGCTGGCGGTGTGGCACCTGACGCGCAAGACTGACGGGCGCCTGCGGAGAATATGAAAGTCTTTGATCTCTATTTGCGCCGCGCGCGCCAGAAAGACGAGGCGCTCAGGTAGAAGAAGAGCACGACAATCCCGGCTGCAATCAGGAACGTGCGGTGGTCAGGACCCTGCGCCCAGCTCAGGCGGGTCTTCCACACCGTGGGGCCGAAGACCAGCACGGGGAGAAAAAAGAAGACGCCCGCCACTTCGAGCCAGATAATTCCACCCACGCGGCGAAAGGGTCGCAGAAAGCCGCCCAGTCCTGCGGCGATGCCGCGCGTGGCCTGTCCGGCAACCTGGCCGGCGGCGCGGGTTTGCGCGGGCGTGGGGCCTGCGGGCGCAGCCGGGCGGCTGGCGGCAGCCTGGGCGCTGGCGGCAACGCGCTCGCCGGCAATGCGCCCGGCAACGCGCAGCCCGATTCCCAGGGCCCGGCCGATGGATTGCGGTTTCATTTCGATTTGATGGTAACAGCGGGGGCGCAGGTACCGCCGTTGCGCGTTCGTCCCAAGTTCCCGGTTGCTCTCCGGCGGCGATGGAAGTAAGGTAGAGGAACCCGAAGCCGCCACCGGCGCTTTTTCCAAGCGGGCGCAGGCCGCCGATCCGGGAATGCCGATCCGGGAAGTAGGGAGGTACCAGTGAAAGCCCGTCTGCGCGAACTCATTCAGCAACTGGGAGAGGCAATCCACGAGTCGGTCATCGAAAGCGAGCAGATCGCCGGGGTGGTGCAGGATATTCGCAAGCACGGGTTCGACGTGCTGCTGATGCTGGAGGCGACCATCGGGCTCAACGAGGTATCCGCCGAGGAGCCCGAGCCGGGCGCCGGCGAAAGCGGCGTGGAAGGTCCCTTCACGCAGACCGACCTGCATTTTCTCAAGTCCTTGCGCATCTCGGTCGAAGGCGAGGCGGAGAATGCCTCCGAGTCGGACACCGAATAGGGCAGGCGGCCGCCCCTGATCGCGCCGCCCGATTCGCTCCCATAAGATGAAAATATGCTGCGTGTAAAGCTGCTGGACCCCGGCGCCCGCGCCCCCGTCGTCGCCCATCCCGGCGAAGACCTCGGTTACGACCTGTTCTCTCTCGAATCGGCTACCCTGCCGCCCCACGCCACGGTGCGGGTCCGCACCGGCATCGCCGTCGAGGCCCGCCACCCCCAGACCGGCGTCCCCCTCGGTCTGCTTGTCCGCGACCGCTCGTCGATGGCCGCAAAGGGGATCGCCACCACCGCCGGCGTCATCGATGCCGGCTACCGTGGCGAGATCCTCATCCTCATGACGAACCTCGGCAACGTCCCGGTGGAACTGAAGGCCGGGGAGAAGATCGCCCAGATGATTCCCGTGCCCGTCCTGACGGGCGTGGTGGAAACCGTCGAAAGCCTGGAAGACTCCGCACGGGCTGAAAAGGGGTTTGGCAGCTCGGGAAGATAGGCCTCGCCCGAAACTCGCCGCGGTTCCGTAGCCCGCAAGCCCTCCAACAGCCTCCCGGAACCGCCTCAATGCCCCTTGCGTATTGAAATCAAGGGGCAAAAGCGTCTCTTTGATGAAAACAAGCCTCCGCGGCCCTCTTCCGCAACCACGGTGCGAGGCCAGGACGCGGTCTGGCTCGTCAATAGGAATAGGCTTTCTGCAATACCCGGTTCCGGACATTGCGTGAACTGACCCGGCCCGCGCCGGAACTCGCGGGAAAATCGGGAAACGGGTGGAACATCCCGGCTCCCAGCCATGCCGGAGCAGGAAAATCGCATCGGGCAAGGAATCTTCAGCTAACAGCGGAAAGCTGAAAGCTCGGACAACGAAAGCGGGTTCATGCAATTCACTGAGGCCTTCAAACTCGCGCTGCAATCGCTGTGGGCCAACAAGCTCCGCACCATTCTCACGCTTATCGGCGTGGTTATGGGCGTCTCCTCGGTCATCATGGTCATTACCCTGGTCAACGGCGCCAACACCTATGTCTCCACCAAGCTCTCCGGCTATGGCGCGGACGTGTTTACCGTGACCCGCATCTCCAGCGTCATCTTCTCAGCCGAGGACTACTTCCGCTATCAGAAGCGCAAGATCCTGCGCATTGAGGACTACAGGGCCGTGCGCGACAACTGCACCCAGTGCGCCGAGGTGGGCGCCCTGCTGGCCCGCTCCACCAATGTGGTCTACAACGGCCACAGCAGCAACAACACTGAGGTCCGCGGCTATACCTGGACCATGCCACCCCTCAACAATGTAGACATCGCCCTGGGCCGCGGCTTTACCCAGGCCGACGAGGACAAGGGCACACACGACGCCATCATCGGCTACGACATTGTCGATAATCTGATGCCCGACGGCGACCCCATCGGCAAGGAAATCCGCGTGGATGGCATTCCCTACACCGTCGTCGGCGTGGGCGACCGCCAGGGCAAGACCCTCGGCGAATCCCAGGACAACTGGGTTGCCGTTCCCATCACCACCTACCAGCAGACTTACGGATACAACGACTCGGTCGATATCTATGCCCGCGCCAACGGAAACGCCGAGGTCATGGAGCGGGCCAAGGACGAGGTGCGCGTCCTGATGCGTTCGCGCCGCCACGACGCCGTGGGCGCCCCCGACGATTTCGAATTGGAGACCAACGATACCTTCCTCGACATCTGGAAGCAGATCAGCGCCCTGTTCACCTGGGTGGTGTTGGGCATCGCCTCCATCTCGCTGGTCGTGGGCGGCATCGTCATCATGAACATCATGCTCGTCTCGGTCACCGAGCGCACCCGCGAGATCGGCGTGCGCAAGGCCCTGGGCGCGCGGCAGCGCGATGTGCTGCTGCAGTTCCTCATCGAAAGCGCCACCATGTCTCTCACCGGCGGCGCCATCGGTGTGCTCGGCGGCGTCATCGTCGCCAAGCTCATCACCGTTTTTATCGGCTTCCCCACTACCGTTCAGTTGTGGAGCGTTTTGCTGGGCCTCTTCGTCGCCCTGGCCACAGGCATCTTCTTCGGCGTCTACCCCGCAAGCAAAGCCGCCCGCCTGGACCCGGTGGTGGCGCTCAGAGCAGAGATGTAGGAATGACAGCTTCTGGCTAGAGGCCAGAAGCTAGAAGCTAGGAGCTGGTTTTCATGGCCCAGGGTCAAACACGCGAATCCGTCAAAATGGCGCTCGACACGCTGCGCACAAACAAGCTGCGGTCCGGGCTCACGGTGTTGGGCATCGTCATCGGCGTCACCACCGTGATCACCATCTCCTCGGTCATCAACGGCCTCAACAACCGCGTCTCCGACTTCGTCAGTTCGCTCGGCTCCAACGTCTTCTGGGTCTTTCATCTGCCTGTCATTGGCGTGCGCCCCACCACCGAGCAGCTCACGCGCAAGAAGCTCACCATCGACGACGTGATGGCGCTGCGGCAGTTGCCGCATGTTGTGGCCGCCGACGGCGGTCCGCCTCACGTACATCAGAGGTGCCGCGGCGGCGACGGGCTCGGCACGGGCAACGGCAAACAAGGTGCTGCGGGCCTTAATGAGGGCTCCACCGCCGAAGTCGGCGAAGTGACGGAACTTACCTTGTCGGCGGGCCGCCTGTTTACCGACGATGAAGACCAGCGCGCCGCGCACGTGGTGGTCCTCGGACACGACACCGCGGAAGAGCTGTTTGGCGCAGAGCCCCCGCTGGGCAAGGAAGTAGCCGTCGAAAGCGGCCTCTATACGGTGATCGGCGTGCTTGACAAGCGCAAACAGCCCTTCGGCGGAGGCAAGAATCCCAACGACAACATGATCTACTTCCCGCTGGGCACATTCCACAACCTGCATCCGGAAGACAAGGACATGTGGGTCAGCGTCAAGTACGACGACCCGAAGAACAAGGCGCTCGTCGAAGAGGAGATTCGCGAGCTGCTCCGCGTCCGGCGCAAGGTCAAGGTGCAGGCCGACGACAACTTCGAGATCTTCGGCCCCGACTCGCTCACCAAGCTATGGAGCCAGCTGACCGGCGGCCTCGTTATCTTCATGATCGCGGTCTCCAGCGTCGGCCTCATGGTGGGCGGCGTGGGCGTCATGAACATCATGCTCGTCTCCGTCACCGAGCGCACCCGCGAGATCGGCGTTCGCAAGGCCATCGGGGCCACCAAACGAACCATCCTTACCCAGTTCACCATGGAAGCGGTTACGCTCTGCGCTGTCGGCGGCATCGTCGGCGTCTTGGTCGGCGCGGTCCTGACGTGGATCGTCTACTTCCTGCCCATCGGCCTGCCCGCCACCCTCTCCACCCTCTGGGTATGCATCGGTTTTGGCGTCTCCTGCGCCATCGGCCTGCTCTTCGGCATCTATCCGGCCTGGAAAGCGGCCAACCTGGACCCCATCGAAGCGCTGCGATACGAATAAAGACCGTCGCCATTGTGGAGTCTTCAGTTATCATAGCGACCAACGCACAAGGAGCATTGAAAGCGCCCCCGACAGAGTCGATGCCTCGCGCTGAAAACTGGTACTCATGCAATTCGCTGAAGCTGTCAAACTCGCGCTGCAATCGTTGTGGGCCAACAAGCTCCGCAGCATTCTCACGCTTCTCGGCGTAGTCATCGGGGTTGCGTCCGTCATCACCGTGGTCACCCTCACCAACGGCGCCAAGGGATTTGTGACCTCCAAGATCAACACCTATGGCGCCAGCGTCGTCACCATAAGCAAAATGCCGCAGACCTTCATCACCATGGATGAGTATCTCTCCTTCCAGAAGCGCAAGGATGTCACCTTCGACGACTACAAGGCCATCCTCTCGGAATGCACGGCCTGCGTATCGGTCGGCGCCCAGCGCGATACCACCGGCAAGGTAGTCCACCAGACAAAATCCACCACCGATACCAACATTCGTGGAATCACCTGGACCATGGCTGCGATCTCCAATCTCAACATTGAGCAGGGGCGCTCCTTCACTGCGCTCGAAGACGAGCATTCCTCCCGTGTCGCCATCGTCGGCTACGACATCGTCGATAACGTGCTCGGCCCCGGTGACCCGCTGGGCAAGGAGATTCGCGTCGATGGCGTGCCCTACACCGTCATCGGCGTGGTCGAGCGCCAGGGCAAGATGCTGGGCATGAGCATGGATAACTGGGTAGCCATTCCGCTCACCGCCTTCCTCCACACCTACGGCGCTCACGACAGCATGACCATCTATGTGAATGCCGGCGGAGGAGGCGAGGTGATGGACGTGGTCTTCGATGAGCTGCGCGTGATCATGCGCACGCGCCGCCACCTTGCTCCCAATGCGCCTGACGCTTTCTCCATCGACACCAGCGCAACCTTCGGCAACCTGCTCACCAAAATGCTCAACAACTTCGGAGCCGTGGTTGTTGCCATCGCCGGCATATCCCTGGTGATTGGCGGCATCGTCATCATGAACATCATGCTGGTTTCGGTCACCGAGCGCACCCGCGAAATCGGCGTCCGAAAGGCCCTCGGCGCGCGCCGTAAGGACATTCTTCTCCAGTTCCTCATCGAATCGGCAACCATGTCGCTGGTCGGCGGCGTCATCGGGGTCGTCTCCGGCATCAGTCTGGCCAAGATCATTACCCTGGCCATCGCCTTCCCTTCGGCGGTAGAGATCTGGTCCATCCTGGTCAGCCTGTTCGTGGCCACCGCGGTGGGTCTGTTTTTCGGCGTCTACCCTGCCTATAAAGCCGCGGAACTCGATCCGATTGCTGCCCTTCGAGCGGAGCTATAGCCATGCGACTCAGCAACTCAAGAGAATCGGTGCACATGGCGCTGGAGACTCTGCGCAAAAACAAGCTGCGCTCCGGCCTGACCATACTCGGCATCTCCATCGGCATCTCCACCGTCATCCTTATCTCTTCCGCCATCAACGGGCTCAACACCAACATCGACGTGTTTGTGAAATCGCTGGGCACCAACGACCTGTGGGCCTTCCGCTTTGAGCCTTTTGGCCAGCGCCTTACCACCGAGGAGCTCAATCGCAAGCAGTTGACCTACGAGGACGGCATCGCCATGCG
>VFSW01002225.1_pt1 | contig 29392 bp, 29 predicted proteins | sample 5358111 | NCBI WGS metagenome assembly VFSW01 (sample SAMN11554181, study PRJNA540505) | mine drainage metagenome | isolation source: sediment from site ElyBrook_90M | place: USA: Ely Copper Mine, Vershire, VT | collected 2017 | reverse complement strand
AACGGAACGCGAGGCGGCGAGAACGGCGGCGCGCTCGCGGCTTGGCACGCAGCATGGGTGGGGAAGACCGGCTGCGGCGAACATTTCAAACTCGGGCTTCACGCCGTCTCCACCTCCTCGATCGTAGCGCGGGCGCGAAGATAATCGAGAAAACGCTCGAGGGCCTTTTGTTTCTTGGCCGCCATCAACCGTTCCTCGATCTGTGCGCGCGCCTGTTCGAAGCTGGCCGCGGACTCGTCGCGGCGGGCGAGAATTTTGACGATGTGGAAGCCGAAGACAGTGCGGAACACGGGGCTGATTTGTCCTGCCGGCAGAGTGAAGGCGACGGCGTCGAACTCCTCCACCATGCGCCCGCGGGTGATCCAGCCGAGGTCGCCGCCGCGGCCAGGGCAATCGGAGGAGCGATCGGCGAGTTCCTCGAAACGGGCGCCGCTTTTCAGCTCTTCTTCGATTGCCCGGATCGCCAGCCACGCGGCCGCCTCGTCCGCGCCTTCGCCAATGTTCTTGACGATGTGGGCGGCGTGAATGGCTTCCGGCATTCGTATGCTTTCGCGATGCTTGCGGTAAAACTCGACGACGTCCTTGTGCCTTGGCGCGGCGATGCGTCCCGCATGGCGGGCGGTTAGCTTTTCCACGCGCAACCCGGTCTCCGCCTCTTCGCGCGAGCGTCCATTCCGCATCGCCTCCACGACGGCTTCGCCGGGAAGCGGCTCGGTATCAGCTGTCACGGCTTGGCGAAGCAGCATGCGTTCGATGACGTTCTCGCGTGCCCATTCGCGTAGGCGGGCTTCGATTTCGGAGGGGGCGGCGGCGCGCATCGCCTCGGTCAAATGGGGGCGCATCGCGTCTTCCTCGTGACGGACGGCGGCTTCGTCCAACGATTCCCCGTTCACACGGAATGTCATAGGCAGTCTCCATCGTAACCGCTGCGGCGAAGGCCGGGTGCGCCGATCCAGCGAAGCGAGGCCGGTTGGGCGATGCAGCGGGGCCGGCGCCGAGAATTAGGCGGCAAAATAAAGAGCTGGCGGTTCCGCGGAGTCCACACGGCGTTTTTCAATCGCTTACGGTGTCTCCGCGATGGAGGCGCGAATGCCATTGAAGTGGGCATGAGCTCCATCCCCATCGACAATTCAAGCGGCTATCTTCAGCAGATCCTCAGCGCGGCTCTGCAAAATAGCGGCCAGACCACCAATACTCGCGGCGGCGTTCCGAATGGGGCCGTCGCTTCTGCGATTCCGCCGCAGTCAGACAACAGCCAGCTTTCCCCGTTCGCTCAACTATTGAACACGCTCCAGCAGCTTCAACAGTCGGACCCAACCAAGTACCAGCAGGTGACCCAACAGATCGCGACGAACCTGCAAAGCGCGGCGAAAACGGCCCAGGCGGCGGGGAATTCGACGGCGGCGGCCGAACTGAATAAATTGGCGGCGGATTTCACGAATGCTTCCACCAGCGGCAACCTGCCCAGTATCCAGGATCTTGCCCAGGCGCTCGCCGGAGGTCACCACCACCATCACGCTCACGCGGCATCCGGCGATTCCGACGGCGACTCCAGCGCCGCCAGTTCCACAAGCACGACGAGCACGGCCACATCGAGCGGAACCAACCCTTCGAGCCAGACGTTGACTCAAGCGTTGGCGGCGTTCCAAGCCAACGGGAGCCAGAGCGGCGCGTTCAATGCGATGGCGATCATTCTTAACACGCTATCCAGTTCCGGAATTGGCGTCACGAACAGTTGATCGCCGGCGCCGGCCGCTGCATTCGTCCGTGGTTCCGGCGATGCCGCGCCGGGACCGGGGCACTGGTGGCAACGTGTTCAGGCTTGATTGCGAGGGTCGAGCAAACGCTCCAATTCGGCGGGCGGGATGCCACTTCGCTCGCGGGCGACGTCTCGGACGGTGCGTCCGGTGGCGGCGGCTTCCTTCGCCAGCGCGGCGGCTTGCTCGTAGCCGATGACCGGTGCGAGCGCGGTGGCCATGGCCAGGGATTGCTCGACGAATGCCGCGGCGCGCTCCCGGTTGGCTTCGAGTCCGCGGACAAGACGTGTCTCGAAGTTTCGTGTTCCCGCGGCCAGCAGCTCGATCGAGTCCAACAAATCCCACGCGATCAGCGGCATCATCACGTTCAGTTCGAAGTTGCCCGCCGCGGCGCACCACGCGATCGCGGTATCGTGTCCAATGACCTGCGCGCACACCATCAGCAGGCTCTCGGCGATGACCGGGTTTACTTTGCCCGGCATGATGCTGGAGCCCGGTTGCGTGGCGGGCAATTGGAGTTCGCCGATGCCGCAACGCGGTCCGGAGCCGAGCCAGCGAATGTCGTTGCCGATCTTGGTGAGAGCGAGGGCATAGTTTCTTAGCGCGGCGGAGAGGAACGCCGCTGCATCGCGCGCGGCCTGGGCTTCAAAATGATTAGCGGTCTCGCGGAGAGGCAGGCCGGTGCGGATGGCCAGCTCCGCGATCACCGCTGCGGCAAAGCCATCGGGTGCGTTGAGACCCGTTCCCACCGCGGTGCCACCAAACGCGAGTTCGCATAGCGCGGGAATCGCCGACTCCACACGCTCCGCCGCCAGCTCCACCTGCCGCGCGTATCCGGAAAACTCCTGCCCCAGGCGCATCGGGACGGCGTCCTGAAGGTGCGTGCGGCCGATCTTCATGACGTCGTCGAATTCGCGGGCCTTCTCCGCCAGCGCCTTCCGCAGGCCGCGCATTGCGGGCAGCAATTGCCCGCGAACCGACTCGACGGCCGCCATATGCAGCGCCGAAGGAATCACGTCGTTGCTGGACTGGCCGCGGTTAACATCGTCGTTGGGATGCGCACCCGCCAGATGGCCAATCACCTCGTTGGCGTTCATGTTGGTGGAGGTGCCGCTGCCGGTCTGAAACACGTCCACGACGAAGGCGTCGTCATAGAGGCCTTCGGCAACCGCGTTGGCGGCGGCTTCGATGGCGGCGGATTTGTCCGGTGGCAGATGGCCCATGCGGCCGTTCACCTTGGCGGCGGCGGCTTTGATGAGCGCGAGGGAGCGCAGGAACGCCCGCTGAAGCCGCATCCGGCCGATGGGAAAATTTTCGACGGCGCGGGCGGCCTGCGCTCCATAGAGGGCATCGCGCGGCACGCGCATTTCACCCATCGTGTCGCGCTCGATTCTATAGTCCGGCTCCATGTGCCTCGCAATTCCGTCGCTTTCTTTTTCACCGTACCACCGAATATCCCGGACACACGAACCTTCCGATCGGAGTCGTATCGTGAGAGCGAGAAGTCCGCGGGGCGGGTTCGGCGGATTCGAGTGGAATGCGATGATGACTGGAGTCTGTGAAATATGAAGTCCCCGAACGCCATGGATCAGCCTGAACCGCCTGGAAATGTGCGGCGGTTCTTTGCCAATCTCGGGCCGGGACTGGTTACGGGCGCGGCGGACGACGATCCTTCGGGGATCTCGACTTACTCGGTGGCGGGGGCGGTTTTCGGATACGCCTTCCTGTGGACGGCGCTGGTTTCTTTCCCGTTGATGACGGCGGTGCAACTGATGTGCGCTCGCTTGGGGATGGTGACGGGGCGCGGATTGGGAGGGGCGATCCGGCTGCGGTATTCGCGATGGGTGCTTTGGGCCGCCTGCCTGCTGCTGTTGGTGGCGAACGTGTTCAACATCGGAGCCGACTTGGGCGGAATGGCCGATGCGATGCAGATGGTAACCGGCATTTCGTCTTACTTCTGGACGCCGTTTTTCGCGCTGCTCATTACCGGACTGTTAGTGTGGACCTCTTACAACCGGATTGCGAGCGTCTTCAAGTGGCTGACGCTGGTGCTGTTCGCTTACGTCGTCACGGCGTTTCTGGCGCGGCCGGATTGGGGCGCCGTCGCTCGTGGAACCCTGATTCCGCACGTGGAATGGACGCGGTCCTACATATCCGTGCTGGTGGGGATTTTGGGTACGACGATTTCTCCGTATCTGTTTTTCTGGCAGGCTGCGCAGGAGGTGGAGGAGGACCGCAAGCGCGGGAAGAAAACGCTGGCGCAGCGGCGTGGTTCCACCGACCGGGAATTGAGCGCGGCGAAGGACGACGTAGTGACGGGAATGTTCGCCTCGAATCTGGTGATGTTCTTCATCATTCTCACGACGGCGGCCACGCTGCACGCCCACGGCATGCGGAATATCGAAACGGCGAAACAGGCCTCCGAGGCGTTGCGGCCCTTGGCGGGCCAGGGAGCGTACTGGCTGTTCACCCTGGGATTGGTGGGTACCGGCATGTTGGGCGTCCCTGTGCTGGCGGGATCGTGCGCATATGGAATCGCCGAAGCGGCGTCGTGGAAGGCCGCGTCGCTGAGCGAGAAGCCCGGCCGGGCGCCGCAGTTTTACCTGGTGATCGCCGGGTCGATGGTGGTGGGCCTGGCGCTCAATTTCGCGCGCCTGGACGCGGTGAAAATGCTGTTCTGGTCGGCCGTGGTAAACGGTATGCTCGCTCCGCCGCTGGTGATTCTGGTGGTGCTTCTCACGAGCGATAAGAAGGTGATGGGCAGGCGGGTGAATTCGCGCTGGGCGAAGGTGTTGGGCTGGATCTGCGCGGCGGTAATGAGCGCGGCGGCGGTGGCGCTGCTGGTGACGTGAGGGGAGGGCGTAAAATCGAGGGGTGGCAAATTGGAAAGAACGAATCGGCGTCAGCCCTTCCGTTTGTCACGGCAAGGCGTGCATTCGCGGAACCCGGATCATGGTTTCGGTAGTTCTGGACAATGTCGCCGCCGGCTTAGACAGCGCCGGTATCCTTGCGAGCTATCCTTCGCTCCAGGGAGAGGCCATCGACGCCGCGCTTGCCTATGGCGCGGAACTCGCGCGCGCGAGCACGGTCGAACTTCCGCTTGAGCTGAGCGCGTGAAATTCAAGACGGACGAGAACCTGCCGCTGGAAGCGGCGTCCGCGCTGCGTGATTAAAGGGGGAACTTGGTGGGCCTGAGAGAACTCGAATCTCCGACCTCTTCCGTGTCAAGGAAGCGCTCTAACCAACTGAGCTACAGGCCCGAATAAGGAGGGAACTAACCTCAAGATTACCACGGAGGTTCAGTCGCCGGCTAACGATTCGATGGTCGCGGGGGCGTTGCCTTCCAGGCGGTTGTTGACAAAAATGTAAGACGGCTCGCGGCGGTCGCGGGAACGGTGGATCAAGTCGCGGAGGGCGGCGCGGGTTTCGGGGTTTTCATCCTGCACCGCGCGATAAGGGGAGAAGCGTTCGACGGCTTCGGCGTAGGGGCGTCCGCGGCGGAGCAGGGCGCGCGCGACGGTGAACGCGGCCGGAAACGCCTCCTCGATTCGCATTTGGGATCCGATTTCGGGCATACGGGTCCACGCGTTCAGGACATGCGCGGCGCTGTGCGCGCGAAGGCACTGGAAATACTCGGGGCGGAGGAAATCGGCGTTGCGGATTTCCACCGCGTAGCGGAACGTGTTGGGCAGCGCGGCCAGGAACGGGGCCAGTGCGCCGGCGAATTCGCGGACGCCGGCGAATGCACTTTTGTTGAACGTTCCGAACTCCAGCACGATGGCGGCGATGCGTTCGCGATAGGGCGTCAAAGGGTCGAGGAACAGGCGCTCGAAAAGCTCCGCGTCCAGGAACGACGGGTTCGGCTCGCCCGCGCGGGCGCCGTAGCGGGCGTGTTTGGGGAACGATTTGACCGTGAGTTGTTCGGGGGCTTTCAACGTCCAGCGCAAGCGCGCGGGGGAGGAGGCGAACAGGTGCGACCAATAGTACGGCGACGGGAATTGGTAGAACGAAAAATCGCCGCAGACGATGGGGAAAACTTCCGCGTACTCGGCCAGGCACTCCTGTTGGAAGCGTTTCTCGGAGAACTTTCCGCGCGTTTGGTAGCGCTCCGCAGTATAGATCTGGCCGAGCCAGCCTTCATACTTCCAGGAACTCGTTCCGATCCACACGCCTTCGTCGGCAAGGGCGCGCAGCTTGCGCGCCAGGGCGTCGCGGTCGAAGCGCGGGGGCTCGGCGAAGAGGGGAAGATTGTACACCGCCGCCTTCCCCGCTACCAGGCGCGGGCGACGCGATAAGCGTACGGGTCCGCGCCGGCTTCGATGACGCCATCGGGCAAAATGCGCACCATGACGGGAGCGGCGCCGCTGGCCCACTTCGAGTTGATCTCGACGTGGTGGCCCATGGCCGCGAGCGGGGCGGCGACCGGGGCGGGAATTCGCTCATCGAGCAAGAGGTCGCCCAGGTTCCAGGCGTGGTTGGCGAAGCTGGAGATAAGATGGCGCGTCTGGTAGCGCGGCGCTTCGACGGAGGCTTCGGCGTTCATGCCGAACTCGACGGTGTTCAGGAAAAGCTGGAGCAGGCTTTGGTCCTGGTTATCGCCGCCGGGGGTGGACAGCGTCATGTACGGCCGGCCGTTTTGCGTCACCATCGTCGGGCTGAGCGTAACGCGCGGGCGCTTCCCTCCGGCCAGCTCGTTCGGATGGCCGGGGATCAACAGAAAACTTTGGGCGCGGGCGGTGAGCGCGATGCCCGTGTCGCCGGCGATAACCGAAGGAAGCCAGGCGCCGGAAGGCGTGATCGACACCGCGACGCCGTCTTTATCGATCGCGTCGACACAAGTGGTGTCGCGGGCCATCAGCGCATCGTCGATTTTGACATGCGTCGATTCGGATTCCGCGGGATGGCGGCCGGTCTTGCCGTGGATGACGCCGGGCACGAACTCCAGCGACGCCTTGGCCCCGATCAGTTTGCGCCGCTCGGCCGCATAGTCCTTCGAAAGAAGCACGTCTTCGGCGATGGTGTTGAACTTCGGATCGCCGTAGTAGGTGTCGCGGTCGGCATAGGCGAGCTTGAGCGCCTCGACGCATTTGTGAATGTATTCGGCCGAGTTCTGGCCCAGGGAGCGGAGGTCGAAACCCTCCAGCATGTTCAGCGTCTCAATCAGCGCCGGGCCTTGGCTCCAGAAGCCGGGCTTGTAAACGGTGTATCCGCGATAGGTGGTGCTGACCGCGTCCTCCGGGGCGATGTGGAAGGCGGCCATGTCCTCATAGCGAAGCAGTCCGTTGTTCTCGCGCATAAAGGCGTCGATTTTATGTGCGACTTCGCCGCGATAGAAATAATCGCGGACGGCTTCGAGCGCGGCCGTGCGGGAGGCTCCGGCTTTGAGCGCGGCCTGTTCGGTGGCGGCCATGGCGCGAAGCGTGCGGGCGAGATCGGGCTGGCGGAAAATCTCGCCGGGAAGGGGGACGCGGCCGTTCGGCATGTAAACCTTGCGCGAGGTCGGCCACATATCGAAGAAGCGGCGGGAGCGGGCGATGGCGCCGGAACGCTGCTCGTCGATAGGCTCGCCGTCGGCGAGATCGATCGCCGGCGCGGCGACTTCGGAAAACGATTTGGTTCCGTAATTTTCGATCGCGACCAAGCCGGCGTCGACGGAACTGGGCACGAGAACCGGCATCAGGCCGGCCACCGGAATGATCCCGCGCAGTCCGCCCGGATCCATCTCGAGCACTTCAAATGGCTGTAGGCGGCGCGTGCGGTAGAACTCGGCGGTAGCGAGTTTCGGCATGGTGCCGACGCCGGGAATGCAATGGACCTTGCCGTCGGCGGTGCGGACCAGGATGGGCGCTTCCCCGCCCCAGCCGATGTGGGAGAACTCGGTGGTCATGGCGGCGAACATCGCGGCGATGGCGGCATCCACCGCGTTGCCGCCGTGCATGTAGAGGCGCATGCCGGCTTCGGCGGCGTACTCGCTGCCGGTGGCGATCGCTCCATGGAGGCCGCGCGAAGCTTGGCGCACCGGGCGCTCGTATTCTTTGCGCTGGGCGTTGCAAAGCAGCGCCGCGCAGACCAGCAGGCTGGCGATTTTGCCTTTCATGGTTGTTACGGTCATTATAGATGGATCGCCATGCTTCGCTTTTTTGCCGTCCTGCTTGTAGCCGCCTCCCTGGCCGCCGCCGTCGACTATCGCGCCGAGGGGCGCGCCTGGTGGGCGCATATCGAGTATCTGGCGAGCGACGCGATGGAAGGCCGCGACACCGGCAGCGAAGGCTACCGCAAGGCGTCGCAGTATGTCGCCGCCGCGTTCGCCAAGGACAAGCTGAAGCCGGGCGGGGAGCACGGCTACTTTCAACCCGTGAAGTTCGAAGTGAAGAAGATCGTCGAGGCGCAGTCGAGCCTCGCGTGGATTCGCGGCGGCGTGCGAAAGGATTTGAAGCTCGGCGCCGACGCGGTGATCGCGATGGCCGGCGACCCCGGTGGGGACACCGAAGCGGAGGCGGTGTTCACCGGGTACGGGCTGCGGATTCCGGAAGCGCATTACGACGATTTCGCGGACGTGGATCTGCACGGCAAGATCGCGGTGTATTTGATGGGCGCGCCGAAGACCGTCGCCGGCGCGCTGGCGGCGCATTCCCAATCTCTGGAGGAACGCTGGAAGGCGTTGAAAGCGGCGGGGGCGATCGGCATCGCGGCCATCCCGAATCCGGCGACATCGGATATTCCGTGGGAGCGCGCCGCGCTCTCGCGCTTTATGCCGTCGATGAGTTTGTCCGGCGAACCGGCGCTCGATCCGGCGGCCGGATTGAAGCTGGCGCTGCGGCTGAACCCCGCGAAGGCGGACGAATTTCTGCAAGGCACGGGCCACACCATCGCCGAAATTCTCGCGCTGGCGAAAAGCGGCGGCCCGATGCCGCATTTTCCGCTGAAGGGGACAGTGGCGGCGCACGTGACAGTGGAGCGGTCGAAGGCCGAGTCGCCGAACGTCGCCGGGATTTGGCCCGGCTCCGACGCAAAGTTGAAGGATCAATATGTCGTGTTGAGCGCCCATCTGGACCACGTGGGGATCGGCGAGCCGATCCACGGCGATTCGATTTACAACGGAGCGATGGATGACGCATCGGGCATCGCGACGGTGCTGGAGACGGCCCGGCGAATGGCGAAGCGGCATCTGCAGCCGCGGCGGTCGCTGATTTTTCTGGCGGTTTGCGGGGAGGAAAAAGGGGAGCTGGGGTCGCAATATTTTGCGGCGCATCCAACGGTGCCGCTGCCCGGCATCGCGGCCGACCTGAATCTGGATATGTTTTTGCCGCTGGTTCCGCTGCGGGCGCTGGAGGTGCAGGGATTGGACGAATCGACGCTGGGGGATGCGATCCGGGCCTCGGGCGCGAAGTATGGAGTGACGATCGAGGCCGACCAGCATCCGCAGCGTAACGGGTTTATTCGAAGCGATCAGTACAGTTTCATCAAGCGCGGCGTGCCGTCGCTGGCCTTCAAGTTCGGATTCGCGCCGGGGACGCCGGAGGAGAAGATTTTCAAGGATTGGCTGACGAACCGCTATCACGCGCCGTCGGACGATTTGTCGCAGCCGGTGAATCTGGAAGCGGCGGCGAAGTTCGACGAAGTGATTCTGGATCTGCTGCTGAGGGTGGCGAACGAGCCTGCGCGTCCGGAGTGGAGGGCCGATAGTTTCTTCCGGCGCTTTGCGTTTTAGTACAATCCCCACATGTTCGTCCCGCTCACACCGATTCGCTGCCTCCACCGCGCCGTGGATGTGTTCGGCAAAAAAATAGGCGTCGTCTGCGGGGCGAAGGAGTTCACCTACGCGCAGTTCGGTGAGCGGGCGGAGAAGCTGGCGTCGGCGCTGGCGAAAGAAGGCGTGCAGCCGGGCGACCGCGTCGCGTATCTGAGTTTTAACAACCACCAGTTGCTCGAAGGCTACTACGGCGTGGTGCAGGCGTACGGGATCGTGATGCCGCTGAACGTGCGGCTCTCGCCGCAGGAGTTGGTGGCGATCCTAAACCATTCCGGAGCGAAGATGTTGATCTTCGAAAACGATTTCGCGCCGTTGGTGGAGCGGTTGAAACCGGCCTGCCATTCCATCCAGCGCTACGTCACCATCGACGACAAAGTTCCGGCGGCGGACATGACGTATGAGGAACTGCTGGACAAGGGCGTGGCCGGGCACGCCGATGTTTTCAGCTTCGACGAGATGGCGCCGGCGGAGCTGTTTTACACCAGCGGAAGCACGGGCACTCCGAAGGGAGTGGTGCTGTCGCATCGCACGCTCTATTTGCACGCGCTGTCGGTGGCGACGCTGTTCGAGAATTTGCCGACGATGGTGGACTTGCACACGATTCCGTTGTTTCACGCCAATGGATGGGGGCGTCCGCAGGCATCGACGATGCTCGGCACCAAACAAGTGATGGTGCGGCGCTTCGATCCCGCGCAGGTGTTCGCGCTGATCGAGAAACATCGCGCCACCGACATGTGCGTGGTGCCGACCATGGCCAACGCGATGTTGAACTGCCCGGAGCTCGGCAAGCACGACCTGTCGAGCCTGAAAAACATTAACATCGGCGGTGCCGCCGCGTCGCCGGATCTTGTGGAGCGGATGGAGAACGCGTTTCATTGCGAGTGCTTCGGAGGCTACGGGCTGACGGAGACGTCTCCGGTGTTGACGTCGGGACGGGACAAGGAGCCGGCCTATGCCTCCGACGCGGAGCGGTTCCGGCGGCACGCGATGGCGGGCTGGCCGATTCCGAACGTGACGCTGCGTGTGGTGGACATGGACATGAAGGACGTGCCGCGCGACATGCAGACGATCGGCGAGGTGGTGGCGATGGGCGACCACATCATGGACGGCTATTACCGGGAGCGCGAGGCCACGGCGGCGGTGATGAGCGGGCCGTGGTTCCACACCGGCGACATGGCGGTGTGGGACGACGACGCCTACATCCACATCGTGGACCGGAAGAAGGAGATCATCATCAGCGGCGGCGAAAACATTTCGTCGCTCGAAGTAGAGAAACATATCTTCGCGCATCCGGAGGTGTTCGAGTGCGCGGTGGTCGCGGCGCCGGACGACCGCTGGGGCGAAGTGCCGGCGGCGATCGTCGTTCGCAAGCCCGGGTCGAAGCTGACGGCCGAGCAATTGATGGAGTTTCTCGCGGCGAGGCTGGGGCGCTATAAACTGCCTCGGATCGTGGAATTCAGTGAGGCCGAGCTGCCGAAGACGGGCACGGGGAAAATTCGCAAGATGATTTTGAAAGAGCGCTTCTGGGAGGGCAAAGAGAAGCGCGTGCAGGGATAGGTGTTCTCGCTGCTGCTGCGGTGCGCGGTCGACGACGAGGACGGGCTTGCGGCGGAGTTGAGCGAGGCGGGGACCGCGGGAATTGCGGAAGAGCCGGAAGGCTGGCGGGCGTTCTTCGCCGACGATGCGTTGATGGGCGCGATGGCCGCGCGGTTCGCGGCGTTTGCGCCGGTGGCGCGGCGGGAGACGGACGTCGATTGGGAGCGGACGACGCGGGAGTCGTTTCCGGCGCTGGAGATTGGCGCGCGATTTTTTCTCGTTCCTCCTTGGTCGCGTGAGGCCACGCCAGCGGGGCGTTTGCGATTGACGATCGAGCCGGGTATGGCTTGCGGCACCGGCTGGCATCCATGCACGCAGTTGTGTTTAGAGGCGATGGAGACGGGCGTCGTTCCCGGCGGGACGTTTCTCGACGTCGGGTGCGGATCGGGGATTCTATCGGAGGCGGCGCGATTGCTGGGCGCCGTGGGGATCGCGGCATGCGACATCGACGAAGAGGCGGTGCGCGTGGCGCGGGAGCGGATCGGTGCGCCGATGTTTGTCGGATCGGTGGATGCGGTGCGCGCGGGATTCGCCAATGCGATCGCGGCGAATATTTCAAGCGAAGCGGTGGAGGCGATGACCGGCGAACTCGCTCGCGCGCGGAAGCCCGGAGGCGTTTTAATTCTGTCCGGGTTTCGCCAGGACGAAGCGCCGGCGCTGCCGTTTGCGGTAGCGCGAAGGCTGGAGCGCGAAGGTTGGCTCTGCCTTATTTGTTGACGCGGAGTGCGCCGATGGCGAGCGCGAGCCAGCCGGCGATGAAGGCGAGTCCTCCGAACGGAGTGACCGCGCCGAGCGTGCGGACGCCTGTGATCGCGAGAATGTAGAGGCTTCCCGAGAAGAGCACGATGCCAGCGAGGAGGAGCCAACCGGCCCACGCGGCGGCCGAAGCGCTGACGGCGCCCGTTCGGGCAAGCGCGGCGACGAGCAGAATCCCAAGGGCGTGGAAGAAGTGGTACATCACCGCGCGCTCGTAGATGGTCATAGAGTACTCGTCGATGCGGCCCTTGAGGCCGTGCGCGCCGAAAGCCCCGATCATAACCGCGAGTGCGAGGGAGATGGCGCCGGTTGCCGTCCAGTTCATATTCATAGGATCGCGCGGAATGGAGCGCGCGATTCCTTGATATTGTGGACGGGAGGAAACTTGCCAGGTCGCGGGTGGAGTCTGATTTTCGCCGGAGTGATGATCGCCGTGCGAGCGCGGGGTCCGGTTGCCGCGCAGGAGGGGATGCCGCCGGCGGCGCGCGGGCCGGGGCGCGGGACGACGCGGGATTTTCTGGGACTGGGGCCGGCGCCGGACGCGGCGGCGGCGAAGAAGGGGCAGCCGCTGTATGAACAGAATTGCGCGGCGTGTCATGGGGAGAACGCGCGCGGGTCGCAGGGGCCGAATCTGGTGCGGTCGGTGGTGGTGCTGCACGATGAGAATGACGAGGCGATCGGACCGGTGATTCATGCGGGACGGCCGCAGGCGGGTATGCCGGCGTTTCCGCAATTGTCCAAAGACGACATCCACGATATTTCGCAGTACCTGAAGATGCAGGTGGAAGCGGCGGCCAACCGCGGCGGGTACCGGCAGCTTTACGGGAACCTGCGCAGCCAGACGAGTGGGGACGCGGCGAAGGGGCGGGAATTTTTTGAGGCCCACTGCGGCGAGTGCCACTCGGCGTCGGGGGATCTGGCGAAGATCGGCGCGAAATTTCCCGAGGCGGCGGAGATGCAGGCGAGGTTTCTGTGGCCCGCGAATCGGGGCGCGGCGCGGGTGACGGTGACGACCGCCGAAGGGCGGATGATCCAGGGAGCGGTGGTGAAGCTGGACGATTTCGACGTGGAGATCCGGGATGCGGACGGCGAATATCATTCCTGGCCCCGCGCGGCGGTGAAGGTGGAGGCCGAAGACAAATTGGGCGGGCACCGGGCGCTGCTGCCGAAGTACACGGACGCGGATATGCACAACGTAACCGCGTATCTGGAGACGCTCAAGTGAAGATGCGGGGGTTGGCGCTCGCCGCGGTTTCGCTTCTCGCACAGGCGCAGGGTTTGAATCCGAAAGCGCTGACGCTATTTCACGCACCGGCCGACGCGTGGCCGACTTACAACGGCGATTACTCCGGGCGGCGGTTCCGCGAGTTGGACCAGATCAATCAAACGAACGTCGGACTGCTGAAGATCGATTGGATGTACCGGATCGAGGGGATCGGGCCGCAGCGCGGCGTGGGAAATCCGACGATCAAATCGACGCCGCTGATGGTCGATGGGATGCTCTATTTCACGATTCCCGATCACATCTTCGCCATCGACGCGCGCACCGGGAGCAAGGTGTGGCAGTACGATTTCGAGGATCGCGGCGGGCACCTCATCGGGCAGCGCGGCGTCGGGATCTACGGCAATTGGCTGTACTTTTTGACGCCGGACGGATGGTTCATTTCTCTGAACACGAAGGACGGCAAGGAGCGGTGGCGGAAGAAGGTGGCCGACGAGAAGCTGCAGTACTTCACGACGATGGCGCCGATGATCGTGAAGGACCACGTGATCGTGGGCGTGGGCGGGGACGCGATGGACGTCCGCGGATATTTGGAGGCGCGCGATCCGGAGACGGGCGACGTGCAGTGGCGCTGGTGGACGGAGCCGCGGAAGCCGGGCGATCCGGGCGCGGAGACGTGGCCGAACCAAAGCGCGATGGATCACGGCGGCGGGATGACGTGGCTGACGGGCACCTACGATCCGGAATTGAATCTGCTTTATTGGGGCACGGGGAACGCGAACCCGGTGTTCGCCGGGCAGAGCCGCAAAGGGGCGAACCTGTGGACGGCCTCGATCGTCGCGTTGAATCCGGACACAGGAAAATTGGCTTGGTGGTTCCAGGCTTCGCCGCACGACACCCACGATTGGGACAACGTCGAAACACCGGTGCTGTTCGACATGGACATCGACGGGCAGCCGCGCAAGCTGTTGGCGCAGGGGGCGCGCTGCGGATGGTTTTTCGTGCTGGACCGCGCGACGGGGAAGGATCTGGTTTCGAAGCCGTTTTCGGGCACGGGGAATTGGGCGAAGGGGATCGATGCGAAGGGGCAGCCGATTCCGGATCCGGCGAAGGAGCCGAAGGTGGATGGGTCGATGATCGACATGCCGGCGATGGGCGCGACGAACTGGCCGCCGCCGAGCTACGATCCGCAAACGGGATTGTTTTATTTGAACGGGACGGAAGCCTACGGGCTGTCGTATCTATACGACACGTCGCCGGAGCCGGAGGGATATGGCGGCGGAGGCGGGGGAAACTTCGACATGCGGTCCGCGCTGTTCGCCCTCGACGTGCGCACGGGCACGGTGAAGTGGAAGCATGAGCACGCGGGCGGCGGAATGACGGGTGGGATTCTGACGACGTCGGGGCATCTGTTGTTCACGGGCGATTCCAGAAGCCTGGTGGCGTTCGATCCGGCGGATGGAAAAATATTGTGGCATCAGCGGCTGACGTCGAATGTGAGCGACGGCCCTTCGACGTGGATGCTGAACGGGAAGCAGTATATTGTGGCGGGAGCGGGCGATACGCTGTACGGATTTACATTGGCGGGAGGAGACTCGAAATGACCAGACGGGAAATGCTGATCGCGGCGGGCGGTATGGCGGCGTTGTTGCCGAGGCTCCGCGCGGACGAGGGGAGGGCGGGAGGCGCGCGAGGGCTGGGTGGCACGCCGGCTGGATTCGGACGGCGCGTGCGGGCGAATAGCCACGCCGCGCCGCCGATCGATTTTATCGAGTACTGCCATACGCTCGGGCTAGCCGGCGCCGAAACGCGGCTGGCCTCCTACGACGCGGCCGCGGTGAAGGAGTTCCGGCGGAAGCTGGAGGCTTACAACATGCGAGCCATCCTGAATATTCCGCTGCCGCGCACCGATGCCGATCTCGACGCTTTCGAGACGGACGTCAAGGCGGCGAAGGACGCGGGCGCCTGGGGTCTCCATGCGGCGATGACGGATCGGCGCTACGAGGCGCTGGACAGCTTCCCCGCCTTCAAGGCGGACTTCGAGCGCTGCAAGGCGACGATCGCCAGGGCGGAACCGATCCTGCGCAAGCATCGCGTATTTTTGGGCATCGAGAATCATAAGGGTTGGCGTTCGGCGGAACAAGCGGCGTGGATCAAGGGCGTGGGGAGCGAGTGGGTCGGAGTGCATCTGGACTTCGGAAATAATTTATCGCTGTGCGAGGAACCGATGCAGACGCTCCGCACGCTGCAGCCCTACGTGCGGTCATGCCACCTCAAGGATATGGCGGTCGAGACGTACGACGATGGATTTTTGTTGTCGGAAGTTCCGTTGGGCGAAGGATTCCTTGATCTCAAGGGAATGGTTCAGGCGCTTCGCGAAAACAATCCAAATACGACGTTCGACCTGGAGACCATCACGCGCGATCCGCTGAAGATCCCCGTTTTCACGGATAAATATTGGGTGACGTTCGACGATTCCTACAGCCCTCTGCCGGGGAGAGACCTGGCGAAGACGCTGGAGACCGTGAAAAAGCATCCGCCCAAAGAGCCGTTGCCGCGGACCACGGGATTGAGCCCGGCGGAGCAATTGAAGCTGGAAGACGACAACAACGGGAAGAGCATAGTTTGGGCGCGGAAGAATCTGGAGTTATAGAGGAGGGCATGGGTTAAATCGATTCGTCCTGCGAAGCGCAGTCCGTTCGAACGCTCCGCCGTGGCTCTCTACTCGTAGACCTCCCGCCGGTGCGCGATGGGCGTCACACGGATGAGTTTCGCCTTGTCGTCAATTATGTATACGACGCGCCAATCGCCGACGCGCACGCGCCACTGATCTTTGTAGCCCTTTAGCTTTCGGCATCCCACGGGCCGGGGGTTGGCGGCCAGCGCCAGAATCTTTCCGTCGATTCGGGTGAACAGCGTGTCGTCGAGCGCATCCAGTTCCTTTTGCGCTGGCACCTTGATTTCGAGCGCGTACTTAACCACGCGGGCGGGCGCGTTTCAGGCGCGCGGCGCGGTACTGCTCGTAAGGAACGCCCTTTCCCTTTCGTCGCGATTCGGAGATCAAGCCGTCCCAAAAATCCTCCCAGATAGCGCCGTGCTTTTTTAGGTCGATTAGGACGCCGACTTTGCGGCCTTTCTCGTCGGTAACGAATTGGATTCCGGTCATGGATTCTATTTTCCTCTAGGTGACGGCATCGGCGCAGGGCCGATTCACACATTCGTCTAATCGGCGGGGTGCCCTTCGACCGGTGCTCTCAAGGGCGCGACGATTGGGAACAGCATCGTTTCGGCGCGGAGGAATCTGGAACTGAAGAGACGTTCTCGCTGTCCGCTTGACTTCTAGCGCATACTTAACGGACGCGGGGCGGGCCATCCCGGCTCAAATGACCTATCAATGTGGATATAATGATCCGTGAGGAGCGAATACATGATCCGGCCGGCGAGCATTGCGGATGTCATGGGCGGCACGGCCATCTTGGGCCGTCGCATCCGGTCGGTCCGCGACTTGGAAAAAACCATCGCCCTCGGCCTGCCCAAAAGGGCTTTGCGGCTTACGGCGGAGCGGATCACCACCTCTGCGGGCGATGCGCGCCGCGTGATGTTCCGCGTCGTGCCGGAAGCGACTTTCAAGCGCCGCACGCGCCTCTCGGCGGCGGAGAGCGAACGCACGGAGCGCCTGGCGCGGGTGATTGCCGCGGCGGAATACGCATGGAACGATCGGGAAGATGCGCGCGATTGGCTGACCAAACCTCACCCGGAGCTTGGGAAGCGGACTCCTCTCGAATCGGCGATGACCGAGTTGGGCGCGCGGCGGGTTGAAGACCTCCTGGACCGGCTCTTCTACGGCATCCCGGCCTGATGCGTGCGTTTCGCGTCGCCGACCGGCGCTTTCCAATTTTCGCCGGCACAGGCGCCCGGCTCGTTGGCGGCCGTTGGAACTCTCCGGGCCGGCCCATGATCTATGCGGCGGAGACCTTCGCTGGCGCCATCCTCGAGGTTCTCGTGCATGGCAATTTGGGCCGTGTACCCAAAACACACGCTGTCGTTGAAATCGCGATTCCCGATGAAATCTCAATCGAGACGGTCCTTGCGGATGAAATGCCGGGTTGGGACGCCGAAGAACAGCTTGAAAGCCGCTCTTATGGAGATAATTGGCTAGAAGAACGCCGTACGGCGATTCTCCTCGTACCGAGTGCCGTGACACGTGGCCGCGAACACAATGTTCTCCTGAATCCCGGTCATCCTGAATTCAAAAACATCACAGCCTCCAAGCCGCAGGCCGTCATTTGGGACGCGCGGTTATTTCATCGCAAGAGATGAATCATTCGATTCTTCCCCTTCCTTCATCCCTCCGATTCAGCAGTCGGATCCAACCGGCCATGCGCTCCTGGGCCGCGAACACCGGCGCGGCGTTCCTTCGCATTCTCGCTAAAGCGGAACCGTACAATGTCCACTACGACGCCGCGAAACGGAATCTTCCGCGGTGCGGTTGCGGTAATGTTGCACCCCGACAAGTTCACCTGGGACCGACCACTTTCCCAGGCAAGAGCGCCGACCTTGGGATGGCGCTGAGTGTCAGGGCGTCGATTCCGTCTGCGTAGACAGATACCGCTCGTAGCCTACTTCCTTGATCTTGTGCAACTGGGCCTCCGGCCAATCCACGTGCTCTTCTTCGTCGTTGAGTAGATCTACGAAGAGGTTGTGGGAGCCATTGTCCTTGTTGTCGTGCGAGATGCGCTCCGATCGTCAGAGCCAGAGGCTCCATGCTGGGCGTGCCGCCAAAAAACAGGATCCGTTCCATCAGCGCCTCGGCGTGCTTCATTTCGCCGATCGATTGCTGCTTGATGTATATGGAAAGCTTGTCGTATCCCCAGTTCTCACACAGCTCGGCGTGGAGAAAGTACTGGTTGATGGCGGTCAATTCCTCGCGGAGCGCGTAATCCAATTGTTCGAGGACCTTTTGGTTGCCTTTCATTGGCCAATTGCCACGGTAAGCGCTGCGCGACCACTTGGGGTAGAGGCGGCCGCCGGCGAATCATCAATCGGTTTCGCGCTTATATTATGACGTTCAGCTAACGGCCTTTCAGCACATCTCCCACCCGCACGATGGCTAGCACATCTCACCTGAACTCACGGGCAAATAGTCGGTTGACAGCGACTGCTCAGGGCGCAAATCCAATTTCCAAACGCACCTCGCAGGACACGGGCTTGTTTTCGAATCGAGCGGGCTCCCACAACCATTGCTTAGCGGCCGCGATTGCCTTTGCATCAAGCTCGGGGTCAAGGCTCTCGAACACGGTGACGTTCTGCGGTTTACCGTCTCGCGAGATGATCATGTTCAGTTTTACAACGCCCTTGATGTGCCTCGCCTTCGCCGATTCGTCATATTCCGCACGTACCCTCTTCACGGGCTTAGGAGGAATGAGCCCCTCCTCCGTCCCCTTATAAATCCTTTCGTCGGCTCGCAACGCCGTAAGTGGTGCCGACAGCAAAAGCATGCCAAAGACGAAGGGAACTGCAAGCCTAATAAGAGCATTCTTCGTTTTCCGAAACTGATTCATTTGCCTTCACCTTTCACGTTTCAAATCGATTATCTCTCGTAACTCCGTAGCCGCCCGTCGACGCGCTTTGCTTCAACCTTGAAGTGAGCGGGCGCAGCCAAAGCACTGGTTTGGTTACCAAGGGGCTCCTCGCGTGTTCTCGCAGTTAGTCACTCTTTCCGTAGTGCGACAGCCGGCTCAATGAGCGCTGCCTTTGTAACGGGAAGCAGAGTCGCTGCCAAGCCCGCAACGACTACCAGCGTGGTCGCAGTCGCCAACATCTTGGGGTCCTGCGCGGGCAAGCCATACACAAACGGCCGGAGCGAGCCTAAGCAGATCCACGCCAAGGGCAACCCGACGGCGGTGCCCGTTGCAAGTAGTAACAACGTCTCTTGTACGAAGATTGCGATAATACTTGAGGCACGAGCTCCAAGAACCACGCGAATTCCGATCTCTCTCGTCCTGCTGGCAATTCCGAAGGCAATGAGCGCGCCGACCCCGACCATTGAGATAGCTGTTGCAAGACCCCCAAATAGCAACGAGACAAATGCCATAGTCCTTTCCGTGGAAATGCTGTAATCTCGTTGACTCACTAGAGTACGCATATCCTCAACCGGCAAGTGTTCGTCCAGCTCTCGAACTGTATCCCGCAGCCCGGTCGCCGCTGCGGCGACATCACCGGTAACGCGCACTTCTAGAGTTAGGGGGTTCGAGAAACTCGGAGGGAACGCGAACCCCTCGCCTGATCGCTGCCAGACGGGAACGTAGATAGTCAACGGAGGAGTCTCGCGAATTGATCGATAAGTGGAGTTCTGAACGACTCCTACGATCTCAAGATCGGAGCCCATCTCAATGTGCCGTCCTATTGGGTCCAGGCCGGGCCAGTAAAGGGACGCGACCCGCTGGTTGACGATCGCGACCGGAGTCGTCCCGTCATGATCCCGATCATCGAACTCACGACCTCTTAGTATTACTACGTTAAGTATTATGGACTGCGCGAGCGCCGCACTTCGGCGCCACAGTAGGCGCAGACACCCGTCCACGTGAACAGGAGATACTGAATCTCACGTCGCGTCCTCGGCAGGGTCCACCCAGAAGTTTTTTTTACCGCGCAAGGTTTCCAGCGTGAGGAAGGCGTGAGCCAGCATGACCATCGTCACGTGATGATGCCAGCCTTGCCAGTTGCGGCCTTCATAATGATCCAGGCCGAGTTCCTCTTTGAGTTGATGATAATCTTGCTCGATCTTCCAGCGGCATTTGACGAGGCGGACGATTCGGCGCCACGCATAGTGGGCGGGTAGGTCGCAGAGGCAATATTTGGTGGGAGCCTCTTCCGACTCCGGCCACTCGACCAGTAACCAGACCTCCTTGCCCGGCGGCCTGCCGTCCTGATAACGATGCGAGGGCTGTACTCGCGCCGCCCAGAAGCGCGACTCCAACCAGCCCTTGCTCCCTTCCCGCCAGCGAATCTTCTTCCAGCCTTTGGCCTGCTGGGCCGCCGCCTGCGCGGTGGCCGGCCGTTGATCGCCGTAGCGGACGGCGGAGGGTGGCCTCCCCTTGCCCTTCGCCGGGAGCGTGGTAAGTTTTGGCGGCTTCAGCCACACCCCCATTTGCGGCGGGACGCCCACCGCATAGTTCAGCCCCCGCTTTTCCAACTCTTCCCGGAACTCGGTTCCGTCGCCGTAGCCGGCGTCAGCCAATACCACGCGATCCGGCAGACCCCAGCCTCGCACCTGATCGATGATTTCCAGCGCCAGTTCCCATTTCTTACGAAAGACGAGGTCCTCCGGAATCCCCGCCTCGCGCCGCCGCCCAGTATCGTTGATCCAACTCTCTGGCAGGTACAGCCGCCATCCCAGCGGCACATTCCCTTGTTCCCCAACATGGTGAACGCTGACCGCGACCTGGCAGTTGCCGGTCTTTCCCAACGTGCCCGAGTATTGCCGCTCCACCCCGACCGAATGCGTCCCCTGCTTGGGGAACCCCGTATCATCTATAACCCATGCCGGATCTGGCTCCAGCTCCGCTGTCATCCGCCTTCCCAGCCGCTCCCACACCGGATTCCAATCCCACGGGCTCTGCCCGATGAACTGCTGCATGGCCTGCACATTCCCCTCCGGGAGTCGCGCCGCTAACGGCTCTATCGATTTCCGCTCGCCATTCAAGAGCAGGCTTCGCACGTACACGCCGCCCCAATGCCGCCGTTCCGTCCGTCCTACCGGCTCCAGCAAGTCGGCCAGAAACCGCACGAGCCGCTTGCGGCAACGCTCCGCCTGGGCATTCGTCATACCCAAACATATCAGGGTATTTATGTTCTGTCAATACTTAACGTAGTAATATTAGGACAGCGATGCCTAGGGTTCGAAAGTATTCCGGACCGATGACGTTCACGTAGTGTTCCCCCTGATATGACCCCATGTAGCCCGGCACTCTAACCTCAGCAGCGGCGTAATATCCCGAGAGCACATTTTCCAACGACACGCTGGCCGCCTCGACTCCGGGGATTTGATGGGTTCCTTCCAGCAGTTTCTTATAGAACGCCTGTGCGTCTTGTACTGAATACCCGTTTTCCTGTGGATCGACGGTCATGAGTAAAACGCGTTCCAGGCGAAGGCCGAGATCAGACGCTCGAAGCGTACGCAAGGTATCTGCTAGCACTCCGGCGCCAGACAACAGTATTAGCGACAGCGATACCTGCGCTACGACGAGGAACCGGCGGACTGCCCCAAATCGGCCCACTTTATAGACGCCCCCTTGCCGGAGCCCGCCACTTGGGTCAGGCCTCGACATATGCAGGGCGGGAACTAATCCGAACAGCACAGCGGCGAACAATGAGACCGCCGCGGTTACCGCCAATACCGATGGATTAAAGCCTACCACGAGTGCCGAGGCTGGCTTCCCGTCATCGAGAAGCTTACTCAGGACGGCCATTACCCACCGCCCAAATAGCAGACCGCAGCCTCCGGCCACCAAACCGAGAACGACACCCTCGACCAGTAGTTGCCGCACCAACCGACCGCGCGTGGCTCCGAGTGATCGCCTGATCGCCATCTCATATTGTCGTTCGACACCGTGTGCAGAGAGCAGGCCGGCGATGTTGGCGCAAGCTATCAGCAGCAATAATCCAGCCGCCGACAGCAGAATAAGGGCAGGCGACTGGAACCGTACCCGGGCAGTTGGAAATCCGCGGCTGCCGTCCTCCAGCACAAAGTCCCGGTGCATTCGCGGGGATCCCGAGCGATCTGCCTGCTCCCCGTCGACCTGAATGGCAGTCTGGGCGTGTGCTGGGTTTACATCGCTGTTTCGACGGACCATCAATTGCAGCCCAGTTGTATCTTCTAGCGAGATTCCCAAGCGAGACGCGGCCCACATCGGAATCTGGAGGTCATAACTCCCTCCAGCCTCGGATCCGGAAAACGAAGGCTCAGCCACTCCGACAACATGAAACGGGGCGCCGTTCACCCGTATCATATGCGTGAGGATGCGAGGATCGTGAGCAAAGTGCTCGTCCCAAAGCCGGAAGCTAAGGACACACTCATACGGATCCGCCTGCCCAGCTTCGTCGCCTTGATCGAAGAACCGCCCGATCGCTGGATGTACTTCCAAAACGCTGAAATAGTTGCCGCTGACGATCTCGGCTTTCACCCGGCCGGTGAAATCAGTTGAGGCGATATTCAAACGTGTACCATGACGCGCGAGTATACGTCCATAACCTTTGCCAGAGCCTATCCGGCGATAGAAGGCGCCAGTAAAACTGCTTATAAGCCCCGCGCCCTTTACGGTGACAATGTTCAGGTGGCTGGGAGCGGGTACTGCGAGTTTCTGCAGGAGTAGTATGTGGACGAAAGAATAGAGAGCCGTATTCGCACCAATTGCCAGTGCAAGCGTCACGATCACTACTGAGACAAGGCCAGGCGACCGGCGCATTGACCGGAACGCACCGGAGCCATCTCGAAGGAACTCCTCCAGAACGTGCCGTGCCCAAGCACCGGCCGCTACGCGCGCCATGGTATTAGGCCCTCCTCAATATCCGCCCAACACTGGATCATTGGTACAACTCTCGTACCCGGTCCCGAATTCGTTGGGTCGCCTTCGGGGAAGGCCACCGCTGCATGAAATGCTTGCCCGGCGCCCGCAAGATGCTTTGCTTCTTGCGAATCGCACATCCCAAGAGAACGAAACTCTCTTTCCCGCGTCTCAGGTCCACAGACCGCGTCTTCGCTGGATGCACGGCCCCCTGGTTTGCTCCCCTCTCTTTCAAGGGCTTTCGACATTCCGCTCGGCTCGGTCGGATCTCTCCTCCCGGCTGGAGTCTGCTACCGGGCGCTCTGGCGCTTACCCGGACGGGACCTTCGCCCGCGAGAACAACGCGTCTTTCAAGACGCACCATAACGCGAATTGTTGCACAGGCGTAGACTGGCTGACAACTTCGAGTTCAATGTGCTGCTCGCGGCTGTCTATGATGTCCTCAACAGACATTGCGCTTGCTCCCTTGGCGTCCCGCAAATCCCCACCGTTCGTCTCGCGGTCGCTTCTAATCGGCGGGGTGCTCTTTGCGCCACGCTTTCAAATAGCGGGCGGCTTTCGGATTCGTGGCGCTCCAGTGGGGGATCGCGGGGTTGTCGGCGAGCATGAGGAGCGCGACGGCGACGGTGCGGTCCACCTTGGCCATGTTTTCGTAGTTCACTTTCGGCCACTCGTCGCCGAGGCCGTGGTAGTCGGGGTAGTCGAAGGCGACACAGAGGGTGTGCGCGGGCACGCCGACATCGGCGAGGGCTTGGTTGTCGCTGCGGGAAAAATAGAGGTCGCTGTTTTTGGCGTGCTTGTAGATCTTCACTCCAGTGAGCGCGCCGGCCTTCACCAGAACGTCGCTGACGGTGGAGTAACCGAAGCCGGTGAGGCTGGCGTTGTTTAATTGCGGGCCTTCGGTGGAGTCCGTGCGGCCTACTTGTTCGAGGTTGATATCGGCGACGGTATTGGCGATGGGGAAGACGGGATGCGCGCCGTAGTAGTGGGAGCCGAGGTCGCCCTTTTCCTCGCCGAAGAAGGCGGCGAAGACGATGGTGCGGCGCGGATGGACGGGCATCGCGGCGAAGGCGCGGGCGAGTTCCACGACGGAGACCGTACCGCTGCCGTCGTCGTTTGCGCCGTTGAAAATGCGGTCGCCATCGCCGTCGGGCGTCATGCCGATGTGATCGTAGTGAGCGGTGACTATAACGCAGGTGTCCTTGAGTTTGGGGTCGGAGCCGCGGAGGATGCCAACAACGTTTCGCAGCTTCACGGGATCTTTCAACGGCGCGGCGATGTGAACGGCGGCGGTGGTTTTCGCATCGCCCGAGGGAAGCGTTTTGAAGAGCTCGACGATTGGGCCGCTCTTGACCTGAATACGCGGGAGGGCGAACATTCCCTCGCCGGCGGGGCTGGATGGGTCCACCAAACGTTGGCCGCTTCCGCCACTCATCGGCTGTTCGCCCACCATGATTAGTAGTGCGGGCTTGGATTCCTGTAGAAGGGAAAACGCGGCGCCCACGCCGGCCATGCCGCGGCGTGGCGACTGCAAGATCACCACGCGCCCGTCCAGATCCGCTGGCTTCACGGCGGATACGCCCGCTTTGTCTGCGAGGTCCAGCTTGAAGACGGCGGTGTTGTCCAGATCTAGCGCCTGGCCGGTGGAAAGGCTCACGTCTTGTGGGCCGGCCGCGGCGGCTTGGCCGTCGTGTTGGAGCGAGAGCGAGAATCCGTCCTTCACGGAGGTCACTTGATCGAAGAGCGCGGTTTGAAAGTAGCCGTCGTCGCCGCCGGGATCGAGGCCGTCGCGGCGGAACTCGCTGGCGATATATTCGGCGGCCAGATCGAGGCCGCGCGAAGGTGTGTCCCGGCCTTCGAGAAGATCGGAGGAGAGAAAGGACAACATGCCGCGCAGGTCGGCGGCGGAAATGGCGCGGGTGAGTTGTTTTTCGGCGGGCGTAAGGGTCGGCTTGGGCGTTGCCGGCTCGCCGGCGGAGGAAAGGAACGCGCTCATGGCGACCACGGCGAAGGGACGGATTCGAGTCATGGGGAAACCTTCAGTCTAGCCGCTCGGCACGGCCTTCGCGCCGCTCATCCCATTTCCGGCCGCGGCGCATGGCTTCGCCCGTATTCTCGAACCAGGAGAAAACATCATGCGAATTCCAATCGCTTTGACACTTACATTGGCTCTCGGTTCGCTCGCGCTCGAAGGGGCGAAGGCGGGGGCCAAAGCACCTTCGTTCGCCGTTCAAGTTACCGGTACGGGCCGGCCGGTCATTCTGATCCCCGGCCTCGCGTCCTCGGGCGCGGTGTGGGACGGCACGGTGGCGCACCTGAAAGATCATTACCAATGCCACGTATTGACGTTGGCCGGATTCGCCGGGCAGCCGCGCATCGAAGAGCCGTTTCTCGAAACCGTGCGCAAGGATCTTGCCGCCTACATCCGCGCGAATAAGCTGGACCATCCGGCGATCGTTGGACACAGCTTGGGTGGCTTCATGGCGTTGTGGCTCGGCTCGCACGATCCGGATCTGGTGGGTCCGCTGGTGATCGTCGACGCGCTGCCGTATTTGCCCGCGGTGTTCAATCCGGCGGCGACCGTCGAGAACAGCAAAGCGATGGCGGAACAGATGCGCGCGGCGATGGCGAAGGGTGGCGCGGATTATGAGAAGCAGTCCGAGGCGGCGATCAAGGGGATGGTTACGGGCAACGCGAATTTCGAATTGGCGATGTCCTGGGCAAAGACCAGCGACCCGGTGGCGTCGGCCGACGGTATGTACGATATGTTTACGCACGATCTGCGCAAGGACGTCGCCGCCATCACGGCGCCAACGCTTGTGCTGGGAACGTGGATCGCGTATCGCGACAACGACCAGGACACGGCCATGAGGGGCCAGGTGGAGAAGAACTTCCAAACACAATACGCCGGCGTGAAGAACGTGAAGATCGTACTGGCGGACCACGCGCGGCACTTCATTATGCTGGACGATCCACAATGGTTCTACGGCCAGTTGGACGCGTTCTTGAGCGCGACGGCGGCAAGGTAAGAAGACCTCCATGACGAACGCCAGGCGGCAGCGGATCTATCTCACATGCCAGGTCGCGGGTTGGACCGTGCATGGGCTGATCAACATGGGTTTCGCGCTGACCAGCTCCCCCATGAACGTCCGGTTAATCGTGGCGCTGGTGTGGGCCGAGTCGCTGGCCGCCTTCTCGTCCCATCTGCTGCGCGCCTGGATTCACCGCCACGGGTGGCTGCAACTGTCGCTTCGGCGGGTGGCGCCGCGCGTGTTCCTGGGAAGCCTCGCTTGCGGAGCCGGCGTTACCCTCGTCACCTCGACCACCTCGGTCCTCGTCTTCCATTTGAATCGCGAACCGGATTGGAATTGGATCTACGTGATTCCGATTTTCTTCGTTTGGAGCGTAGTGGTTTTTCTGTGGGCGGTGATTTATTTCGGCGTGCATTACTTCGAGGGCTACCAGGACGCGCGCCTGGAACAACTGCGGCTCGCGGTCGCGGTGAAGGATTCCGAACTGCGCGCGCTGCTCAGCCAGGTCAATCCGCACTTCATTTTCAATTGCCTGAACAGCCTGCGGGCGTTGATCTCGGAGGACCCTCCTCGGGCGCAATCGATGGTGGACGAACTGGCGGGCATCCTGCGCTACTCGTTGAAGTCGGGCCGCGTCGAAACAGTGGCGCTCGAGGACGAGTTGGCGGCGATCCGCGCCTATTTGAAATTGGAGTTGATCCGTTTCGAGGACCGGCTCAGGGTGAGCATGGACATCGATCCGGCGACGCTGGACGCGCTGGTGCCTCCGATGCTGGTGCAGACGCTGGTGGAAAACGGAGTGAAGCACGGCGTATCGCGGCTGGCCCAGGGCGGCGAGATCCGGGTGGTGTCGCGGATCGGGCGGGACGCGCTGACGATTCAAGTGGTGAACAGCGGGCAACTGGCGCCGTCGGCCGAGGGAGCGACGCGGATCGGCATGGAGAACGCCCGCGAGCGCCTGCGCATCCTTTATGGAAGCGCGGCGACGCTGGTTCTGCGAAACCTGGACGCGGGCTCGGTGCTGGCCGAGTTGTCGCTGCCATTGCGGAGGACGCCGGCGTGAAGGCGCTCATTGTCGACGACGAGCGGCTGGCGCGGAACGAGCTGCGGCGGCTGTTGGCGGCGCATCCGGAGATCGAAATCGCCGGCGAGGCGCGCGACGCTTTCGAAGCCGAGGCGCTGGTGGGGCGTTTGCAGCCGGACCTTTTGTTCCTGGATATTCAGATGCCGGAGCGCAATGGGTTCGAGCTGCTGGAGCGGCTGGACGACGCTCCGCAGGTGATCTTCACCACCGCTTACGACGAGTACGCGATCCGCGCGTTCGAAGTGAGCGCGATCGATTATTTATTGAAGCCGGTGACGCCGGAACGTCTGGCGGCGGCCCTTGGCAAGCTGCCGCGCCCGAGTGCGGCGAGCGGTCCGCAAGAGCGAATATTCGTGAAGGACGGCGAGCGCTGCTGGTTCGTGCGGCTGGCGGAAATCGCGCTGCTTGAATCGGAGGGCAATTACACCCGTCTGCATTTCGACGGGCATCGGCCCTTGGTGCTTCGCTCGTTGAATTATCTGGAGGAACGGCTGGATGCGGCGGTTTTTTTCCGCGCAAGCCGCAAGCATATTTTGAATCTGACCCGGATCGCGTCGATCGACCCGTGGGCGAACGGAGGGCTATTGGTGAAGCTGAATTCCGGCCAGGAAGTGGAGATGTCCAGGCGGCAGGCGCAGAAGTTCAAGGAGCGTATGAGTCTGTAGGGAGGCCGCGCAAGGTTTGGAATAATTCGTTCCGGCGGAGGCATCATATAGGTAGGAGCGCCTTATGTTGATCGGAAAACCGCCCGGAATCCCATCGTCTGAGATTACGCCGCAGCGCGTCTATTTGAGCCGCCGCAAGCTGCTCGCGGGAGCGGCGGGAACGGCCGCGATGTTCGGAGGGGCGTCGCGCGCGGCGGCGAAATTAACGGATTTAAAGAAAAGCCCGTTCAGCACCACCGAGCCGGAAACGCCGTACAACGTCGTCACCACTTATAACAACTTTTACGAGTTCGGCACTGGCAAGGATCAGCCGGCGAAGTTCGCGCAGACGCTGAAGACGCGGCCCTGGACGGTGAAGGTGGAAGGCGAAGTGGCCAAGCCCACGGTGTTCGATATCGACGAAATCATGAAACTGGCGCCGCTGGAGGAGCGCATTTACCGGCATCGCTGCGTGGAGGGTTGGTCGATCGTGGTGCCATGGATCGGGTTCTCGCTCAGCGAGATCATCCGGCGCGTGGAGCCCACCGGAAAGGCGAAATTCGTGGCGTTTCAAAGCCTGTACAGCGTGCAGCAGATGCCGCAAGGCAAGTACGCCGGCATTCCGCTCCCCTATGTGGAAGGCCTTCGCATGGACGAGGCGATGAATCCACTGACCCTGCTTTCGGTGGGGCTATATGGAGACGTGCTGCCCAATCAGAACGGCGCGCCCGTGCGGTTGGTGATCCCATGGAAGTACGGGTTCAAGAGCATCAAGTCGATCGTCAAGATCAAATTCGTATCCAAGGAACCGCCGACAACGTGGAACATCTCCAACCCGCGCGAGTACGGTTTCTATTCGAACGTGAATCCGGAAGTGGACCATCCGCGCTGGAGCCAGGCCACCGAACGCCGCCTGGGCGATTTCCTCCGCCGCAAGACCCTGATGTTCAATGGCTATGGCGACGAAGTGGCCAAGATGTATACCGGGATGGACCTGAGAAAGAACTTCTAGTCGAGCATGAGGAAGTGGTGGAAGATCGCGCTGTTCGTATTGTGCCTCGCGCCGGCGCTGATTTTGGCCTGGAACGGGTTCCACCAGAACCTGGGTCCCAATCCGGTGGAGACGATCACCCACACGACGGGAAACTGGACGTTGCGCCTGCTGTTGATCACTCTGGCGGTGACGCCGCTGCGCAAGATTCTTCAACGGCCGGATCTGATCCGCTACCGGCGCATGCTCGGGCTATTCGCGTTCTTCTATGGCACTCTGCACTTGCTGACGTACCTGTGGCTGGACCAATCGTTCAGCGTGCCGGCGATGCTGAAGGACGTAGTGAAGCGGCCGTTCATCACCGCCGGGATGACCGGGTTTTTGTCGATGCTGCCGCTGGCGGTAACATCCACCGCCGGATGGATCCGGAGGTTAGGCGGCCGGAACTGGCAGCGTCTGCACCGATTGATTTACCTGGCCGCGACAGCCGGGGTGGTTCATTATTACTGGCTAGTGAAATCGGACGTGCGGCTGCCGTTGCTTTACGCCGGACTATTGACGCCGCTGCTGGCATGGCGGGTAGTAGAAGCGGCGCGTAAAAGGAAGCCGCATCCGGCCGCCGCGGCCGCGCTACGCTAGTGGGTTATGGCACAAGCGCCGGTGGTTCGCGCGCCGCGCGGGCGCGAGATTCGTTGTAAGGGCTGGCATCAGGAGGCGGCGCTCCGGATGCTGATGAACAACCTGGACCCCGATGTCGCGGAGCGTCCGGACGAGCTGGTGGTCTACGGCGGGACGGGGCGGGCGGCGCGGAGCTGGGAGGCGTTTCACGCGATCGTCCGCGCGCTGAGCGGCCTGGAGAACGACGAAACGCTGCTGGTGCAATCGGGCAAGCCGGTGGGCATTTTTCGCACGCACGATCAAGCGCCGCGGGTGTTGATCGCCAATTCGAATCTGGTGGGGCATTGGTCGAACTATGCCGAGTTCCGAAGAC
>VFSW01002224.1_pt1 | contig 29400 bp, 14 predicted proteins | sample 5358111 | NCBI WGS metagenome assembly VFSW01 (sample SAMN11554181, study PRJNA540505) | mine drainage metagenome | isolation source: sediment from site ElyBrook_90M | place: USA: Ely Copper Mine, Vershire, VT | collected 2017 | reverse complement strand
CCGCAAGCTGGGTGCGTGACAGGATCACGGTGGTCAGCGGAGGTTGCGTCAGATGCGCGAAAGAAATATCGTCAAAGCCGATCAGCGAGATGTCGTCGGGAACTTTTAGTCCCGCGTGGTGAATCGCGCCCAGCGCGCCAATCGCGGTCAGGTCGTTCGACGCAATCACCGCCGTGGGCGGTTGCGGCAACTTCAGTAAATTCCTCATGGCCATGGCACCGCCTTCAATGCGATGGTCTCCTTTTTCGATCACCGCTCGATCGGAGAGTCCGCGCGACTTGAGCCCCGAGAGATACGCCGCGCGCCTTATGCGGACGGACTCCAGGTTCATGGGCCCCGTGATAAAGGCGATGCGTCGATGGTTCAGGGAAAAAAGATGCTGCATCGCCTCGTGAATCCCCTGGGCATAGTCGATGCGGATGTTTGCGCTATGAGGGCCAGGCTTGCCGGTATCCATAAATACGGTCGGAATGCCTCTTCGCGTCAGCTCGGCGACCAGTCCGGGATCGGCTTCCGAAGTCATGATGGCCACACCGTCCACTTTGCGCTCCACCATGCGCCGTATGCAACCCGCCATGCGCTTGGGGTTGTAATCCGTATTTCCAATGATCACTTCCTGCCCGCGCTGCACCGCCTGGTCTTCAAAGCTCTTCACCAGTTCAGGGAAAAACGGATTGGTGATATCCGAGATGATCAACCCCAGCATGCGGCTGCGTCCCGATACCAGCGTGCGAGCATGGGTGTTGGGATAGAAATTCAGTTCTTCGATCGCCTTGCGAACCCGCGCGGCAGTCCCCGGCTTCACCTTCTCCGAATTGTTAATAGTTCGGGAGACGGTTGCGGTAGAGACTTTCGCTCTCTTAGCTACTTCTTTAATGTTCATGTAAGTCCACGAAGAACTTCTCGGGAAGGCGATATCTATTCTAGCAACGATTGCCCAACAGAGGAATCACGGCGAGTTACAGGCGGGAGAACTGCAGCCTCCTCTCCGGCCAGGCTATTTTGCTGGCGATCCCGTGGCCGCCACGATCCCGCTGCCTTCCCGGATGGTGAGTATCTGGTTCGCTTTCACCTGCGTGAATCGCTCGATTTTGCCCGTAGTCGGCCACTTCACCTCAATGAGGTCCACTGTCTGAGGTTTTCCCAGGCCGAAGTGCAGTCGCAGGTCCCCCTGAGACATCACGCTCGATCCGCTATGCACCTCGTCGATCTGAACATGGTCACCAGTCACCACGCGGACGCGCGCCCCAATCGCCGTGCGATTACACTTCGTCCCAATCAGCTTGATCTTGATCCAATTCTGCTTATTGCCGCCGTCGTTGCGCAAAAGTGAAGGCAGGTCATTCATGTTCAGGACTAGCACGTCGATATCCCCGTCATTGTCATAGTCTCCGAACGCCGCGCCGCGGCTGGAAAAATGTTCGGTGATGCCGGGTCCCATCTCCGCCGAAACATCTTTGAACTTCCCGTCGCCCATGTTTCTGTACACCAGCCGCGGATTCTTATAAGTCTGCCCAAAGTCGTGTTTATCAATCTCCGGATAGACGTGCCCATTGACTTGCAGAATATCCGGCCAACCGTCATTGTCATAATCGATAAACCCGCAGCCCCAACCTACGTACTTAGTATTCACCGCAACTCCCGACGCGAATGTCACGTCGCTAAAAGTCCCATCCCCGTTGTTGTGATACAGGTCACAAGTATCATCCGCGAAGTTTGTCTTGAAAATGTCCAGCCAGCCGTCGCAATCATAATCGCCAACCGCCACGCCCATCCCGGCCTGCTCATGGCCATTCTCGCTGTAGGCGCAGCCGGCGACCACCCCGATATCGGTAAAGGTTCCGTCGTGGTTGTTGTGAAACAGAATGCTGGGCTGTGAATCCACCGCCACGTAAATGTCAGGCCAGCCGTCATTATCAAAATCGTAAGACACTGCCGTGATCGAGTATCGCGGCCCGGGTTTCAGAATGCCGGCCTTCTCGGTAACGTCGGTAAAAGTTCCATCGCCACTATTGTGGAAAAGAACATTGGTATCGGCCTCAAGGCCGCGCGGGCCGCACATTACCGGGATTCCCTTCCACTGGCATGTTGCCGGCCCGTTGGGCGCAGGAGTTTGAGCCGGATCGAGCTTGATGTAATTACAGACGAACAAATCAAGGTGCCCATCGCGGTCGTAGTCGAGGAAACTGCACCCGGCGCCCCATCGGACCCGCTCGTCGTAAACCCCAGCCTTGCGCGTCACGTCAGTAAACGTGCCGTCTCCGTTGTTGTGAAACAAAATGTTATGCCCCCAGAAACAGCAGAACAGATCGTCCCATCCATCGTTATCGTAATCGCCCACGCACACGCCGGTCTGCCATCCCGTGCGCGCCAGGCCTGACTTGCTGGTAACGTTGCTGAACGTGCCGTCGCGATTGTTTTTGAAAAGCTGCGAAGTCGGCGCCTTTCCTTCCGGCCATTTCTCGCCCAGGCGGGTTCCGTTAGTGAGATAAATATCGAGCCACCCGTCATTGTCATAGTCAAAGAACGCGAGTCCGCTTCCCTTCGCCTCAATGATGTAGCTCTTGTGCTCGGTCGCTCCCCAGACGTTCGGGACGTTCAACCCAGCTTCGTGCGCCACGTCCACGAACTGCACCGCGGACTGAGAGGGAGATGCTGGATTCGAAACGGCGCTCGGTTGCAGCACCAGGTTGCGCCTCCAACGCCACAGCGGAGTCGTGAGCGCGTCCATGAGCGTGCTGCCGAAAACCAGCAGAGACGATCCGAGGAAACTTCGACGGGGCAAATTCATGGCCTTGGCTGTTCTAAATCCTCTCCGGTGTAATTCATTGGTTTAATTCATTAATCTGTGATTCATTTCGCGCTGGGAATCTTCGGAAATTTACGCGGTACAATCCCTTTCCCCTCCTGCACCGCAATGATTTCATCGACCGGCACATTGCTGAGGCGATCGATCTGCCCGCTCGGCCAGGTAATCTCAAGCGATTCGATTTTCGTGTTCTTCCCCACGCCAAAATGAATGCGAGGATCGCTGGCCGACATATAACCCATGCCGCCCTTGGCTTGTTCCACGTGCGCTTCGCCTCCAGAGGTCAGCTTCAGCGACGCGCCGGTTCCGTCACGATTCGATTTCGTTCCAATCAAGAAAACCGTCAGCCAGTGATTGGCGTTCCCACCGTCATTGCGCAGCAGTGAAGGATAGTCTCCGCTGTTATTCGTGACAATATCGATGTCGCCGTCATTGTCGAAGTCCGCCGTAGCCAGCCCACGGCCAACAATCGGACGCATAAAGTCGGGACCCAGAGAATCTGAGACTTTCTCGAACTGACCTTTCCCCAGATTCCGGAACATCAGCAGCGGCTCTTTGTACGCCACCTCACTGTGATAAAGCTGAATATTGTCGAGCATCGCGCCGTTGAGTTGCAAGATGTCCGGCCACCCGTCATTGTCGTAGTCAAGAAACTTCATCGACACGCCACTGAGATGGATAGCCTTATTGCCGATCCCGGAGCGATACGTATCGTCGGTGAAAGTCCCATCCCGGCTGTTGTGGTAGAGACGGTTCAATTCAAAATCAAGATGCGTGACGTAGATGTCCTGCCAGCCGTCGCCGTCCACGTCGGCCGCATCGATTCCCATGCCCGCTTCGTAAGTTCCGTCTTCGCTGGCCGCGATGCCGGAATACAGCGAGACATCTTCAAAGGTTCCGTCATGCTTGTTGATGAACAAAAAATTCGGCCACGAGTCATTGGCGATCGCGATATCGGGCCAGCCGTCGTTATTGAAATCGGCGAGCACCACGCCCATGCCCTTCGACTCTGGTTTGCCGACGCCGGATGCATCGCTCACATCCGTGAACGTTCCGTCGTGATTATTGTGGTATAGCTTGGTCTTTTGTCCCTTGTAGTTTCCCGGATGACAGTAAGAGCGGTAACCGGGCTTGTGTTCGCCGCACCAGATGTTGGTTTTCGGCGTCCACTCAATGTAGTTTGTGACCACCAGATCGAGCCAACCGTCCTTATCGTAATCAAACCATCCTGCGCTGGTGGACCATCCCCCCTGGTCCGCGACGCCCGCCTTGGCCGTCACATCGGTGAAAGTCCCGTTCCCGTTATTGTGATAAAGGATGGCCCTTTCGTAGCCGGTTACGTACAGATCAGGATAGCCGTCGTTGTCGAAGTCGCCCACAGCCACGCCCTGCCCGTAATGTCCCTCGCCTCCCACTCCGGCTTTTTCCGTGACGGCGGTGAATGTGCCATCGCCATTGTTGTGATAAAGAGCACAACGAAGCGGAGGATCCGGCTTGTAGATGTCAGTTGCCGCCGACTGGACAAAGAACAGGTCCATCAACCCGTCCTGGTCATAGTCGAGCCAGGCAACACCCGTCCCCATGGTTTCCAGATAATATTTCTGATCCGTGGCGGTAGAGTCCTGTTTGAACTTCAGACCGGCGGCCCTGGTGATGTCGGTAAAGGTGACCGGAATGCCGGTAGAGGGCGGGGCCGCGATCTTGCTTTGAGCGGCAGCGCCGCCGGGAGTAATCAACCCCAGGGCTACCGAGATAAGACCGGCTGAGATCGCAATGGCAAACAAGAAAGTCCCAAGGGCGGTCCGTCCGTGGACCAAATCAGAGTTGTTTTCTCGCTCTTCCCCGAACATCGAAGCCCGTTGCACCACGATCAATGCCCTTTAAGATTTCAGGTTGACCCAAAGCTAGAATGACCCAAAGCTAAGCTGCCTGTGAAAACGTTTACACGCCCGGAATCAGCGGCGATTCCTCCACATCCGGTAGCGCTGCAGTATGGTAGCATAATCAATAATCGGTAGTAGAGTTCTGCGACGATCTGATGGTGGTGTTGTCCTCTAAATACGGCTTGTCATCCTGAGCGAAGCGAAGGACCTGTGCAATTTGCCGGTAGCGCCTTAACGGCGGCACGTTGGATTAGGTCCCTTCGAACAGGTTCGGAATGCAAGCTTTTCGGCCCGCAAAAGATGACCTGCAATGAATCCAGCGGGAAAGCAGAGGAGCCCGTGGGCATCCGGTTAACAGTCTTCTTTCTTGTTGCCTGGTTCGTAGCCTGGTTTTTCTTAACTTGGTTTTCTGCTATATCGGCGATCGCCGCCACCCCCATGCCGCTCGCTCTGCCAGCCGCCGTGTCGCAGAACACCAAAAGCGACGTTCGCGGACACACTAGCGAAGAGCCGGATGCGCGACTTGCCGCCGTGGAAGCCGATATCGATGCCAGCAAATTCGATGCGACACAGTCCCGCCTCAACGACTATCTCAAAGATCATCCGGATTCCTCAAGAGCCTACTACGATCTTGGTTACGTGCAATTCAGAACTCATAGCATCGGGTCCTCGATCAAGGCCCTCTCGAAATCACTCGAACTGAATCCCAAGAACGCGGAAGCTCACAAAGTGCTGGCCCTGAGCTGCAGTATCATCGGCCGTTACGATCTGGCTGAGGTTGAGTTGATCGAGGCAGCCCGCCTCAAGCCGGAGTCGGCGGAGATTCACTACTTCCTCGCGCGCACTTATTACACCAGAGCCGTCTACCCTCTTGCTAAAACCGAATTCGAGACCGCAATCCGGCTGAACCCGTCCTACATCAAGGCCTACAGCAACCTCGGCATCACCATGGAAGCGCTCGGCAACACCGACGCTGCGCTAAAGAACTACACCACCGCGATCGAGCTTGAAGATCGAAAAAAGCAAAAGTCCGAGTGGCCCTACATCTATCTCAGCGCTTTCTACAATCGCCAGAAAAACGCGGCCCAGGCTCTCATCTACGCGCGCAAGGCGACGGAAATCAATTCCACGTCGGATACCGCTTATTTTGAGATGGCGAAAGCATACCGGACACAGAAGCAATTGCAGAAGGCTGTCGATGCCGCACGCAGCGCCATCGCCATCAACCCACAAGTCCCGGACTATTACTACGTCATGGGACTGGTCCTGCGCGAACTGGGGAACCAGCACGAAAGCGAGGAGGCGCTGGCCAACTACGCCAAGCTTCAGCAACACACGAACGCGGTGCCTGGCGACGCGGTACCTGAACGCAAAACCCAGGAACCCCTCAATGCTCCGGAGCTACAGTGAACCCCGAGTCGCGAAGCCTTGCGCGCAGCCTTCACGGTCGAAGAGTCTTTCCCCTTGCGCTCTTGATTTGCCTTCTTCTCCCGCTCGCACTCGCTTCAGGAGCAGCTCCCGCAGATTCGGAACACGTTCAAAAATCAGTAGACCTGATGAACGCAGGCGATCTCGAGGGGGCGGAAAAAGAAGCGAAATTGGCTCTTCGCGACCCCTCCCCTCAGCCTGTGGCCTGGGCCACTCTGGGTGTCATTCGGGTGCGTCAAAAGCGCTACGCGGAAGCCACTGAGTGTCTGAGTACCGCCCTGCGGCTTGATCCCAGCCTGGCAGGCGCCCGCGTTGCCCTGGGAGAGGTGTATACCCTCACGGGGAAAAAGGTTCTTGCGCGGGAGACATTCCAGAAGGTTCTCCACGCGGATGCGGACAACCTGGAGGCCCGCTTCGGTCTGGCGCAACTCGAGAGCACCAGCGGCAACTTCAGCGCTTCTTTGACCGCTGCCGAACCGGTTCTCGCGGAACTCCGCCGCTCCCCGGATGGCATTCTGCTTCTCGCCAAAGACTATGCCGGCCTCAAGCAGAAAGATGACCTGGATGCACTGGTTCACGACTGGGACAGTTTGCCGGAGGCTCCAATCAGTTCCAGCACGGCGTTTGCCGCACTCCTGGTGAAGTCTGGGCTCGATCCGCAAGCCCTCGAAGTTCTCGAGAAGGCGAAAAGCACCGGCCAGGTTTCCTACGAGATGGCCCTGGCGCTGGCCAATTTGTACTTCTCCAAGGACGATCTGAGCAACGCCTTTCAGAGTTACGAAGCCGCCCTCACCCTGAAACCCGGGTGCGTCGACTGCCTACTGCATCTCGCCAAAATCTCCACGCAGCAAAAAGATTCAGAAAAGGCGCTGGCCTACCTGATCAAAGCCAAACGCGAACAGCCCGACAACCCCGAAATACTCTTCGAATTCGGAAAGACCTGCCTCGAATTGGATCTGCCTGACGACGCGATCCCCGCGCTCGAAAAGGCGGCGCGCCTCCGGCCCAACAACGATTCCTACGCCTATGTGCTGGGCTCGGCGAACGTTTCCAAGAAGCAATATGAAGCCGCTGGCAAGATCTTCCAGGCTCTGCTGACCAAACACCCGAACGATTCCGTCCTGAATTACGCCATGGGATCTCTCCTGTTCCTCGAAGTAAAGTTCGGCGAGGCACAAAACTATCTTCATCGGAGCGTCGAGCTTCAGCCCAATCAAACCGCTGCCTACTATTACCTGGGCCTGATCGCCGAAGGAAGGGGCGAAAACGATCAGGCGCTGGCCACGTTACGTGACGTGTTGCGGCGTGATCCGGACTACGGTCCGGCGTACGAGGCCCTGGGCAGGATCCTCTTGAAACAACAGAAGTACGCGGAGGCGGAGCTGGCACTTGATAAAGCCATCCTTCTCAATCCGGATTCCGTCAAAGCGCACTATCAACTCGGCATTCTGCTAGGCCGCAAGGGCAGGCAAGACGATGCAAACAAAGAGTTTGCCATCGTCCAGCAGTTGAATGCGGAGGAAGAAAAGAAGGCAGGCATGCGCCTGCACCTCTTGACTCCGCACTGAGACGTCGAGGGCCTAACTCCATCAAGCCTAACTCCGTCAATCAATGGGCTTTTTGCTGCAGTTCCGCCATGAAGTCGTCGGCAACTTTCTGCAGCGGCGTGCCCTTGCCCAATTCGGACGCTTGCTGGAGGCTCTGGATGGCCTCAGAAACATGCCCTTCGCTGGCGTAGGCTTCCGCCAGGCGGTAGAAATACTGGAAGGTGGGCTTGGAGGTCGAGGAAATCGCGGCTTGGTAGTCGATTACGGCCTTATCGAACTGATCCCGCTGCATTTCCCCCATACCCAGAGCGAAGTGGCAGTCCGCGGTGAGGGATCCTTTGCGCGTCTGGAATTGCTCGTCGGTCTCGTCTGGACGTTTTTGCAATTTACCGAGCAGTACCAGGGCCCGATTGGCGTCCGCGGCCGCTTCCGACAGCTGGGCTTGCACCGCGTTCCCGTTTCCTTTCAACATCGTAGGCTGGGGCAGGACCAACGCCAGGATGATCAGGGAAAACGTGTTGTCGGGGTCGAGTTTGAGGCTCTTCCGGGCATATTGGATGGCGTCGTCGAGGGTTCCGTCCTGTTGGTGCGCTCTTGCCGCTTCCGTGTAAACGTAAGAGAGAAGTGGACTTGTGGGAAACTTCTTCTCAAACGCATCCACCAATTTGAGGCGGGGGGCGGGCGCGTTTTCGTTCTGAATCTCCTTCAACGCCATCGCCTCTGCGGCGGAGGCCTGCATATCCACACCGCTGGGACTGGTCAGGAGAGCACGCATCTGCGCCTTGCCGCTCGGGGTGACCTTCCAGATCTCGGCGAGCAGGTCGTCACTCGCGCCTGCTTTTTGCAGTTTTTTCTGTATTTTTTCTTCCAGTTCGAAGGCAACGCCTCGTTCCGCGATGACCGATGCTGCGGCTTGCGGATCACTCTTGGATTGCTTAACGATGCGTATGACTTCATCCAGGGTCAGCGGGGAAGCGGGAGACTGAGCGGCTGCAGCAGATTGATTCGATTGAGGTTGAAGTGGGAGTGCGATCAGTGGGGAAAGGGAGATCCCGACCGAGAGGATAGAAATTCCGAGCTTTGAGACTAAGTGGCAGCGCTGCAGTGTGCTCTGTGGCAACGGCGGCACTCCGCGCGAGATTCCCTTCGACAAGCTCAGGGCGGGCTCTCGCTTCGCCTGAAGAACGGCTCCGCTCGGGATGACGCCGACGAGGAGGGTGCCCGTCGGAATCCGAACTGCAGCACTACCGAATAGCTCGCGAGCGTGCATTGGATTTGAAATGGGCTCCAGCCTTGGATGAAGAGTCAGATCGCGAAACTCCCGGGCGACACGCGAGCCGCTATCACGAGAAGCATGTCCTCAGCGGGAAAATAGCGGCAGGGACCCTGGAGGAGATCCTGCCGCCGTGGGGGAGACGCTTCACTGCAACAGCCGCTAGAACTCCAATCTAAGTCCGAACTGGACACTTCGCGGAGTGTCGCACTGGGCGGAAATCTGCCCGAAGGTCGAGTCGCTCCAGTTCGTGTCCGGGTTGCACCACAGATGGCGATTGAATATGTTGCCGATATTGGTTTCGAAGAGTCCGTGGACCCTTTCGGTGATGGGGATGGTCTTGCCGATTCCGAAGTCCTCATTGAAATAGTGTGGACTACGAATGGTTGGGTCGTTTTGCGCCGCGTTTCCGAATTGAAGCGCGCCGGGATCAGCCCAGCCGCTCTTGAGCAGGTACTGATCGCCGGGTCTGACGCCGGAGGTCTTTCCATAACCAGGCGCGCCCGGAACCCGGTTGGGCCGTTTCTGATTGCTGAAAATGTAGCCGCAGAAGTCGCACGCCATACTAATTGCAAGCGGACGTCCCCGGTCGTAACGTTGCGTGGCCGAGACTCTCCAACCGCCGAAGACTTCGTTCTTCGCTCCGGTGAAGGCGAACCTTTTCCCTTTCCCGAATGGCAGCTCGTACGACCAGGCGAGGATGAGCGACTGAGGAATGTCGTCACGGCTCAATGCCCGGTCGTCGACAGCTCCGTTAAGGGGATTTTGAATGCCCGGGTCATCTCCCGCGAGGACATCCTCCGCGCCGCTATTGATCAGTTTGGAATTGGTGTAAGCGAGGCGTCCGAAGAGTCCGCCCGTGAACCTCTTGTCGATCTGGGCCGTGAAGGCATTGTAAGTGCTGTATCCGTACGGCACGCTGAGGACATTGAGATTCGTGAATTGAGGCCACGGGCGCAGCGCCTGAGCCACGTCTCCCACGAATCCTGGATAGGGCGCTGTAACGCCGGCAGCGATCGCCGTTGGTGAACCAATGGCGGACCCAAGGACCGCAGGCCCATACTTGGTCAGCACAGAAGGATTGTTCATGTTGTCCTGCAGTCCCAATCCTGAAGCCGGGGTGGGCAGCCGGGTGGCGTGATTGCCGGTATAAGAAGCTTGAATCATCATGGTGTTGCCGATTTGACGCTGCAAGGTCAGAGAGTAGTTCTGATATCTCGGCAGCGTATTCCGATTGGCTGTGACCCAGGTTGGACCCTGGCCATTGCCAATGCTGGGACTGATGGTTGGCGGAAGAATGATCGACGAACTGGGGAAGCCAGCGTCCCAATAGATGGCGGGGGAGAAGCCATTGGTGAAATTCGGAACCGTTGGGTTGGTGGAGAAGCCGAGTTCGGCCGAGCCGGCAAATTGGTTGGCCGAGAGGCCTCCGTAATAAAGTCCGTATCCACCGCGAATTGAGGTTTTATCGTTGATTCGATAGGCGAACCCTAAACGCGGTCCCCAGGCATCTTTCTTGGGCACCTCAAAACATTTTTTCCCAGTGCGCCCCGGACCGTTGCCGGCAAAAATTACCGCCCCCAGGTGGCCGCCAGCCCCGGGGTTGGGAGTATTGGGGTCGAAGGTGGACTGGCTTCCGTGCGCCTCCGACAGACAGCCCTGGTAATCGAAACGCAATCCCAAGGTCAGGGTAAGGTCTTTGGTGGCTTTGAACTCGTCGTTGAACCAGGGAGCAATGTATTGCTCGTTTTCCAAATGGCGGAAGTTGATATTGAAATTGGCGTTGTCCACTTGTCCCAGCAGGAAAGAAGCGACCGGATCCCCGGTTGCAGTCAACTGGTTGCCTTTCGAATCCCAGCCTGCGGTTTCCGCATTGCTGAAGCTATAGCTGCCCGTGGTATTTCCGTTGCCGATGGTCGGAAACTGGTGGTGCCGATACTCGAAGCCGACTTTCAGCGTGTGCTTGCCCTTGACCCAGGTCACGTCGTCAAGGAACTGCCAGCGGTTCGCGATACAGCCCTCGGCAACCGTGTCGGACTCCCCATATTGTGAATAGGGAATATTGGGGCTATTGAGGTAAACATACGGCGCACCGCCGGTGTCAGCAATCGGGCCGATCAGGCCCAGGCGTGACACCCAGTGCTGGCCCGCGGAGACCGGGTGCGCGGGAAGAACCCAGCGGTCGAAAGAAAGAGTCGTGTGGTTGAACAGATTAGGCTTGATGATCCAGTTGAACTGCTGATGGACGGTCCGGGTGGTGATGTCCTGGTAAAACCCTTGGCCGAAATAGGTGGCGGGGTTGGTGAAATTGCAGCCCTGAGAGAAATTCGCGCATTGCCGCAACGAGGGCCGCGTGTTGGCATTGACCGAAGTGGACATATTGAAATTCTTGCCGAAGGCCTGGTCGACCCTGACGAACAAGGTCTTAGGGTTGATGTACTTGTTGCCCGAGGGTTGAAATGCATTGTGAACGAGACCCGCCTGGTCGGGAGGCGGAATCAAGGGCACAAGCTTGGCAGCGATCTGGCTGCGAAGGGGATCACCGGCCGGGATGATGTTCGCTTGCCCGGCGATGGGCAAGCCGGTGGTCGGATCAAAGCCGTAGCCGTCCCGCACTGGAAGGCCGCCCACCGTCCTGCTGGTGGCGGGATTATAAATTTCTCCTTGGTAGACCGGCCTTCCCAGGGCATCGAATACCGGATTCTTATTCGCATCCAAGAGCTGGGCGCCGGTGTAAATGAGAGGATTTGAAAAATCGCCCTGCAGGGAAGAAGTGAGCGGGGCGGTATTGCCGTAACTGGGCAAGGTTCCCTGGTCGAAATGAAGGTCGTCGAGGTTGGCGAAGAAGAAAGTCTGGTGCTTGCGGCCGTCGTACACGTGGGGAATCACAACTGGTCCGCCGACGAGGAATCCCCAGTTTTCGTTGCGCGTGGGAGTCTTTTGCGGGATCAGTTCACCGGTAGCATTGAGGCCCTGATAGTTGTAGTAGTCGTAAACGCCGCCGTGGAAGGCGGAGGTACCCGACTTGGTCGTATAAACGACGAAGCCGCCGCTGGTGCGCCCGTACTGCGCGGAGAAATTGTCGGTGACGATCTTGGTTTCCTGAACCGAATCAAAGGGGACAGAGCGCTCCTGGGTGTTGTTGTGGTCGATGGCGCTACCGAAGGAAGCTCCATCGAGGTAATTCTCCATGGCCATGGTCTGGCCGCCGTTCATGCGCGACTGAAACTGGCTTCCACGGAAAATGGGGCAGCCGTTCGGCCGCATGGGGACGTAGCCGGGCTGCATATTCAGCAGCGATTCCGCCAGACGGATGTCGGCGCCCATGACGACGGGAAGATCCTTGTAGTACTTCTCTCCGAGGACCTGAGAAACTTCTGCGTTCGAGACATTCACTTCCAGGGCCGACGCTTGTACTTCCACCGTTTCGGAGACTTGACCCACGTCAAGAGCGGCGTCCAGGCGAACCGTGGCGGTGTTGACGGTTACGCCAGTGGCGATGAACGTCTTAAAGCCGGCCTTCTCCACCTGTACTTTGTACTTGTCGAGAATGAGCGGCGGGGAAGTGTAATTGCCGGCCGAGGAGGTGTCGACGACGAGTTTGTCGCCGGTGGCCTCGTCGGTGATGGTGACGGTCGCCTGGGCGATGGCGCTTCCGGTCTTATCGGTCACAAGCCCGGTGATGATGCCTCTGTCCTGACCTTGCCCGAACAGCAAACCTGCGAGGGCGAAAAGGGAAAGCACAGTCAAGACAAACGAGAAAAACGCGGAGCGAGGATTCATTTCCGGGCCTCCTGGGGCTCCCCAGCATGGGGGTTGTGGGCGCAATGTAATCGTCATCATGTAATCGATTACATTCGCGACGAGGGACATAGTGGGCGCTCGGCCCACTATTTGTCAAGAAAAATCTAATACGAATCTATTAGGAACCCGGTTTGGCAGGTAGATCGATTCTGTTGAGGGACTGGAGCAGGGAAACCTCTGCGGCGAGAACTGAGGTCACTGCAGGGGGGGCCAGGGAGTCGTGATATGGCGCGCGGCAGGCGGCGATGAGCGGGAGATCCCCTTCGGCTTCGCTCAGGGCAGGCTCGCACTTCGCCTGAAAAGCGGCTCCGCTCGGGATGACGCCGGCGGATGGGTGTGACGAAGACGGCGACCTGTGGGCCGCGCTTTTGGCGGGACGAAGGGCCGATTGCGATCGGCGGGGATCGCATGGGTCCCTTCGACTCCGCTCAGGGCAGGCACTTCGCTTCGCTCGGGATGACAAGGCTTATTGTGATGCCTTACTTGACGTCCGACTTGGGCGCGCGGCGGGCCCATTTCTCCCAAGTTGCCTGGTCGGTCAGCATTTTGATGTAGACGCCCCCGATTACGGAGCGCGCCTGAAAGTAACGATGTTTTCCGGTGTCGGTGTCATAGAAATCGGTGAGCGGGACGCGGTCGGGAGTTTCGTTGGTGAATTTATACACGGGGAAAAGAAGCGCGTCGAAATCGGCGGCGTTATCGGCGAGCGTCGCAGTCCAGAGAAGCCAGTCCAGCTTGGTGTAGAGCGCTCTGGAATCGAGGGGAAGGCCGTAAGTATTCTGCTTCGTCTTATAAAAGGCGATTTCCGTACGGGCGACTTCCGCGGGAAACAGGTTCAGGCCCAGCAGCTTGTCCCAGATGAGATTGTATTTTTGGCTCCAGGTGCCGGGCTGGTCGAACGCTAGGCGGGCGTGGCCGCCGTCGGCGGCCATGCGCTGCCAGTCGTGAACATATTGCTGGGCTACTTTGCGGTAAGAGGCGGCTTCGGTTTTCTTGCCGAGCATGTCGCAGAGGTCGGCGTAGGCGCCGAGAGCGGAGATGGCTTTTACGGAGAGATTCGCATTGTGCGCGAGGGGTCCGGTAAAGTCGTCGGTGACAACCTGTTTTTCCGGGTCGAGTCCCTTCTCTTCGAGATACTTCGCCCACTTGGAAAAGAGCGGCCAGTATTTGGCGGCGTAGTCCGCGTTACCGTCTGATTTGGCAATCGCAGCCGCCAGGAGAATCATGTTGGCGCTTTCTTCCACCGGCATGTGACCTTCCACGGAGTTCAAGTCGACGCCGGCAGGATAGTCATGACCATTGGCGTGCGGATAGATTCCAAGATCGTGGGGAGCCCAGCGGAAGGGCCAGTGATAGCTTTCCGCGTAAGTCAGCACCGGGGTCATGGATGCCTTCAGCAGGGTAGTGTTGAACAGCAGCAGGATGGGCGCGGCAGGGTAGATGACGTCGACTGTGGAGATGCATCCGCAGCTCGAGTTCTCTTTTGGAAATGAAAGTGGGGTGCCATCGTAGTCCGCAGCCAAACCCTGAGCCGCGAAAGATTCGCGGTAGGCGAGCGAGGCCAGAAGCGCGTAAGCTTCGCCGCCGACGTGGCGGAGGTCGGCCATGAGTTCTTCGTCAAATTTCTGGCAGCGCGCGGTGAGCGACTCGTAATCGTGCATGGACTGTTCGAGCAGGTGGGCAATGGTGGTGCCATTGCGCCGCCAGTAGGGGCGGAGCCAGCGATCGAGATATTGCACGGAGAAGCCTTCGTCGTAGGCTAGAACCACATAGCGCGATACGGGGGCGGCGCCGACTTTGCCGAGATCAAAGCGGTAGGCGAGGGTGGGGCCGTCCCAATCTCCGGCGGGCGCGGGGGTCTCGGCATCATCGGTGGGGATCGAGCCGGTTGCCGCAAAACCATCTCTGGCGGCGCGCCAGCTGGTGATGACCTGATCGGTGCCGGCGGTAGGAGGGGCGACTACGTAGAGATATCCCCAGTCGATGCGGATGAAGTCTCCGGACTTTTGCAGGACAGGCTGCTGCTGGCTGCCTACGCGCAGCGCGGTGAGGCCGGCGAACCGGAGGCGGGAAGCTACCCCGTCTTGAGCGCTGGTGTCGACGGCAAGCTGGCCGGAAACGTCGAAGTAGAGGGAGACGGAATGTTCCGTCGCGTCTTTGGACTGCACGGTCCAGGTCACGTAGGTCGTTGGACGCGACATTACATCGAGATCGGCGGGCAGCGTCGGAGTCATGAAGGTCAACGTGATGGCAACGCCGGCGGCCTCGAACTCGTAAATCGTCCGGGTGGGCAGCACCTGTAGCTTGCGCTGCTCCATCGCCGGTACCTGCTCCGGCTCGTTGCCAATGATGCGGTAAGGTTTGCCGTCGATGCGAACCAGGCCGGAGAGCGATTGCGGGGTTCCGGTCCAGTGACGGGTGACGTCGTCGGTGAGGCGGTCGGCCATCGACCACACGCTGAAATAGGGGCTGTTCGCGATTAGCGGGACCGCGGGCGGACGGAAATCCTTGGCCATCGCGGTGGAAAGCCCGAGTACGGCGAGAATCAACCACTTCGACGCTTGTCGCAGTTGCATGTTGGTAGCCTCTTAGAAACGCTGTTTTATTGCTGTCTGATTTGTGTGCTGTTCAATTTTCGATACGCGCGCGGGAAAGAATCTCATGGCTTCTCTGTGGCTGCGGGGACGCCGGGAGCAGCCAGCCGACGGCTCTCGCGAATCTTGTCGTCGACCAGGTCGGAAGCGCGTTTGAGTTCCTGAAAAGTCTGCAGGGCGGCCAGGCTCTCTTGTTGCTTTCCGAGTTTTCGATAGACCTGACTCAGGACATAAAAATATTGGGCGGAAGAAGGATTGAACGAGATCGCCTTGAGCAACGCCTCGGCAGCCTGGTCCCACTGGCTTTGGGACTGGTAAGCCCTGCCTACCTGGTAGTAACCCAAGTCGCTGTTCGGGTTCAGTGCGATGGCCTTTCGCGCATATTGAAGAGCAAGCTCGGGCTTTCCCAGACGGTTGTAATAAGCGCCTAAGTTGACGTACGGGGCATCGAACTTCATTCCTTTCTGGTCAGCGATCTGCAGCGCCTTCTGGTAAGCTGCGAGAGCGGCGGCGTCGTCTTCGAGAGACTCTTCCGTGAAACCCAGGGCGTTGTAGGCCTCGGCATAGGTGGGGTTGTGTTGAATCGCCGCCGTGAACTCAGCCTTGGCTTCGGGGAGCATGTCTTTTGCGGAATAGACTTCGCCAAGGCTGTAATGGATTTCGGCCGACTCGGGCTTCAAACGCACGGCTTGCTGCAATTCGGTTTGAGCGTAATCAATCTCGCCGATGACGACGAAATCCTTCGCGAGAATCTTGTGGGCGTCCGCGTTATCGGCGTTCAGTTCCAGAGACTTGGCCAATTCCCTGATGGAGTCTCCGAATTTGCGCATCCGGAACAAGAGGTATCCCTGGATGTAGTGGGCTCGCCATGAATTCGGATGCGACTTGAGGTAAGCGACCACGGGAGGCTCGACATCGTCAATTTCGTCCCTGGCGATGGACGCCTCAAAACTTCTTATCTGGGCGAGGTCGTCATCGCCGACGTTTGGGACCAGTTCGTTGGAGTTCTGCGGCGCCAAGGATGAATTGGATGGCGTCGAGATCACCGGTGCCGGGGTAGCCAGTGTCACCTGCGTAGGAGACTTCTTGCGGATGGCGTCAAGATTCTCCCGGCCTATGGCATTCCCGGGCTCGATCTCCAGAACTTTTTGAAAGGCGGCAGTTGCGCCGTTCTGGTCCCCTTCCGCGACCAGTACCAAGCCCAACTCGTTATAGGCTTCGGCCGACGAAGGCTGGAGGCGGATGGCCTCGCGAAATGCCGACGTGGCATCTGCGAGACTTCTTTTTTTCCGAAGAAGTTGACCTAATCCGATTTGCGCAGCGTAGAGGTTGGGCTGAAGTTCCAGAGCCCGCTTGAACTCGGCAATGCTGCCGTCGAGGTTGCCCAGTTTGGCCAATGCCTGGGCCAGCGTCAAATGACCCTCAGCATAATCCGGCAACAACTGAACCACCTTGCCGAGATTGTCCGCCGCCTGCTGAATCTCTCCCTGGTCCATCTCGAGTTTTGCCTGAGCCTCCAGGGCATTGGCCTTTTGATTCCGTTCCTCATCCGCGATGAGTTTCAGTCCCTTATCGAGTTCCCGCTTACCTTCTTCGGCCTGATCTGTCCGGGACAAAGCCAGACCGAGTTGATAGTGGGAGTGGCCCGACGTCGGATCGAGGCTCACCGCCATGCGCAACGGTGCAATGGCTTCCTGGATTCGGCCATTCTGAGTGAGCGCCTTGCCGAGCGAGTAGTAGGCCTCGGCGAATTTCGGGTCGAGCCGGATCACTTTTTGCAGTTGCTCGATTTCCTTGTCAACGCCGTATTTCTGCAGGTACGCCATCGCGAGGTTGTATTGGGCTTTGAGTGAATCGGGCTGCAAGCTGATCGCGCGTTCCAGTTCGCGGATAGCTTCGTCATCGTAGTTCGAAGTGAGTACCGCTCCGAGATTCGCATGAGCTTCGGCATAATTCGGATTGAAGCGCAGGGCTTCGCGAAATTCCTTGATCGCTGCCTCGTCGTCGCCGGTCTGAATCAGGGCCAGGCCAAGGTGATTGTGGGCCTCGGCAAGAGTTGGACGGAGCTGGATGGCCTTACGAAACTGTTCGATCACCACCTGCGGGTCGCTGCCCGCCTTGCCCAAGAGAAGCCCCAGGGTATCGTAGGCCAGAGGATCGTCTGCTTTCTGCTTGACCAACTCACGAACTGCATCAACCGCGGGTTCGAGGTCTGGAATCTGGCCAGCCGGGTCTCTATCGGTGACGGAGTCGACGACCGACTGAAATTGTTCGAACCCAGCAGTGGATTGACCTGTCTTGAGAAGGACAATGCCAAGGTCCATGTGTGGACCCGGCAGATTGGGATTCAGACCGATTGCACGTTCCAGATTTCGGCGGCCGGCGTCCAAGTCGCCACTCTGCCCGGAGGCCATGCCGAGAAACGAGTACGCTTCGGCGAGCGCAGGGTCCAGGCGCAGCGCGGTATGTAACTCTGACATCGACTCAGGTTTCTTTCCGCCGTACCAGAGTGCGACTCCCAAGTTGTAGTGCGCAGTGGCGAGCTCTGGGTCGAGTGCCACGGCTTTATGCAAGTGCTCGATGGCGGCGGGCAGATCGCCCAACTGGCCGAGGACGAAGCCCAGAAGATTGTGAGCTTCCGCCCAGTTCGGGTCCGCCGCGATGGCTTTTTCAAATTCTTTCTCCGCGCCTTGCATCTCTCCCTGAGAAAGCAGTTCACGGCCGGAACCGTAGCGAGCCTTGGCTTCGGCGCTGGGCGCATGCGGAGATCCGGTGTGCTGAGAGACGCGCGCTGCGGATTCTGCCTGTAACGCCAAGCCTAGATTTTCGTAGGCGTCGGCCATGCCGGGGTTGAGAGCGAGAGCTTTCTCCGATGCTTCAATCGCGCCGTGGAAGTCACGCTTTTGCCGTAAGATTGCGGCGATTTCGCATTCTGCCGCTGCATTGTCGCCGTCTTTCAGGATTGCTTTGAGTTCGGTTACGGCGGCGTCGAGGCTCCCTTTGGCGCGCAAGGCTCGGCTCAGGTTCAAGCGCAATTCCACGTTGTGAGGTGCCAGGTTCAGCGCAGTCCGGAATACACGGATAGCGTCGTCAAATCTCTTAGCTCGGGCAAGAGTAGAAGCCAAATTGTTATAGGCTTCGAGATACTCGGGGTTGAGATCGACGGCTTGCTGGAACTCGGCGATCGAGTCCAGGAGATGATTCTTCTGCGCGTAGGCAGCACCAAGCCAGTTGTGGCTTTCCGAGGAGCGAGGGTCCTGCTGGAGAACCGCTCGAAAAAGCTCGATCGATTTATCCGGGTCGCCCATTTGCTGAAAAATCAGGCCTAAGGCAAGCTGGGCGGCCTCGTAATCGGGCCGCAGCTTGATTGCAGTATTCAGTTCGGTGAAGGCCTGGCCGATGTCTCCCGAGGCTCGCAGCCATAATGCAAGGTTGTAGTGCGCTTCGGCGTAGGTGGGATCAATCTCAACAGCGCGGCGGAATGCAGCCTGGGAGCCCGGTTGGTCGCCCAACTTGCCCAGCGCAGCTCCCAAACCGTTTGCTGCGTCGGCGCGGCGCGGGTCCAGTTTGAGCGCTTCTTCAAAGGAAGAGACCGCCGCCTTCCATTGCTCCTGTCTTAGGGCTTGCACGCCTTGCTGGTAGTGCTGGTCGGCCTGGTTTGGGTCAGCCTGGCTCGGGCCAGCTTGATTCGAGCCAGTCTGTCTTGATGAACCGGAAGCAGCCCTGGCATGCGCGCAAACCACGAGAGAGGCTAGCAAGCACGCGGCCAGAAGAGGCCAAGATTGGCTGACGCGACAGCGGACTCCAGAACGCATAGGTGGGCGAGAAACTCTAGACTTGATCTTCCCCAAAAAAGCAACGTAGAGTGCTCACAAGCTTATGGATGTAAACGATTGCAACATGCAGCAGCTCAACACATTACCACATGGAGCGGGTTTGTGGAATGTGCGGGCCATACCTTAGGATCGCAGCTCCATAGGTCAGAAGAACCTGGCCGTCACGGCGGTGCGCACGAGCGACATGAGTATAGAATAGCGGCAATTTTGTGAAGTCACAAAGGCGAGTCAGGAACTGTGAATACTTCGGTGAGACATGCATCCTTGACTTCTGTTCTCGTCTGCATCTTCGCGACGTTTGTTCTGGCTCAGGCACCAAAACCAGCAGGCAGCAAACCACGACCTGACGCGCCTCAGAATGACTTTTATGGCAGTCACCATCCCGTGCGCACCAAGAGCGCGGAAGCCCAACGGCTGTTTGACCAGGGCCTGGGGCTGATTTACGCGCTAGATTACAGCGGGGCTGGAAAGGCTTTTCACCGCGCTGCCGCACTTGATCCAACCATGGCGATGGCCTATTGGGGCATTGCCTATGCGATGGGCGCAGACTATTACTACCCAACGCCCGGGAGTCCGGCGCGTGAGCGTGAGGCTTACGAGTCGTTCCAGAAGGCCGTCAGTCTATCGGCGCGCGATTCATCGGAGCGCGGTTCCGAGGTGGAGCGCGCCTACATCACCGCGCTGAGCAAGAGGTACTGTAACTGTCCGAATCCGGATCGCCAGCAAGAGGCCGTTGATTTCAAAGATGCCATGCGCGACCTGGCGCAAAGCTATCCTGATGACCTCGATGCGGCGACGCTTTACGCTCAATCGATCATGAACCTGAGCCCCTGGGCGCTGTGGAATGCCGACGGTACGCCGTGGGAGGGAACGCCGGAGATTCTTTCGGTATTGGAATCGGTGTTGAAGCGAGATCCGCATCACATGGGAGCGATGCACTATTACATTCATGCGGTCGAGGGATCGCCTAACCCGGAGCGCGCGCTGGCGTATGCACAAGAGTTGCCGGCGCTGGCTCCGTTCGTTGGGCACATCGTGCACATGCCTGCGCACATCTACATTCGCACTGGAGATTTCCTCGCCGCAGAGGATGCGTGTGTGAAGGCTGCCCGAGTGGATGAGAAACATATTCAGGATTCCTCCATGCCGGATATGTTCACGATTCTGTCTTACCTGCATGACTTGTACTTCCTGGCCGCGGCGGCAAGCATGGATGGGCACTATGCGACAGCCAAGGAAGCAGCCGACAAACTGGTGGAACAGGTCGATCCGCATGTGAAGGAGATGCCGCATCTGCAGCCGTTCCTGAACGTCCGAACCGCAGTGTTGGTGCGCTTCTCCCGCTGGGACGACATTTTGAAGCTGCCTGCGCCGGATGCGAATCTCAGAATCGCGAACGCCATGTGGCACTTTGCCCGCGGCATGGCATTTGCCGCTACCGGCAGACTTGCGGAAGCCGAAGCGGAGCAACGTGGGGTGGCAGAAGCGCTGGAGAATACTGCGCCGGATGAAACCTTTGCGATGTCTCCTAACAAAACCCGCGACATTTTAAAGATCGCGTCGGATGTGCTGGCGGCAAAATTGGCCACGGCCAGGCATGAAAGAAGTCAGGCGATTGCGCAATTGCGGGAGGCGGTTGCGATTCAGGACAGTTTGAAGTATGCCGAGCCGCCAAGCTGGTTTTATCCGGTGCGCGAGTCGCTCGGAGCGGCGCTGTTTCTGGACGGACAGATCTCCGAAGCGGAGCAGGTGTTTCGGGAGGACTTGCGGAGAAATCCGCGGAATCCGCGGTCGTTGTTTGGGTTGCTGGAAGTATTGCGATCTCGCGGAAAATCTTATGACGCGGGATTTGTGCAGGCCGAGCTGGCTGCGGCGTGGAAGAGCGATCTGAAACAGCTCGATCTGCGGAATTTCTGATTCAGGAGCGCACGAGCGGGGCAGGGCTGGCGGCTGCATCACTCATGACGAACGACGGAAAAGCGAAGTTGACCCGCAGGGAAATGCTGAAGACGTCTCTGACGGCTGGCGGAGTTGCGCTTGTGGGTTTCCACGAAATGCGGTTGCCGGCGTTTTGCGAAGGCGAAGACAGGCGGGGTTTTCCGGGAGGGCGATATCTCGGCGTGGTCGAATTCCTGGGGGAAGGTCATTTCCCGATGGAAACTCCGCTGGACGCCGGGCTTGATGGACGGCTGTATACGGACTTGTCAGCGGTTACGCCGGATCGTCCGACAATTTCGACTGGAAAATTTTATGTGCGCACGCGCGCCTCGGAGCTTCTGGACGTTCGCAAACCCTGGACGATCAAAGCGAGCGGGCTGCTCAGCAAGTCGACGGAAATCAGCATGGCGGACTTACGGAGGATGGCGAAGCCCGCCGGGCTGCATCTGATGGAATGCTCCGGCAACGTGCGTTTCGCGCACTTCGGAATGCTCAGTGTTGCCGATTGGGCGGGCGCGCGAGTGTCTGAAATTCTCGATTCGGTGAAAATGGACAAAGCCGCGAGCCACGTATTGATCTCGGGGTTCGATCGTTACCCGGCGGAGTCCGCTACTTCCACGGCGGGTGCGAGTTGGATATTCACGGTGGACGAACTTAACGCATCCAAGGCTTTTTTCGCGACCGAAATGAATGGATCGTCGCTGACCAGGGATCATGGTGCTCCGGTGCGCCTCGTGGTGCCGGGATGGTATGGGTGCGCATGCATCAAGTGGGTGGATGAGATTTCGATATTGGGCGACGGTGCGGCGACGACTTCTCAGATGCGGGAATTCGCGGGCCGGACGATGCAGCAGGGCGTACCGGAGCTGGTGAAAGACTACCGTCCCGCGATCATTGAACAGGCGGCGATGCCCATCCGCGTTGAGAAATGGCTCGTCGACCGAAAGATTAAATACCGCGTTAACGGCATTGCGTGGGGTGGTTCGCGGCCGGTGAGCGGCCTGGGGATACGATTCGGTTCAGAGCCCAATTCGAGCGAGGAGTTTGTTCCCGTCGATGATTTCGTACAGACCAACAACGATCCCTGGAGTTTCTGGACGCATGCCTGGACGCCGACGAGGCCGGGGCTGTATTTCATCCAGTTGAAAGTGAAGGATGCTTCGGTTCCCGCCCACCGATTCAACTCCGGCCACTATGTGCGATCGGTTCAGATCAAAGAAATCTGACTGGCCTCGGGGCGACGGCTCCGGCGATTATTTGTTTTTCAACTGGATCACCGTCACGCTCTCGTGCTGGAACGTGTACTGGAATTTTGGAGAATGGATGGTTATGGGTTCTGAGCGGGGATGAACGGCCTCGGGATGCAGTTCGTCGTTCTGGTCGTAGATGCTTGACGAGAACAACGTGGTTACTTTGGCACTGGCCGGCGTGAATCCGTTCAGTGAGAAATCCGCGGAAAGATCGCGCGTCAGATCGCGATTCACGCAGAACAAAGTCAGAGTGTCTTTAGCTTCGTTCAGAGCCGCCACGACGTCCAGATAGGGCACTGTCGGAATCTCAGGGATCCGGGTGATTCCGTCGTGCACGTCGTAGGTTTCGCCCTGCGTTTCGGTGGCTACGAGTTGAGCGGCGCCCGCGTTTGAGTACATGGAGAACGCGTAGTATGCGGGAGTTCCATAGGCGCGTCCGCGCTTTTTCCAGATGCCGCCGAACTCGATGATGCCCGTCATGTCGGAGATGGGAACAATATCGGAGTTGCGCAGCAGCATGTTCAGGAAGCCGCCGGTGGCGATCGCTCCACCCATGTTGTCGAAACGCGGCGCGACGTCTTCCGGCGCATGAAACAGCCACTCGGTAAATGCCGTTCGAACATCCTTCGCTCCGCTGCTATCCAGTTGCTGGCGCATCTGGCGCAACTTGCGCTCCAGGCCGATCGGTAATGCGAAGGAGGCTGCGGCAAGGAAGTCCGGGGAGGGATTTTTCTTCACCGTCTCGGCATCGCCCACGACGAAGTGGGTTGACAGGTAGGCGAATGTCCCAGAAGGGTTCGTCAATTGCGCGGCGTTCCAGTCGGAATAGGAATCCGGATCGCCGCCCGTACCGATCAGCCGTGCTCCGGGATCGACCGCGCGGATCGCATCGCTGAAAGCCCTGGTACGAGATGCGATGAGATCGATGGTTGGATATCCCGCCTGAAACGTTCCCCAAAGTTCGTTGCCGAGTTCCCAGAGCGATCCGCCGGAGTGGTCTCCCCAATGTTCGTTCACGTACTTGACCCAGGCGGCGGCCTCTTCCGGCGTGCCAGTGCCAAGATTCAAGGCGATCTGCGGCTGCGCGCCAATCAATTTGCAGTATTGCAGGAACTCATCGGTTCCGAACTGGTTGTACTCGGGTATGCCCCATGCGACGTTGAGCATGGACACGCGCTTGTCGGGCTGACCAATGCCGTCGCGCCAGTGATAGGCAGAAGTGAAATTGCCCCCGAAGCGCACGAGCGGAGTCTTCATGGCGCGCGACATTGCGACCATGTCGGGATCCATGCCGTCGACGGCGTCCGCGGGGAACAGCGCGGCTTGATCCACCAGAACGCGAGTTCCGTCGCGCGCGGAGAGCACGAAGTCGGCAGGTTCCAGCGGTGCGAGTTTCCCTTCGGGGATTTCGAGAGTGGCCTCGTATTTTTGCCAGCCATCGTTCTTCAGAGCGACGGCTTGGGATGCCAGGACGATGTCAGGCTTATTGCGCTCACGGATTGAGATTTCCAGCGAGGCCGGGCCGCTGAGGTGTTTGACGTAGACGCTCGCGTTGTAGCGCAACACACGATGCACCGGCAGGTAGATTTTCTCGCGGACGCCGGTCTCTTTTCCGGGAAGCGCCATGATGAGCACTGAACGAAAGGAATTGGCGGCATCGTTCCAGCGTGGTTCGTAGCGCTCTCCCTGCGCATAATCCAGTGGCTCCCAGGGCAGCGGGAGGCCCAGTGCGGAGGCTCGCGCCAGGGCGGGCTCTTCTTTGATCATTTCCGCGATGCGACGCGCCGACCACAGGTTTTCTTCGAAGCTGGGGTTGGTCAGCGCGTCGGCCCAAAGCCCACCGTAGGTGGAGTTGCCAATCGGCTCAAGGAATGTTCCAAAGATCGTTGGAGGAATCTTGAAGCTTAGCGGCCTCGAAACGTCGACGGTGATTAACGTGGTGGACTTTGCCTTCGTGGATTTCGCGGGTGATTGCGGTTGCGCGGCGGCGAGGGATGCCGAACACAGTACAGAAAAACCTAGCCCTAACAGGATTCCACTTCTCATGACATCTCCTTACTCCCCGTAGGGCTTGGATCAAGAAGAAACGTGACGGTTATACATGGATGTAAGCGCGTACAGCAAGAATTCGTGAATGCTGATACACGCAGATGGCGCACAATGTTGTTGACAAACTGAAACTGCGATGCAATCGTTTACATCGATTGCGCCGAGTCGTGAAAGCAATTAATTTCTGGTCAAAGCTGGTTGCGCCCATTTTTGTCGATCTTGACGGACCTTGCACTGGTGTCAATAGCCCGAGCCGCTCTGTGCTGCATAAGCTGTACGGGCCAATCTACGGAGGAACCCGATGATGAAGCGATTTAGCCCAATTGCCTTGCTTCTGACTTGCCTTCTTGCGCTCTCAGCAAGCACCCTGGCGCAATCGCAACGCTGGACCGAGGCGAAAGCAAAGGCGTGGTACCAGGCGCAGCCCTGGCTGGTGGGGAGCAACTATATACCTTCCAACGCTATCAATGAACTCGAGATGTGGCAGACTGCCAGCTTTGATCCCCAGCAGATCGACAAGGAACTCGGCTGGGCGGAAGGGCTCGGCATGAACACCATGCGCGTGTTCCTGCATGACATGCTCTGGCAACAGGACGCCTCCGGTTTCAAACAGCGCATCGACGCCTTCCTGGCGATCGCAGCCAAGCACCATATCCGCCCTCTGTTCGTTCTTTTTGATTCGTGTTGGGACCCTTTTCCGAAGCTCGGGCCTCAGCATCCGCCGATCCCCGGGGTGCACAATTCGGGCTGGGTGCAGAGTCCGGGGGCCAAAGCTCTGCAAGATCCGGCCGAATACCCAAGGTTGAAAGCTTACGTGCAGGGCGTCGTAGGCGCATTTGCAAAAGATTCGCGAATACTCGGCTGGGATCTTTGGAATGAGCCGGACAACATGAACGAAGGCTCCTATGACACGCTCGAGCCCAAGAACAAGAAAGACCTAGTCGTCGCGCTGTTGCCACAAGTGTTTGAGTGGGCGCGGGCAATGAATCCAACGCAGCCGCTCACCAGTGGCGTCTGGGAAGGTGATTGGTCGTCGCCGGCAAAGCTCGGTTCGATGGAGCGAGTGCAATTGGAACAGTCTGACGTGATCTCGTTCCACAACTATGACTGGCCCGAAGAGTTCGAGAAACAGCTGCGCTGGCTCGAGGGTTACCATCGCCCCGTCATCTGCACCGAGTTCATGGCGCGTCCGGTGGGCAGCACCTTTGACGCGATCTTACCCATTGCCAAGAAGAACCATGTGGGCGCCATCAACTGGGGATTCGTTGTGGGTAAAACTCAAACCAACCTTCCCTGGGATTCATGGTACAGACCTTATACGCAGGAGAAACCGGACGTGTGGTTTCACGAAGTTTTCTATGCAGACGGAAAACCGTATCGTGAACGGGAAGTGGCGATCATCCGCGAACTGACCGGGAAAGCGAGCGCGAAGTAGCAGACCGACGCTGGGGAACGCCGTCTAATTTCCTGTCTTTGCGTTTGGCTCCGAGAGTTGGCGATAGAGTTCCGGATCGAAGTCTCTGAGTCCGATTATGCCTTTCAGTTGGCTGGTCGCTACCCAGGGCAACCATCCGCGGTGCAATCCAAAGCCGCGAATCGGAGCCAGGCTCCAATGCTCCTGTTGCCACCCAGGACCCTTTAGATCATAAGTACGTCCAGGAACCGCAGTCATGTTCTTAGTGTCGTGAAGCAGAAGCGTTGCAATCGCCATGTAATGCTGGTCGCCCGTCCACCGGGCCAATCTCGCGTACTCGTCCACATCGAAAGACATGTAGTCATCCACCAGCGTGTGACCGGTCGCGATGAGTTGAAGGCCATAGGTCGGCACGCCTTTTTTCCAGTGCAGCAATGTATCGTCTTCATCGGCAGGCATGGGCACATTCCAAATGTAGACATAGGTTTCCGCGTAGTCAGCCGCGACTCGGGCACGGTCGAGCCATTTGGAGTCTTTCGTGGCGTCAAATAATGCCAGATACGCTTCCGTCGAAAGTGTACCGGCTTCTTTGTCCAGCACGTCAGGGTTGTCGATGGTGCCGCCGACAAACTGACCACTTGATTGGCCATGCGTCCATACGAAGTCAGCGGCGCGCTCGGCGGATTCGAGATATCGAGAATCTCCAGCTTCCTCACTGAGCAACACCAGGAATGGAACGGGGTTGTAACTGGACGCAGGAGAGGAATCCGCAACCTCGCCCGTGCCGGGAACCCACGCTCGCGGGAATCCCCCCTCGATTTGTTGTTGAGTCAGCAGCCAATCTCCAAATTGCCGAGTCCAGGCCAGCCAGTCGGGATGAAGATTTCCATGGAGCTTCTCCCGACGATAGGCGCGCAACGCAGCTTTCATGTCGTCCCCGAAGGAGCGAAGGTACACGCGATGAACGCGTGGAATCGCGAGCTCGGGTTCTCCGGTCTTTATGTCAAAACCTTCTCCAACGGGAGGATTCATTTGCAGTCGCACGAAAGACTTGAAGATTGCCAGGCCTAGCTCGCGGTCACGGGCTGCGCGTGTGGCGTCCCGGTCCACTTGCGCGTCCGCCAGCAGAAACTCCGCTGATTCAAGGTTCTTCCCGGTAAAGCCCATGATGGCGTGCTGATTTGTTGGCAACTTTCCGTCAGGCACTGCGGACACAAAATTGGGTATGCCCGCCCGTTCGCTAGTCACTTCAACCTGGCTGGCCAGCACGTCGATAATGCTTCTCTGAATGAGCGCCAGATTTTGCCACGTGACCGGCGGCTTTAAGGTGTCGTAGGCCCAGCGCCAGGCATCGCGGTAGTAAGCCGGAAACTTCTGTCCGGTGGAGAAGCGAAACTGTACGCGATACTGCTGCGTGAGCCCGTTCCGAACGGGTTGATAGCGGCGTCGCCAGGCGTGCAGTTGACCGTCAGGATATCTATCGCCCCCATAAGTCACCTCGCCTTCGCTGCCCGGAAACCAGTAACCCTGCTCGTGGTGGCCGTCCGCCAGATGCACTCCCACTGCGCCAAATGCAAACCGTTCGTCTACCAACGCGCGCGCCGCGGTATCGTGCGAGTCTTCTCTCGTTGTCGCCCCATTGGGTACAGAGTCCAAGACAGTGAGCGCGGAGCCGTCGGAAAAATGAACTCCGAACATAGGAGCGGGCAGCCGGTCTTCCCTGATTTGGGCTTCACCGTGACCACCGGCGCGATACGTATCACTGCCGCCAATCGCCGCTGCCGACAGATGATCCGTGCTGCCATAGATCATGCCTGGCGCGAAGTAGTCCACTTCCGATCGAGGATGCGTAGCAGGATGCAGGAACGTGATGGAAGTGAGAAATCCGTAGTTCGCCGTCCCCGCCACCGTTACCTTTCGTGAGAGCTGAATCTCGGTTCCGTGGATGCTCCATCGGTCTTCGACTGTGAACCGCGTTTTATCCGGGCCAACCACATGAGCAATACCAAGCGTCGCCGCCTGGGAGGTCTCAAGACTGTCGTAGCCGGACGAAAGACGAGAGATCGTATCCGGCGCCTGGAGGAACTCGAAGGCGACCGGCTCCGGCTGCACCACTGAGGCCATGCCCGCACCCGTCACCGCCAACCCCCACTTCCCTTGCTTCAAGATGGCAACAAACTTGGCTTTCTCTCCAACTTGGCCAATCTGGCGTTGTGACGCGGCGCCGCCGACTAAAGCGATCGGCGAAAACACTACCGATACCAACAGCGATAACAGAACTCGGCGGCGCATCATCTAAGGATCGTTGGGTCTCAAGTCGATGCCAACTCGCATCTAGTTCTTTGCGGTTTTGCCGGTGAGTTCGCGAATGATCGCGGCCTCCTGCTCCCGGTAGGGCGTGCCATCGGCGCGCAGCACGTCGTGAAACCAGACCGTAGGCGGAGTTCTCACGTAAGGCCGCTCCCAGGAATCCCAGGGGAGGTTCGTCTGAGTCTTGCCAACCACGAATCCCCAGTTGATGGCTGCGACGTGGTGCCTTTTCGCGATGGGCAGGACCGTGTCGAACGTGCTGCCCGCTGACCGCGCCATATATTCCGTGCAGAGCAGCGGCCGATTATACTTTTTCAGCCCCACGACATGTTTCTCAAAGTCTTCGGGCCAGCTGTAGTTGTGAAACGAGAGGACATCGGATTCGGCCAACTGGATTTCGGTTATAGGCGTACGCTTTTCAGGCCCGATCGGAGTGAAATCCTGTTGAAAGGTTCCGCTGGTCAGAGGCTGCGACGGATGAGCCTCGCGAGCCCACGCGAACACTTGCGGCAGCAGCGCGATCACTTCCGGGCTGCTGGCGGGCTCGTTCCACACGTCCCAAGCCACGATGCGCTTGTCGTTGGCGAATGCACCCACCACTCCGTGGACATATTCTTTCAGCCGCGGGTATTGTGAAGGATCCTTGAGCGCAGGCAGACCGGGGCTCTGCACCCACCCCGAGTTGTGCACGCCCGGGATTGGCGGATGCTGCGGCCCAAGTTTCGGCTCCGGTTCCCAACAGGAGTCGAACAACACGAAGACCGGGTGAACGTGGTGCTTATCCGCAATGGTCAGGAACGTGTCGATGCGGCGAGTGAAGGCCGCGGAATCCTGCTGCCAAAGCAGATCGTGCAGGAACACGCGCATCGTGTTCATGCCCAGACCTTCCGCCCAGCCCATCTCTTTGTCGATCTGTTGCGGATCAAACGTCTCGGCTTGCCACATCTCCAACTGGTTAATGGCATTCGTCGGAACATAATTGCCGCCTACCAGCCACGGTTGCTTCTCATACCAGGCATTGGCCTGCGCTTCTGACCAGCGTTGCGCGTGCGCTTTGATCCAGGCAGGTAACAGCAGCAGTGCCAGGACCGACATAACGATTGCCGTCTTCGTATTGCGTTTCAAGATATTGCGCTTCATGGGGAACCCTCGTTGTTGTAATTTTGCGGAAAGGAAGTTCTTAAATGTCCAACTTGATTCTTTGAGCGACTTCGCCCTTACGGCAGGCGGCCCGCGTCAGTGTTTTTCAGGACCTTGTGCTTTGG
>VFSW01002223.1_pt1 | contig 29406 bp, 25 predicted proteins | sample 5358111 | NCBI WGS metagenome assembly VFSW01 (sample SAMN11554181, study PRJNA540505) | mine drainage metagenome | isolation source: sediment from site ElyBrook_90M | place: USA: Ely Copper Mine, Vershire, VT | collected 2017 | reverse complement strand
ACTTTTAATTTTTTTGTCATAACTTTAAAATATTAAAAAAATGTTGGCTTTCGCCGCCTGATTGGCTGGTGGGGTTAAAGTGCACCAGCTTATGTGCCGGCGAAATCTTATATTTTAGTCTTCTGGTCCGTAAAAAACCATCCGCTTCAGGTCTTCCTCGGCTTTATGAATCTTGGAGCGGTAGACCTGGAGTTGCGCCTCAAACGATGAAAATAAATGGCTGGCCTTATAGCCTGCCTGCATCTGGTCCATCCAATCCTGTAAGATAACCGGATCAGTTTCGCGGTAGCGATCAGTAAAGGTGATCTGATTCAGGGGTAATTTGGGCGGCATGGGTGGATAAGCCTGGCTGGGATAGCCAAACACAATCGTCATAATCGGGAATACGCCGCTGGGAAGGCACAGCTTTTCCACCAGATAGCCGGCATCTAACAAACCGCTACGTCCCGTCTCCGACAACATCACCGATGATACCCCCAGGGCTTCGGCAGCCATATTCATATTCATGGCAGCCAGAGATGCATTCGTCACCGCCACGGTGTACTCGACCAGTGGGCTGTGCGGAAATGTTTCCATAACCGCCCGGTTACGGTGGGTATCTCCCAATACGATGACCGCTTTTTGAGCCCGGAATGGGATCGCGCTTCCAAAGGCGGTTTTCCAGGTCTCGGCCGTAAAGATGGCAAAGGACCAGGTCTGCAGGTTCACCGTCGATGGAGCAAGTCGTCCGGCTTCCAAAATCACGGAAAAAACGTCCTCCGGGATAGGCTGCGGTTTGAATTGCCGCACACTGCGCCGGTTCATGATTGTTTTTACCAGCGGATTACCCGCCAGCGCGGGCGGCACCTGCGGCCGCCCGGCGAGGATTTTCCATAAACTGCGCAGGAAATCCGCTGGAGTCATTTTATGAGCTGGCGCTTGCCCGGGGTTAATTTCCTGGCTGGGCATCGCTTTGATCTTTATCTACAATCGCCACAAAGCCGCCGAACAACCGGTATTCATCCATCCGGCATGAATTAATGAATTTGCCGTCATAGATAGTGATGTCAGGGCAGCTATCACACATGTCCGCCTGCCCGTTGGGCTGGATATCTGGCGCCTGGATGATGCCAATGCTCTGGATATACATCCGGTCCATGATCCGCCCGGGATGGCGGAGCACATCCATGAATCGGTTCTTCCACGCCGCCCGCACCGCTTGATCCCAGGCCGAAAGCAGGAAGATTCTGCCGCCAATTTTGGCCTGCGAAAGATACGCCAGGTAACGTTTTTTCCAGATGTGATGGCCTACCTGGGCTGCTTCCATGGTCTGTTTTCCTACCGACCCGTACACTTTATGTTTGCCGCCAATCATGGCCCCGATCAGCCATTTAAAGGAATCGTGACGGAGGGTGCCGCCCAGGTAGCCGGCCGGGCCATATTCGGGAAAGTTCTGCTTGATCAATTCATATACTTCGGGGGATGTGACAAATTTTTCGTTGAATTGATCGCGAATATAGCTGAGTTTGCTGATATCTACCTGCTGTTCCTGCCCACCAAAACCAATGGACTTGTCTGTCGTGGCGGTGCGGTAAGTGATAAACACCAATCCGTTCACCTTTTCGATATTGGCCTGGCCCCACCGGACAATATCCGGAATTTCATGGAAGGTCGAAGGGTACACTGTGGAATTAAATATGACGTACATGCCCCCTTCCGCGGCAATCATATCGGCGCATTGTTGGCGCAGCTCGTTTAGCTCTGCTTCACTTTTCCCGGCCCAATGCGGGCGGTTCTGGTGGCTGTCGATGTGGACCGTAAAACCTGCTAAACCGGCTTTTTTAAGCTGCTTGAGAATCTGCGGGTTCAGCGCCTTGGCATTGGTGAGAATGACCGGTTTTACTCCCCGGCTGGCGATATAGGCTACCAGTTCAACGATGTTAGGGTGGATCAACGGCTCTCCGCCTGCAATCGAGAAATTATCCGGGTTGCGCCAGCGGATGAAAAGATCTACTTCTTCCTTCAATTGGTCCAATGTCTTGTGACCGGTCATGTGCTGCCGATAGCATCCCTCGCAGGTGATATTGCATATGTCCGTGACTTCGATCCAGGCGATCGGGTTATCATTCATTGACCACGGCAGGCGATATAGATTGCGTTTATCTAGTGCTTCCATTGGTTTATTCCTTTTCTGGGCGACTTTGGATTCTTACTATTCTATATCAAAACCCCAATAATCTGTAAAAGATCCATACAATGTAATTTTCGGCTAAAATAACCCCCATGCCTTCCCTCAGCCAACCCCATTCCGACCGGACCTTCCTGCGCGCCGCCTTATTACTCTTCGGCATCCTGATGGGTTCGAGCGCCGTAATCATGATCAAAGCCAGTACAGAGCAGCCTTTCCTGGTAGCCTCTTACCGGCTGCTGATTGCAGCTCTGGTGCTTTCACCCTTCTATTACCGGGACCTTAAGAATTTCGAGGGATCTTACGGCTGGAAACAAATCGGTTGGTCGGCCGTCCCGGCTCTGGCTCTCGCCATTCATTTCATGAGCTGGGTGGTGGGCACGCGCATGACTCAGGTGGCCAATGCCAGCCTGATCGTCAACCTGACCCCGGTAGTCATGCCTTTCCTGGTGTGGTGGTTCTTCCGCGAGAAGATCAACCGGCAGGAAGTGCTTGGCACGCTGTTCACCCTGGCCGGCCTGTTTGTGTTGGGCAGCGCCAACTTGCAGGTTTCTAAGACCGGCTTCTGGGGCGACCTGATCTGCTTCGGTTCGATGCTTTTCTACGCTCTGTATATGGCGCTCGCCGCCAGGAACCGCTCTCGCCTGACGTTGTGGTTGTATATGGTCCCGCTGTACCTGATCGCCGGCGTGATCTGCCTGCTGTGCGCCCTGCCCTTCGTCAACCCGATCAAACCCTATTCCACGCTCAATATTCTGATGATTGTTGGGCTGGGACTGATCCCAACTGTATTCAGCCATACCATTCTCAATTATTCCATGCGCTTTATCCGCGGCCAGGTGGTCAGCGTGACCAACCTGACCCAGCCGATTTTCGCCGGGCTGCTTGGATTCATAATCTTTAGCGAGCTGCCGCGCCCGGCCTATTATGTGGCTGCGGCGCTGATCTTTACCGGTGTGGTCATCGTGCTCTTTACGGATTACCGGAAAAGGGGAAAGGTAACCCATGATACAATCAAACCGGAGAAATCGAAAAATGGCGCAATTGACCCCCCCGAGCACAGTTGAGAGCAAATTTATCTTATGGTTAAAATGGACCGCAGCCTTTGTCCTGGCTGAAGCGATCATGCTGCCGGTCATGCAATATGTTCCTGCATTTCTAATTAAACTGATTCCACTTTTAAACACATACCCGAATGCAATCCGGCTGCCGGTCATTATCCTCAACGGTTTTGTGTATGGCCTTTTTTCCGCAATGGCCATCCGCCGTTATCTCCCAAATTTTCGCCTGTGGGTAATACTTTCAAGCACCGTCTGGATGATTGGGTCGATCGTTTCCATTTCTCCGGTTATCCAATCACAGTTAAACTCAAGCTCAACTTCTACGATATTTGGCATAATCGCTTCGTTGGTCACCCTCGTTCCGCACGGGGTCATCCAATGGTTGATGCTGCGAACCCGTTATCAGAAAGCGGGTTTTCTGATCTTGTGGTATTTTATGGCAGGCGTGGTCATCAATCTAATTTTTGGCTTGCTCTTCACCTACGTGCCTGCCGTATCCACATTCCTATCCGGTAGTTCTTATTGGATCATCTGGGGCTTCAACCTCGTAGTCGAATTCGGCCTGTTTGGGATCACCGGCATCGGGATTATACTGGTGCTGAAAGCCCCTTATTCAGATGCAAGTGAGCCGGCTCCCGAACGGCGTTCTTCGATGGAAATGCTGGTCAGGTGGGTATTATATACGCTGGTTTTCATCACAGTTTTTTCGATATTCCAGGCCGCCGGCTGGCTTTCCTTCTTCACCACCCATGGCGTCTTTTCTACCCCACCTTGGGATGCATTACTTGTCGGGCTAATTTATGGCCTGGTTTTAGGATCCATGCAGTTCCTGTTTTTCCGCCTAAAGGTCGACCAGGCCTACCTGTGGATCATCGCTTCAGTCATCGGCGGCGGCTTACTGTATATTTCACAAAGCGCCGGCGCCCATACCAACCTTCTGACCGGCAGCCAGAACCAACCAGCCATCTATCTGATCCTGGCTTTTCAGGCCCTGGGTTGGTTGGCGCTGGGGGTATGCCAGGCGGTCATTCTGAATCTTTGGCAGTACTCAAAAGCCTGGGCCTGGGTTTTGATCACATTTGCCGGCTATGGCCTGGCTTACCTGGTGCAATTCTTCATCAGCCAGCGCCTCGGTATGGTGCTGCTGCCCGTGCTGACCGGGTTAGGGCTGCTTTATATTATGAGGGCCGAAGAAGGCCAGACCTGGTTTGTAGCGCCGGTGAACCCTTTAGACCTATCTCCGGATGATTATGAAACGCTACGCTTCATTTTGCAGGCGCGTTTAAACGATATCCCGGGCAAGAAAATGAATGTATCCACTGAGGGGAACAGGCTGGCGATCCCCTCGGTTGACCTTTCCTTATCCGATACGTTGACCTCCTTGCTGACGCAGCCTGGCAAAGTCTCGATTTATCAGTCGACCGGGCAAACCGGCATACCCGATACCACTCCGCCTGTTTTGACCGGCGAAGATTTCGTCTCCGCCTCCCTGAAACAGGAAGATGAACCGGATCAGCAGCTTATCCAGCTCACGTTGGCCGAAGAATGCGCCGGGCGTCTCAATGCTGAAGTAGAACTGGATCCGGGCGCCGGGTACTACCTGTACGTGGATGGTGAACCTATTCACAAGACCCCGCTTGAAATTTCCAATGAGGTTGTCCTGAAAATTCGCCATCTCGACGCCGAAGATGCCTGTTATTACCGCGCCATCTTAAATAATGATGCGCTGCCTTTTACGGTGAGCCTGGATAAAGAAGATTCAGAGGCCCTTGCCGGATAATTGGCCGGGTGACATCGAGGCAAGCAGGCGCCCTACCCCCCTACAATAAAATACAGCAATATCAGCCTGTCGCCATCTTGTGGACTCTGGTCCAACATTCCCGGCAGGATAGCCTCGCCGCCGTTGCGGTCGAAGATCATCGCACTCAGCAGCGAGCGGCGGTCCGGCGCTATAATCATTCCCACCAGCCCCGGGTACCTTTGCGCCAGGTCCTGGATCACCTCCCGGTAGCTCGCGGTTTCCGGCAGGGTTAGAGATACCTCCCCCCTCCCCGCAATTTCTTTGGCTGCGCCGGTGAATTCAACCTGGATAAGCATCATAAATAGTATACTGCCAGATTGGCTTTCGTATAACCCCATTTATATAGTATTTATAGCAAATTAGTGTATAATAGGTCGTTTGTCTTGGACAATTGGGTATTCCTCACCGAAATTTCCTCCGGGTCGCCATCCCACGCGGAAAAACGGTGATGCCTGAGTGGTAGGGCAAATCCCAGAGTACCAGGAAAGCGGAAAGGAAAAATACATAATGCAGTCGATAGGTAGTAGTTTCAAGAAGATATGGGGACAAAACACAACCAAGACAGTCGAAGTTATGCCAGAAGAAACGATGGGGTTCTGGCGGTCTTTATGGCAGGCTGTTCAGCATCTGCTGACTGCAAGTGGCGCCAATATTGTGGGTCCCGTGCTTATGCACCTGGATCCATCCATGGCGCTTTTCACGTCCGGGATTGGCACGCTCGTATACACCTGGATCACCGGGATACCTGCCTATATGGGTACCAGCTTTAGTTATATCGCCCCGATTGCCCTGGTCATGACCTCCCCCTGGGGTAATCAGAGCATGGTCGGAGGCGGCATCATCGCCGCTGGCCTGACTACCATTGTGGTAGGCTTGCTGGTCCGGCTGATTGGCTGGCGCTGGATCAATATTCTCATGCCTCCAGTCATCTTAGCCATGGTGGTGATCACCATTGGCCTGCTTTTAGCCCCGGTTGCCTGGGGTGAAGCCGTCACCAACCCCTTATTGGCGTTTATCACCTTTGCTTTGGGGGTCATTTTCGCTACAAAATTCCGCAAGGGGCATGTTTTCAGCACTTTACCTGTTCTGCTTTCAATTGTGGTGGGATATCTCCTCGCCTTGATCTTCGGACTGGTGAATCTGAAAGATGTTATCGCCGCCCCGTTTTTTGTGCTACCCAGGTTTTTTGTCCCGGTATTCGACATGCGCGTGGTTGTCCCCATGGTCCTGGTTACCTTCACCGCAGTCTTGATGGAACATCTTGGCCACCTGAAAGGTACCTCCTCAATCGTCGGTCAAGACTTTATCCCGCGCACATCCAAAAGCCTGATCGCGGATGGCATCAGCAACGCCCTTTCATGGGCGGGTACTCCCAGCGTCACCTATGGAGAAAATATGGGCGTATTTGCTATCACGCGTGTGTTCTCTTTGAAGGTGATGTACCTGGCGGGCTTCCTGGCAGTGTTAGCCGGCTTTTTTGGAAAATTATCCCCGCTGATTTTATCCATTCCCCAAAGCGTTTTGGGTGGAGCCACCTGTCTGCTGTTTGGCTTAATTGCCTGGGCTGGTTTCAATCTGTTTCAGTCTGAGGGCGTTGATATGGCCAATAAAAACAACCAGATCATGATCGCCTCAATGAGCACCATGATGATCGTGTCTATCCTGATCAATTACCTCCAACCCATTGTAGATGGGATTAACGCGACCAGCTTACCCGCTGGCGCGCAAACAGCCCTGGTAACCTTGCAGAATTTTGCCAATACACTGACGGCTGGCTCGATTGCCATCCCTGGCCTCGTGGCGGTTTCCCTGCTGGGAATAATATTGAACCTCGTATTAAATTGGCAGGAAATTGTGACCGAAGCTCACCAACCAGCAGCCATGAAAGTAGATCGAACTGGAGCTCAAGTTTGATTTCGTTTACTTCAGGCCAAAGATAAACATGACCCCACCCGCCGCGACGGGAACCCAATAATAGGCTTGAATATTGGGCGGGAACCAGGTGGTGGTCCACATTGCCAGCCCGACCAGCATGATCACTACCGCCGGGCCAATCAACCACCAACTGGTAACCTGGAACATCGGCTGGTCCATTTGTGGGGCGCTCTTTTTTACAGGCGGTTGATTGCGATGGCTCTTGCCTTTTTGCGCCTCGACCGCCTTGATCTGCTCCAGCACTGCCTTCCGTTCGTCGCGCCGGTGGTTACCCCGCAGCATTAAGATCCGTACGTAAAAAAGCGCCACCACGATAATAATAACAATCATTCCGGTATCAAGCTTCATGTTTATCACCACGACCTATCTTTATTTTTTTATTCATTAAACTGGTGACTGCTAAATAAAATTCACTCAGCACCGGACGCGGGCCAATGCCCTGATCCACACGGATAGCCCGCGGCGTTAGATCGCATAAATGCGTCCCATCTTTGTGGTACTCGAGGCCGATCACCCGGGCATGGTTCTGCCAGGGCAGCAGGCTGCGCTGTGGAGGAGGAGTAATTAATGCCAGAAAATATGCCTCCGGGGGGTTGCGCGGGCGTGGGAGCGTGATCAGCACCATCTTCTTCCCGCCCTCGATCTGCCGGACCTCATAGGCCATACCATCTGAAGAAGATTTACCCTCATCATCCGTTTCGGTGGCAACATAATCCCAGTAGAAATTCAAAAACTTCTCCCCATCCTGCTCGAGATGGAGTAGAAAATCTTTACTCTGGTTGTGGAACAGGATCGGAATGGCCTTATAAGCAAACTGGTAATGTTGGCTGTCTTTTTTTGCCATATGGCTCCTAATGAATTTTTTGCTGCCGGCGGGCGGTACACTCGATGAAACCGGCGAAGCTGGCTGGTTTTCTACCCAGCAGCCAGGTCAGCACATGTGGATTACCATGGAATCCAAATTTTTCGTAATACTGGAACATTTTCAACAGGGTTTCCACCTGGTAATCGCCAATTCCGAGCCGCCTGGTCTGGCTTTCCCATTTTTCCAATGATAAAGGTTCGGCCTGCACGGTAAAGCCCAGTTTTTCACTCAAGATTTGGGCGATTTCGTTCTGGCTGATCGGGGCGCAGCCAACCAGTTCGTAAATCGCCGCCAGGTGACCGGGCTGGGTTAAGACCAGCGCGGCCGCTTCGGCCACATCCTCCAGGTCGACCATGCAGAGCCGGGTTTCTACCGGGTACGGCACGGTATATACGTGTTCGCCCATGATCCGGTCCCAATAAGCCAGCACATTCTGCATGTAAACGGCCGGCTGCAAGATGGTAAACCCAAGGCCGCTTTCCAACAGCAGTTCTTCTACGTGCATCTTCTTCCAATGGTGCGGCATGTTTTCAGTCTGCGGGTGCAGCACCGAGTGATAAACGAAATGCTCCACCCCGGCGTGCCGGGCAGCCTGAATGGCAAACGCGCCAATCACCGTCTCGTATGGATCTACATTAGGGCAGATGTGATAAACCGATTGGATTCCTCGGGTGGCCTTTTCGAAGAACACCTGGGAGCGCATATCTCCCACCACGACTTCCTGCGCTCCAAGGCTGCTTAGAAGCTCAACCTGTTCGGGCTTATGCGCCATCGCCCGTATCGCTCCTCCCCGGAAGGCCAGCGCCCGGATCACAGCCTGGCCCGTCTTTCCCGCCGCGCCTGTGACAAGGATCATGGCAAACCTCCTCTTCTCCAGAAAGGTCCACTTTTTTAGATGGTAAAAAACGTACGTTTTTTACCATCTAAAAAGTGAGTTTCTTCTAAGTTTACCACAAGCTCCCGGTGCCTGCGCGACACCGGGAGCTTGTTCGTTAAAATCCGTGAAGTTTCAAACGCTTGACTACCCAAAACTTAGTCGTTGGGGTTGGCGCGTTCTTCCGGAGTCTTGAAGATCACGAAGACCAGGTTGATCAGGATGCCTAAGACGGCGCCCGTCGCAATAGCAGGTAAACCACTGGGGAATACACCAGACAGGAACCCGGCTACAGGGATGAATCCACCCGGGAAGCCAATGTTGCCGCCGATGCCTACGATCAGGATCACGGCGCCAACCGCTAACTGCTTCGGGTCGAACAGATTTACCCGCTCTGAGATCATCAGCGCGATACCTTGCATGCCAATGACGCCGAACAGGTAGATCATCAGGCCGCCAACGGCTGCAGTGGGCAGGCCATTGACGATGTCTTTTAGCCAGCCGAGGAAGCCCAGCAGGATTGCGATACCGCCAGCCGTCAGCAGCACCGGGCCGGAGTAGTTGCGAGTGATGACCATCAGCGAGTTGTTCTCACCATAGTTGGTGCCGGCGGTGGAGCCAAACAGACCGTTGACGATATCATCCAGGCCATCCAGCATCAGGTTCAAGCCGATGAATTGGCTCAATCCATATTTCTCCTTGCCCTGTTCTTCAGCCAGGTGATCGACGTACAGGCTGATCTGGTACAGGTGAGCCGTGGATTCGGGGATGGTGGCGATAGCCATAACCCCTACTCCAAAGATCACAGTTAAAGTGAGTGGATCATTGAAGACTGGGAAGGTGAAAGTCGGCGCAACGAAGAAGTTAGAGGTGATCAGAGTAGCAGGAGTCAGACCAAAGGGAATGGCCACGATGTAACCAATGATGGCGGCAAAGAGGATCGGTAGCATGCCGATGAATCCCTTGTTCTGCAGGTAAACTGAGAAGAAGATAGCCGCTAACATGGTAATCAAGGCTACAACCCACCACGTCCCAACACCAGTAGGCGCTGAGGCGGCGTTATAACCACTGGCTTCACTGAGCGCCGTGGCTCCCAGGCCGATACCGATAGTGCAGGCAACCGGACCGGTGATAGTGGCGGGAAGAATAACATCCAGGGCTTTCTTGCCGCCGGCGACACGGATAAGGAAACCGATGAGCACGTTGATCACACCCGTGGCGAGGAATCCGGCCTGTACGACCGACAGGATATGAGCAGGAGCAACTTGACCAAATTGGGTTTTGGTAATCGCCATTACCGCCGCCAGGTAGCTGAAGCTGGAGCCGTAATACAGGGGGATGTATTTCCCCATGGCGAATTTCGAGCCTAGCAGGGCGACGATCGTGCCGACACCAGTTACAGTCAATACTGTGCTTACAGGGAAGCCCATCAACAAAGCGCACAATACGGTCGCCGGGAACATGGTCAAGACGTGCTGAAAACCGAGCAAGAGCATCTTACCAAATGGAGGGGTATCATTTGGAAGGTAGCCTATTACTTCTGATTTTACTGCCATTTTTTCTTCCTTCCTTTCGCTAGAATATTTGGATTGGTTTTCTCTGCGGAAAAGGGCTCGTGATACAAAGGATGAATCAATCTTACTCGTCAAGACCCAGTCATCTATCGGCAGGTAAGCCTCCGAGGACTACTCTGGCCTCAAACTAGACGACCACTTCGTTATGCTATATAACTGCTACCACCTCCTTTCTGTGCGCCGGCTGCTCCACCCGTACAGTCTCGTTGTCTGCCAGGTTGGGAACGGCAGAGCAGCCTTTCCCGAAGACATATCGTTATTTACCAATGTGCGTGATGATATAGACAAATAACGCCAATGCCAGCGCGATTGGGACTACATACATAATCATGCGGACTTCCGCGATCTTCATCCAGTCTTTTCCCATATCTTTGGCTACTCCTTTCGCAAAGTCTGTTTCTGTTGGCGCCGTGAACTCAACCGCTTTACCGGTCGTCTTGGCCGCCAAACGTGCTTCCAGTGCTTTATCCAACGACTCAAAACCTTGCCGGATCATACTCTTGCTCACGCTGTCGATCATACGTTGGCCTACGCTGGCCAGGGTCCCACCAATGGTCACCTCCCCGGTATATTTCATCAGTGTCGTGCCATCGCCCTGGTCGAAGAAGCTTACGTGACCAACACCCTTGGCAAACCCGGGGGCGCCGCGTCCGTCCACGGTCAGAGTGCAGCTTTCCGGGGGTTTCTCGTCCGAAACGGTCAGCTTTCCCGAAAACGATCCGGATACCGGACCAATGCGCACGTTGATCACGCCGTTGTATTCGTTCTCACTTACTTTATCCAGTTTTTGGGTGCCGGGCAGAGCACTGGCCAGTACGTTAGGATCGTAAAACATATCCCACACATCCTGGCGGGGGCCTCTAAAAACATGTTCACCTTCTAGATTCATTGGGGGGATTCCTTCCTTAATTATATCTTTTTCTTTGATTCTTGCACGATTTCAAACATACGACTCGGGCTCAATGGCACATCCAGGATGTGCAGCTTGAGGTCAGCGAAGGCATCTTCTATCGCCTGCACGAAGCAGGAGGGGGTTGGAATGGCGCCGGCCTCGCCGACGCCTTTCATACCCAACGGATTGAGCGGCGAAGGGGTAGAAAGGTGGCCTAATTCCATCTTCATCGGCATATCCGTAGATTCGGGCATCAAATAATCCATGAAAGAGGCATTCATCAATTGCCCATTTTCGTCATAGATCATCTGCTCGTAATATGAATTGCCGATCCCCATCATAACCCCGCCATGCACCTGACCTTCCACAATCATCGGGTTGATCACTGTACCGCAGTCATGCACCAGCACAAAGCGATTGATCTTGACCTCCAAAGTTTCCGGGTCAACTTCCACAATCATCGCCTCAGCGCCCTGTCCGGTGGCCCCATAAGGCGGGCCGAAATAGGCAGTGGCTTCCAGCCCGGGCTCAAAATCGGATGGGGTGATACCACGCGTTGGAGCCGATTTCGCCGATAACTCACCCAGCAGCATCGACTTGCTGGGATCATCGCTCACTTTGACCATGCCATCTTCCAGCACCAGTTTGTCTTCAGGCACCTGGAACAGGCTGCTTGCCAACGCTAAGATCTTTGCCCGCACCATCGAAGCTGCCTTGTTCACCGCGCTGCCGGCTACTACCGCGCCGCGGCTGGCAAAGGTCCCGGCCCCCCAGTGAAATATGCCGGTATCGCCGGTTACCACGCGCACATCCTTGATTTTCACACCCAATTGTTCAGCGGCCACCTGTGCAAACGAAGTGAAATGTCCCTGGCCCTGGGTGCTGATGCCGGTCGCCACGCTTACCTTTCCGCCGGAATCCACCGCCACACGGGCGCCCTCATAGGGACCGACCCCCGTGCCTTCGACGAAGCTCACGATGCCAATCCCAACGTGCTTGCCTTCGCGGCGTAATTTAGGCTGGATCTCTTTCTTGAACTTATCATACTCAACCATCTCACGCGCTTTGAATAAGGTGGCCGGATAGTTGCCGCTGTCGAGCACATTTTCGACGAAGTCTTGCCCGGTGATGCCGGTTCTCAGCGGGAACTGGTCGGGCTGGACCATATTCTTCAGGCGGATCTCGATCGGGTCCATCCCCAGCTCTTTGGCCGCCTCATCCATCAAGCGTTCCATCACAAAGACGCCGTAGGTCCGCCCGGCGCCGCGCACCGGTGTGACCACCATTTTATTGGTGAAAACCATGCGCACTTCGGTGTAGAAGTTCGGGATATCGTACGAGCCCATGGTGTGAGTCTGCGTATTCAGCGGAACGGTCATGCCGTAAGGGTCGTACGCGCCGGTGTTGTGATAAAAGACATCCTTGAGGCCCAGGATTTTGCCTTCTTTGGTCAGGGCAAGTTCCGAGTAGTGCAACTGGTCGCGCTCGGAAGTCGTCGCCAGAAAGTTCTCACGCCGGTCTTCAATCCACTTGATCGGGTGCTTGAGCCAGCGCGCCACAATTGGCAGGAGCACGTCATCCGGCATAGAGGTCATGATTTTCGGGCCAAAACCTCCACCGATGAAGGGAGTGATCACGCGTACCTGGGTATCCGACAGACCCAGGCGAGCGGCAATCGAGTTACGCAGCGGGATGGGCGCCTGGGTTGAGGCCCAGATGGTCATCGCCTGGGCTTTTTCGTCCCAATCCACCACCAAGGCCCGGTTTTCCATGGCGCCGCCGGCGCCGCGATCGATATGCAGGCGCCGTTTGATCACCACGTCCGCTTTCGCAGCCGCTTCGGCGTAGTTGCCGCGCTCTTGTTTGACGTTGGCCGCCAGGTTGGACGGCAAATCGTCGTGGATCAGCGTAGCGCCGGGTTCGAGCGCTTTTTCGAGATCGGTCACCGCCGGCAGCGGGTCCATATCCACCACAATGTCCGCCAGGGCATCTTCGGCGATGTAGCGGCTTTCGGCGATCACTAACGCCAGCGGCTCGCCCGAATAGCGCACTTTGTCTTTGGCAATCGGGATGAGCGTGCGGGCATTGAACACTGCTCCGGGGATGGCCGAGGGAGGCGGGACCTGCAGTGGGCCGGGTTTCCAGTATTCGGCGAAATCCTTGGCAGTATAAACTGCCACCACACCTGGCCGTTGTAAGGCCGCCGAAACATCGATGCTGCGCACACGGGCGTGAGCATAGTCACTGCGCAGGAAAGCTGCGTGCAGCATACCTTCAATTTGAATATCATCGATAAAGAGAGCCTGCCCGGTCAGCAGCCGGGGGTCTTCACTTCGTCGGATTGGTTGGCCAAATATTTTCTTAGTCACGCTATCACCTCTCTCAGGATTCCCCGGCAGCCATTTTTTCAGATGCCAGCTTCACCGCTTCCACAATATTCTGGTAGCCGGTGCAGCGACACAGATTGCCAGAAATGGCCTCGCGGATATCTTCCTCAGTCGGGTTGGCATTTTCCTCGAGGAAAGGCACCATCGACATTAAGATACCGGGAGTGCAGAAACCACACTGCAAACCGTGAGCTTCCTGGAAGGCTTCCTGCAGTGGGTGCAGGTTATCAACTGTTCCCAGGCTCTCGACCGTCAGGATTTCGTGGCCATTGGCCTGGACTGCAAAGATCAGGCAAGAACGCATGGATTCGCCGTCAAACAAAATCGTGCAGGCGCCGCATACTCCATGTTCGCAGCCCACGTGCGTGCCGGTAAGGCACAGATCGTGGCGCAAGAAATCGCTCAACAACAGGCGAGGCTCGACTTTGCGCTCATACTTGATGTGATTAACCGTTACAGTGATGGGTACAAGTTCGCTCATCTCAACCTCCTCGGCCCTGGGCATGTTTGAATGCTTCGGTCAGGGCCCGTTGCACCAGCACGCCTGCCACGTAACGGCGATATTCCTGTGTGGCGTGGATATCTGTGCCGGGGTCGATTTCCTTGTTAGCGGCGATATCGGCTGCCGCTCTGATTGCCTCGGCAGCCGGCATTTGCCCAACCAGCACTTTGGCGGCTTCACGCGCCAGGATTGGCCGCTCACCCACGCATAACATGGAGATATTGGCTTTCTGGCACCTGCCCTTCTCGTCCACAACCACGAAAACGGCTACGCCCACCAGAGCCTGCGAACCTTTCTGACGCGAAACCTGCCGGTAGCAGGTGCCGCTGCGCTGTGGCAAAGCCGGCAGGGCTACTTCCACCAGCATTTCATCCGGTTGGATGACGGTGGCAAACGGCCCAACAAAAAAGTCATCTGCCTCGGTCCAGTACTCGTTCGTTTTGCTTTTCACCAGGAAGCGGGCGCCCAGCGCCACAGCCAGGCCGGGGAGTTGGCCGGCCGGGTCGGCGTGCGCCATGGCTCCCCCAAAAGTGCCGCGGTTGCGGATTTGCGGGTGAGCGATGTGCGGCATGGCTTCCAGTACGATTGGGGCGCGTTGGGCCACCACCGCATCGTGCTCGACCTTGCTATCGCGGGTCATGGTGCCGATCAACAAACTGCCATCTGGGGCAGTGCGGATATAGTCTAGCTCTTTTATGCCGTTCAGATCCACCAGGGCGCCAGGTTGAGCCATGCGAAAGTTCATCGCAGGGATCAGGCTTTGCCCGCCGGCCAAAACCTTGCCGCCGTAACCGAGTTCCGCCAGGCGGTCCAGGGCCTCGGCTACACTGGAAGGGGCATAATAGTCAAATGGAGCTGGTTTCATTACTTCCCTTCCTTGAAGGCGACAAAGCGGCCCCACATCGATTCGGCTTCCATAGCTTTCTGCAGGAAGCAGCCGATGTAATATCTACCGCTCTTGGCGTGGGACATATCCCCGGCCAGGTTCTCAGCATGTACGATTTTCTTGGAGAAGAGGTTGAAATGCATATCCTGGTAATACTGGTCCAGCGGATACATCTGGTCCCAATCTTTACCGAAGTCGCGCACCAGCTTGGCATTGGCTTCTGCAAAAGTCTTGGGGTGCCATATTCTCATAATGGTATTCATGGGGTGGTCTGCACTGACGGCGTCGACGCCAATCCATTTGAGTTCCATATCGACTGACCATTTGGAGAATTCTGGCGATGGGCCCGGATGCTTGACCATATAACGGAATTCATCCGATTCAGGACTGCACCACCCGAACTTGTTCCAACCAGTCTTGATGATGAGGATATCGCCTTTATGAATATCCACAACATCATGGATCATCTTAGGAGTATAAACACTCGAATCGCTGACAAGGTGCGAAATATCGGCGATCACGCCCGGGCCGACCCATTCGTCCAGGGGGACTTCGCCAATCGTGCGCCCGGCAGGATAGAAGTGTTTCTCGCCATCCATATGCGTGCCCAGGTGGATCGAAGCATTGCAGATCGAACCGTTGCGGCCCATGCCGAAGAACTGTCCACCCACCCGCTTGGTGTAGGTGACACTCAAAGGCACGTAATTCAACCACTGGGGAGTCTGCACGCTGAACGGTACGGTCAGGTCGAGCATTTCAGCCGAATTCATCACGCCCATGAACTCATCTTCGCTCATCCCGGCCGGCGGCTGGTAAGCCACTACACGCGACCAGGCCGCTTCCACTTCCATAAAGGGGATCGGCAGGATGGCAATCCAGGCGCGCTGGTTCTTGAGCTTATCGATGTCGCCCACAATCGCTTCGGCGAATACCAGGTGCGCATCCGGCAGGGTATGGTGAGTCATCTGGTAGTACTCACCCTGGGGGAACATCTCGTCCCAGGTCTTGCCATACTTCTCTTTAAGTTTGGCTTCGGCTTTCTGGAAATGATTCTCGTGCATGCGCCGGATGGGCGTATTCATGGGATGCTCGGCGCAGCCGCAGTCAACCCCGACCACTTTAAGTTTCATATCCAACGCCCATTTGTAAAACTCAGGCGATGGACCGGGATGCCGGACGTAGAACCCAAATTCCTTCGATTCGACGCCGCCTTGGGCTTCTTCATTAAAAACATCCGGCTTATCCCACGAATAGCGGTGATAGCCGGTGTTAATGATCAGAATATCGCCCGGTTTGACCGTGGCTTTCTTCATAATCATTTCGGGGGTATACAGGTCATAATCCCCGACCAGGTCGGAGATATCCACTACCACACCTGGCCCGCACAGGTCGGTCAGGGGAATATCGGCAATAGCGCGCCCGGCTGAATTGAAGGCCCGTTCGCCAACCAGGTGGGTTCCAACGGTATTGCTCCAGTTGAGGATCTGCCCGTTCGCGCCTTGGCCGCCGCCGTAAGCGCCGGTCAGGCGTTTGAAGAAGTGCACTTCCAACGATTTTTCGCCCGGCCACGGCGGTGTAAAGATACTGCAGCCCTGGGTCAGATCGGTCAATTTTGCCCCGGTCATTACTTTAATGAATTGTTCCCGTTCCATAGTTCCTCCAATCCTGTTACGAATTATTTAGAACCTACCCGAAAAATAGGACACCACTTTTTTATATACAAAAAACCTGCGGTTTTTTGTATATAAAAAAGTGGAACTTTACTTAGAAACCGTATTTGTCTGCAAAAGCTACCAGTGCATCCTCGAAGATGTTGGCCGGCGGAGAAACCACCCCGGCGCCTACCTGCCCAATCCCGGGATCCTTATGCGCCACACCGGTATTCATACGCGGCAGCATATTCTTTTCCACCACCTTGCGGATATCGATCCCGGTGGGGGTGCCACGGAAATCCAGGGCCGGGATAGTGAAGAATTTATGCTCGGCATAAGTGATTTCGTACATATCCAGGGTGGTATTGATGGCATCCTTGGAGGTACCGCTGATGAAACTGACGATTGCCGGAGCGCCCGCCATGGCAAATCCGCCGATGCCGGCCGTCTCGGTAATCGTGCTGTCGCCAATATCGGGGTTGGCGTCTTTGTCGGTAAACCCTGGGAAATACAGCGACTTCACGTGGCCGGCCGGGCCGGTAAACCACTGGTCGCCCAAACCGCTGACGCGGATGCCGAAATCGGTGCCATTGCGCGCCATCACGGTCACAATCGTGCTGCCCTCGATGTTCGAGCCGGCATCCGTCATGGTCTTGCAGGCGGCCATGACCGGGTTGAGGATGCTCAGGGCGTTATCTGACAGGAATTTAATGATTTCTGCGGCCGTGTTGGTATCGCGGGCCGTGCGTACAATCGAAGGCGCCAGGCTGGTGGTGAAGAGCAGCGAAGCTGCATCCAGGCGGTTGTGTCCATCGTCGCCCATGTGCAGGGCTTTGCCCAACAAAGCCCGGATATCCACGCCTTCGTGTTCGCGCAGGGCTGCATCCAGCGTCGGGCCCAGTACATCGTTCATCCAGTGCAGGCGGGTCAGCACTTCTTCGCTGTAAGCGCCCATGCGTAGAACTTTGCCGCGCCCTTCGTTCAGGCCTGAATAGGCTTTGTTACCAAACGTTTTGTTCTCTACAATGTAAACCAGCATCGATGGGCTGATCAGGCCGGCCATCGGTCCCACTGAAGAATGGTGGTGGCACGGCTCAAAGTCGATCTTGCCAGATTTTGCCAGGGCTTCAGCTTCCTGGGGATTGCTGGCCTTGCCTTCAAATAATAAGGCCCCAATGACTGCCCCTTTCATTGGGCCGGGCATTCTTTCCCAGGTAATCGGCGGCCCGGCGTGCAAGAACAGGTTATCGCGCATACCGGGGATGACATCGATTGCCCGGGCCACCCCAACCACGATTGGCTGGGATGCCATCATTCTTTCGACACATTGGGTGTTGGCTTTTTCAATATCAATCATGGTTCCTCCTAAAAATAGATGCAAATCCCCGCTTTGTGGGGACGTTGGCGATAGGGTAAAACCCGTATCGCCAACGTTAGAAATCTATTTCTTCATTCGCTCCAGAATAGACATCAGCCGCTCATTTCCACCGGCCGGGGGTCTCCAATCTACCTGGATGACCGGGGCCGCTTGAGCCGTCAGGTTCTCGGCAAACGATTCCAGGCCGACGTTGATGCCGGCGGTGGGTCGCTGAAGCGAAGGCAGGCTGACCTGTTTCCAGCCTTCCGGCAGTTGGCCGCCGCTCTGGGGTTCAAGCGCCCGCAGCAGTTCGCCAGCGTAGCGAACCATCTTATCGTTGCTGGTTTCTACCCACACACCCACTTTTTTCAACTGCTGGATCTGGCTTTCCAGGTTCTGGGGATCTTCATCTGTCCCGGTGACGACTGCCACCACTTCGAGATAGCGTCCGTTCTTCTGGGCCAGCGCCTTGGCTTTTTCGATCGCCGGGGCCAGCTCGCAGGCCGGGTCCGGATGTGAACCGAACCCGATGACTACGTCCAGCATAATCACAGCCACTTCCGGGTCGGCCGCCTCTTCCATCAGCCGGCGGATGCGCATCTCATTATCCATCATCGGGTGCAGGCGCCCGACGGTAAATTCGTCTTCGCCCAGGTCAACGATCGAGTGCGCCTGGCTTACCAGCGAGTTGGGCAGCTTATTCTCTTTGTTGAGCGGAGCGTTAGCCAACACCTGCGACAAATAATCTTGCAGGATGTATTGAGCTTCGTATGCCAGCGTGCCGCCTGAGAACAAACCACGCAGGTAGCGCTGGCCTGTGGCAAAGCGGCCCAGGTTCTGGTCAGTGCTGACCTTTTTGTCTGACAGATGCGGAGCGTTGGCAAGTTCGACTGCCAGGCGAGCCGCATCATCCAGGCTGGTGGCAAAATACAGGTTATCCAGTTGTTTGGTGCCGCGCGTGCGCCCAATGAAATTAACCACCACCGGCTTGCCGGCCTGGCGAGCAGCTTTCAGCACTTCTTCGGCTACTTTGGGTGCCGGAGGCTTGGACACCATCACGATCACTTTGGTTTCTTCATCCCGGCTGAGCAGCTCGACCGCCTGGCGGAAAGTAACCGCCCCGATTTTCTCGGAAAGGTCGCGCCCGCCGGTGCCGATGCCATAGGTCATGCCCGAACCAAGCTGGTGAATGCGGGAAGACACCTGCTGGAGGCCGGTGCCTGCCGCAGCTACCACGCCGATCGGGCCGAGGCGCACCTTATTGGCAAATCCCAGGCCGGTACCGCGGATGATCGCCGTCCCGCAGTCCGGGCCCATCACCAACAAACCCTTTTCGGAGGCGGTCTTCTTCAATTCAATTTCTTCTTCGACCGAAACGTTGTCGCTGAAGAGGAATACATGTTTGTTCAACCGCAGGGCACTGCGCGCCACCCCGGCAGCATAACGCCCTGCCACCGACACCAGCACCCATTCTGCCTCAGGCAGCATCTGGGCGGCGGTTTCCAGACTTGTGGGCAGGTATTCCTGATCTATTCTGGATTTCTTATGAATCAGCAGTTCGGTTAATTGGCCTAGAGCTGCCTCAGCTGCGGCTGCGTCGTCGGCGCGCACAACCACTACCAGGTCATCCGGTTTTGCCGCGCGGGCTTCAGCCGGTAATAAATCGATGTGGGCTAGAATTTCTTTATTCGATTCGGTGCCCATCACCACACCCGCGTCCTGCACACCCGGCAGGCCGGCCATTGAGCGCTGTAACTGCATCAAGAAGGCCGAGTCGTAATAAGCGCCGGTGCGTATTTCAGATTTAATAATGGTCATTTACATCTCCTTGGGAATAGGAAGTAAATTAGCAATACATATTAATCAAAAACCGATCAAAAACTGTAAATACAAGTAATGGGAATGTTTTAAATGACAACACCCTCACCAAATTACTTATCTGGCGGGGGAATTATTAATCTCGAGCCAATGTTGCCTGGTTTTGCTGATTTTGGATTCAACACTTTCCTGATCCACCGCTGGCAATCTATGGTACGAACTGGTAGTAACGCTTGCTTGATGAACGTTCGGGATTACGTGGGCAACTCGGCAGGAAAATGCCAGGTTCTTCACACTTCTGAGTATAGCATAGAATAAATGACTGTCAATCAGAAATGTGATATTTGTCTGACAACATATGTCACATATCATCATTACCTGTCCAGTTCCCAAAATTCGCAAGGTTTCACTTTTTTAGTGTAAAAAGCTGCGCTTTTCACACTAAAAAAGTGATCTTCTTCTTACAAAAGATCAGGCAGGATTTAGAAACATCCTGCCTGATGGGATAATCAATTTTTTAGAGCTCGAGTTTCTCCGGAATGCGGAAGACTTCGTTCTTCTTGCGAGTCTCGTCTGAAACGACGAAGTTTAAATCCGATCCGATCATCTGCTTGGCGAAGTTCTTCACGCCGCTGTCCCAGTGTTTTTTGGTCAGGTAGTAAACGGCCGCCCCGCCCAATTCGTGCTGTACATCTGGCCAGGGTTTCGTCGGCTGCGCCATTTCAAGACCGGCCATTCTCCAACCGTTATAGCTCTCGAAAGTCGACCACCACTCTTGCATACCCAGCACTTCGAGGGCGTAATAGGTCTTGGCGTAGTACATGGCATAGCCCAGGCGGTTGCGCCGCTGAAAGGTCATTGTGTGCAGGCTGATGGCAATGTTTTCATTCATAACTCGCCCATTGCCCAGGCCAACCCACTCGCCGTCGATCAGCCCCAGGATGTGGAAGGGATCCTTGATACGGTGGCGGTACCAGCCCAGAATTTCGGCGTAAACCCGCGCCCCGACGATATCATAAAAATCGTGCTCTACTTCCATCACCTTCTTCATATGCTGAAGCATCAGCGGCACATCTTCCACCTTGGCCTGGCGCAGGTACAGGGTGCGGCCATCGCGTAACTGGATAGTAGCTTCCGGCCACGGTTTGAGATCCATGGGGGGCGCTTGCAGCAGGGGTTCGATTTCTCGAACGTCAATCGTGAGCTGTTGTTCCGACACGTTTTCTGGGGGATCGAGTCTCATGTTCTTTTTTCCTTTTTTCGTGTTTTTAGTAAATTTCGTGGTTAAAAACAGATCACCACGTAATTGTATTTTTTTGAACAGAGGATTTTGGTGAAGATTCAAGATCCAGGAAAGTTTGTAAGACAAATCAGAACCCACGCCAGTATAGCATTTACCCATATACATGTCAATCAATTGTCTGACCTTTAATGACAAATATAACTTGTCAATCTATTTCTAACGTGTTATTATCGAAATGAAATGTCATACAATTGCCATTTCAGATCCCTTTTGATCATAGTTCGAAAATTTCCCCTGGCAATTTGCCCATCATGGCGAAGAGGAGGTGTTTTAAGTTTAAATCAAGCACTTCCAATGCTTTCAACGATGCTTTTATGACCAGGCATAAAGCTCAACCGCTTGTTTACCCACCTATCACCCTTCCCCTGGTTTGACGGAGGGGCATCCTTGGAGCCAACCTCCCGGCTTTAAGGCTCATAAATCTTCATAGGATGAAAAACATATGATCAATCCGCATCCAGGACTTCCGGAATTTGATTATATAAAGCCAGGCTCATTAGATGAAGCCAGCCGCTTCCTGGCTCAACATCCGGCCGAGGCCCGCCCGTTACTAGGCGGTACAGATTGCTTTGTACGCATGCGCGACGGCTTCTGGACTCCGAAATATCTGGTGGACGTAAAACACCTCGACGGGATGGATCGCATCGAATTCGATCCCACTCAAGGCCTGACGATCGGCGCGGCGGTTAATATGAACCGGGTCATCGCCTCTCCCGAGATCAACAGGCACTACCCCTTGCTGGCGGAAGCCGCCCATGCGGTAGCCAGCTATCAACTGCGCACCCGGGCCACTATCGTCGGCAATATTTGCAATGCTTCGCCTGCCGGTGATACTACCGGCGCCTGTATCGTGTTGGGCGCTAAACTGCACGTTTTCAATGCCAAAGGCCAAAGGACCGAATGGCTGCATTCTTTCTTCACCGGGCCTGGAAAAACCGTTTTGCAACCTGGCGATATCGTCACAGCGATTTCCTTCCCTGTGCCCCCCTCCAACTGCAGCGGCAGGTATATAAAATTGGGTCGCAATAAAGTCGGCGACCTGGCCATTGTAGGCGTGACAGCCCTGGGCTACCCGGATGCTTCGGTGCCTTCCGGCTTTCGGTTCAAGATCGCCCTGGCCTCGGTTGCTCCCGTTCCCCTGGTGCCGGCCAGGGCCGAAGCTTTACTGGCTGAAAAAGATATCAATGAAGCTACCATCGCTGAAGCAGCCAACCTTGCCATGGATGCCTGCACGCCCATCGATGATGTGCGCGGCGGAGCACGCTATCGCAAGTATATGGTCAGAAATATGACCCGCCAGGCCCTCAGCGACGTTTGGGCATGCCTGAGCAAAAATTAGTCTGCCTGCTTTTTGTTGGAGGTGAACATGTCTTTGCATAAAATTAATATCACGGTGAATGGCTCAACCGAGCAGGTAGACGTCCCTTCGAACTGGACCCTGCTCCAGATGCTGCGTGAAAAACTGGCTGTGACAGGTACCAAAAACGGCTGTTCAGCCGGAGAATGCGGCGCCTGCACGGTTATGCTCAACGGTGAACCGGTCAATAGCTGCATGGTGCTGGCGGTTGAGTGCGACGGCGCCGTGGTCACCACGGTAGAAGGTTTGGCCCAGGATGGAAAGCTGGATCCGGTCCAGGAAGAGATCATCAAAGCCGGTGGCGTGCAGTGTGGTTTCTGTACTCCGGGTGTGCTCATCTCTGCCCGAGCCTTGTTGAACCGCAACCCGCATCCGACCGAATTCGAAATCCGGGATGCCCTGGTTGGAAACCTGTGCCGCTGCACCGGTTACGTCCGCATCGTTGAAGCGGTGAAGAATGCCGCCGAAAGCCCCCGTTTAGTAGGGGAACGCAGCGCCTAGCTTATCGCGGGAATAGTGAGGTAACTATGCTTAAAAAAGTTGCTGGTGAAAGTCTCCGCCCTTTGGAGACCGAGATCCCATCACCCATCGGCGAAAGTGTAACCCGCATTGATGCGCACGAGAAAGTTACCGGTTCAGCCATCTTTGCGGATGATATCCAGTTTGGACCCAATTTACTGTACGCTCGTATCGTGCGCAGCCCCCACCCGCACGCCCTGATCAAGAAGATCGATGCCAGCAAAGCCCTGGCTTTGCCCGGCGTCAAAGCCGTAGTTACCGGCGCTGATTTTCCTGGCTACCTGGGCCTGTACCTGCAAGACCGCCACATTTTCTGCCGCGATCGCGCCCGCTACATTGGCGATCCCGTGGCCGGCGTGGCCGCCGTCACTGAAGAAATTGCCGACAAAGCCGCCTCTCTGATCGAGGTGGAATACGAAGTCCTTCCGCCGGTCTTCGATCCCGAATATGGCATCAGCCCGGAAGCTCCCCTGCTGCACCCCAAACTGGGTGACTACAAAGTTGCCAATTTTATTTTCCCCGAACCCGGCACGAACGTCTGCAACCACTTCAAAATCCGCAAAGGCGACGTGGATGAAGCCTTCGCCAGATGCGCCGCGGTGGTCGAACGAAAATACACCGTGCCGCAGATCCAGCACGTCCCAATCGAACCTCACATCGCCGTTGCCCGGGCTGATGAAGGCGACCGTTTGACCATCTGGGCCAGCTCGCAATCACCTTTCGCCCAGCGCGACCTGATTGCCAAGGGCCTGGGCATTTCGCAGAGCAAAATCCAGGTGATTGCCCCCTATGTGGGCGGCGGTTTCGGCTCGAAAGCCGGGGTCAGTATGGAAGCCCTGGCTGTCGCCATCGCCCTCAAAGTCAAAGGCCGCCCGGTCAAGCTGCGCCTGACCCGCGAAGAGGAGTTCTATACCGCCTTCGTACGCCAGGGCCTGGTCGGATACTTCAAGATGGGCTGCGACAAAGACGGCAACCTGCTGGCGATTGATAACCGCTATTATTGGGATGGCGGCGCCTACACCGAGTACGGGGTGAATATGACCCGCGCCGGTGGTTATTCGGGCAGTGGTCCCTACGACGTACCCAACGTACGCATCGACAGCTACTGCGTTTACACCAACCACCCGGTCACCGGCCCCATGCGCGGCTTTGGCATGCCCGAGCTGCACGCCGCCCTGGAGCAGTGCACGGATGAGCTGGCGGTTGAGATCGGCATGGACCCGGTCGAGTTCCGCCTGAAGAACTGCGTGCGCACCGGCGACATCATCGCCACCGGTATGAAAATGCACCCCATCGGCCTGGCCGAATGCATCGAAAAAGCCGCCAAAGCCATTGAATGGGATAAGAAATCCATACCCAGCGCCCCTAATAAGAAACGCGGCAAGGGCATCGCCATCATGTGGAAAGCCCCAGCCATGCCCCCCAACGCCGGTTCGAGCGCGTACGTCAAGCTAAACGAAGACGCCAGCGTCAGCGTCAGCGTGGGCGGGCAGGAACTGGGCCAGGGCACCTTCACCGTCATGGCCCAGGTGGCTGCAGCCGCCCTGGGTGTGCCCTTCGACACGGTCAGAGTGGCTACCCCGGTGGATACCAAGTACAGCCCCTACGAATGGCAAACGGTCGCCTCCCGTCTCACCTGGAGCATGGGCAATGCCGTGCGTGCTGCCGCCATGGATGCGCGCAAACAAATCCTGGAGCTGGTGGCAGCCTCGTGGGGCGAAGATCCCGGCGACCTGGACATCAAGAACGGCACGGTCATTTCCTACAAATCCGAAGAGCAAACCTCACTCAAGGATATCGTCATCTATGGCATCCCCCTGCCCAACGACCAGGGCTGGTTGGGCGGGCCGATCACCGGCCGCGGCAATTTTATGCCCACCTACGTCACCGGGCTGGATAAAGACACCGGTCAGGGTCCACGCGCCGTGGTGCACTATACCACCGGCTGCCAGATCATCGAACTCGAAGTGGATACGGACACCGGGAAATGCGAAGTGGTGCGTGCCGTAGCTGCATTCGACGTGGGTAAAGCCATCAACCCCGAAATGGTCAGGGCGCAAATGGAAGGCGGCCTGGTGCAGGGCCTCAGCACGGCTTTCTTCGAAGCCCTGCGGCTGAAGAACGGCCTGCTGACCAACCCCAGCTTTGTCGATTACCGCATCGCTGCTGCGCCGGATGCCCCATCAAACATCCAGACCATCATCGTCGAAGTACCCCAGGATGACGGCCCATGGGGCGCCCGTGGCATCGGTGAGCACGCCATGGTCCCCACCATCCCTGCCGTCGCCAATGCCATCTTCAATGCCGTTGGCGTGCGCGCCGGGAACCCTCCCTACTCCGCCGAGAAAGTCTACCTGGCGATGTTGGACGCCGGGATCGTAAAATAAGTTCGTATTAGGGCTGTACAGGCTAAAACCGGTACGAAAGTCCCCGTTCTGTGAGGACAGCCCTTTTGATTTCAAGCCTGCCAATCTATTTTAAAAGGAGAGGTTCAAAATGAAAATCATCGATCTCACCATACCGTTAGGTATCGCCACTCCCCCATGGCCTACCTACGAACCGCTGCAGGTAAAGTACTTCAAGCGCCTGGCGCCCAACGGCGCCAATGGCCAGGTTGTGACCCACTCCAACCATCTGGGCACCCACCTGGACGGCGAAATCCATTTCTTCACCGCCGGCAAAGACATCGCCCAACTGGATATGGATTACCTGGTCCACGAAGCTGCCGTAGTCGATCTGAGTGACGCCGTCGGCGATTACGACGTCTACACCAGCAAGATGGTCGAAGATCGGGTGGAAGTCAAAGAAGGCGATATCCTGGTTATCCACACCGGTTACCATCACTTTGGTTGGGATATGCCCACCGCCGATGAGATCCGCTACATGGTCAAACACCCCGGTCCGGACCGCGAATTTGCTGATTGGGCCAAGGCCAAGAAACTGCGCTGGATCGCCGTCGACTGCGGCAGCGCCGATCACCCGATGAATACCATCATCCGCAACTGGATGCCCCGCCAGGCCGCCGAAGCCCAGCGCTTCTTCAAGGCCAAGTTTGGCAAATCCCTCGAAGAATATTTCGACGACAGCAAATACCAGTTGATGCACATTGAAATGTTCCCCTACGGCATCATCCACGCCGAGTGCTTTGGCGGCGAGCTCGACCTGCTGCTCAATCGGCGCGTGCAGGTAGGCATCTTCCCCTGGCGCTTTGTGGATGGCGAATCATCCATCAGCCGCGCCGTGGCCTTCGTCGATGACGGCGAATATGCCGAGCTGATGAAGAAAAAGGCATCCATGCCTAAAACCAAGTTTGGCGATGCATTCGACCCGACTCACGTTGAGCGTCTCAACAAGTTGAGCCGGGCGTTTATGTATTAGATCAACCTTATATCTACGAGCGGAGGAAAAACCTGTGAAACTTGAACCACCTGAGCAAGTATCGGAACAACAGATTACTATTGATGTTCGCGAAATCGAGCCTTTACTGCAAGCGCCCCCGATGGACCTGAAACCCTGGCCCGGCGCCGTGGTCGCCTTGAAAGATGGGCGCACCCTGTTCATTCGCGAAGCGCGGCTGGAAGAAGCTCCCAAGTTGATGGGCTACATGAAGCGTGTCATGGAAGTGGAACACGACTTCTACGATATCGTGGGCGCCAGGGTGTACGCCGAAATCCTCGGCTGGTACCGCCACCGCCTGAAAGATCCCTATACCCTGGTGGGCCTGATCGATGGCCAGCTGGCCGGTTTCTGCAACGGCCGCCTGATGAACGAAGATATCAACATCAGCCTGCACACCATGGCCCTGGCGCGTGGCGGGCGCATTGGCGCGGTCATGTATTACGCCAAGGTCCACTACGCCTTCGAACTGCTGGGCAACAAAGAATTCTGGGCCACCTACGAAAGCTACAACGGCTGGCACCGCTGGGGCCTGGGTATGGCGCAGCCTTCTTACCCCTGGCCTGAAGTCCAGCACGAGTTGGGCGGGGCGCGCGTCTATTACATCACCAAGAAATACTGGGACGCCTCGATCAAGCAATACATCCGCCAGATGGCCGGCACCGATTTGAACTTTAACGTGCCCGCCGAAGTGGTCAAAATCAACGAAGAAATGCGCATTCCGGAAGAAGTCACCGTCTAGCCATTTCTGATTGCTGATTGTTGATTTCTGATTTTAAACTTCCCTTCCGAAGGTTTCTTTCACCTTCGGAAGGTTTTTTTAACAGATCTCGCTCCACCTCTGACATAGGGTGGGTTTCCGAACTCACCTCCCCTTATCAGCAATAAGACATCTGCAATCAACTAAACAACACAGCCTGGATAATCCCCGCGTAACCCTGCATCGCCTGTTCAAGATCTTTCAGGTTAATGTGCTCGTCCACCGTGTGAGCGTCTTCCTCTGTTCCCAACCCAAATCCTACCGTCGGTACGTTGGCCGTCCCGGCGCTGTAGGCTGCATTGGTGCAAAAGCGGTACGCCCCGATCTCCGGGTGCAACCCGGCCGAGCGCAGCCCTTGCAAAGCGCTCTGCACAAACGGGTGCTCTTCGGTAAATTTCCAGGCCGGGTAAAACTTGGTCATTTTCAGCTCTGCCCCGCTGTAAGTCTTTTCTTCCCCGTAAAGCACGCTGGTCGAGAAATCGACTCCCTCCAGTCCAGCGCAGCTGTTGATCCGTTCGAGCACCGATTGCATGGTCTCGCCCACCAGCAGGCGCCGGTCGTAAGTGGCCCGGCAGCGGTTGGCAATCACCGAATGCCCGGGGTACGGGTCGGAGATAATATCCGTCAAAACCATGAAACCTGGTCCCATCAAGGGGTCAACCTGCACTTCCAGGCCCTCGACCGCCTGGACCACCTTGATCATTTCATGGATGGCGCACAGCCCGGCCTGTGGGGAAGAGGAATGCGCCGAGCGTCCACGCGTCTCGATCACCACCTCGGCCCGCCCGCGCCCGCCACGGTTGAGGTTGAGCCGGGTGGCCTCGCCGATCACCACCCCATCCGGGTGCAGCACATCCATGACCGCCTTGAGGGTGGGGCCTTCCATCAACTCTTCGTTCACCGTGGCGCTGACCGCCACGCGTCCCACCAGCTTCGACCGGTCGACGCTCGCCGCCGCGTAGATCATCGCCGCCAGGTTGCCCTTCATATCGGCCGTACCGCGCCCGTACATCACCTCCCCTACAATTTCCGCCCCAAACGGATCGTGCGACCAATCCGCAGGGATCGCGCCCACCGTATCGCAGTGGCCATCTAGCAGCAGGGTTGGCCCACTGTGTGCACTTTCGATCATCCCAACCGCGCTTCCGTATTCGTCGATCCACACCCCGGTCAAAGCCCAGGCTGCGCATTTCCTCGACAACCCGCTCGATCCCCGCCTTCTCCTGCACGCTGAAGCTGGGGATGCGCACCAGGGCCTGGGTGAAATTGACTAATTTGGCGATATCCAGATTTTTTAGCATAAGTAATATCCATTCTTAATTTGACAACGGTAACGTAATATGATATTTTTTAACTAATCATGATAGAGGGCACACCTAAGGTTCGTCCGAAGGTTACTCCCTCTTTTTTATTTAATGAATTCCACCTTTGATCTGATCTCGTTTACAAAAATGAACTACTCTCGCCGTGCCAATTCATCGGTCAGTGGTTCTCTCAGTGTTTTCATCTTCTTCATCTTCTCAGTGGTTCTATCTACTCCCCAAAGGGTCCGCGTGAGTCCTTCTTCTCTTTCTTTCTTCCCTTAGATTTCTTCGTGCCCTTCGTGTCCTTTGTGGTTCAATCTCTTCTCAAGGTAATCGGATCTGGCTGAAAAATCGCTGCTGCAGCGCCTCGTTATTTTCGAACACCCCCCGCAAGCAACTCGACACCAACCGTGTCTGGCTTTTCTTCACCCCGCGCATCATACTGCACATGTGCTGCCCGCTGGTGACCACCGCCACACCCTGCGGCGCAATCGTCTCCATAATACACTCGGCGATTTGGCTGGTCATGCGTTCCTGGATCTGCAAGCGGTGGGCAAACACGTCTACCAGCCGGGGAATTTTCGACAGCCCGATCACTTTCCCATCCGGAATGTAGGCAATATAAGCATAACCAAAAAACGGCAGCATGTGGTGTTCGCACAGGCTGTAAAATTCGACGTCGGCGACCACCACCATATCGTTGTTGTCTACCTCGTACAGAGCCCCGTTGATCACCTTTTTTGCGTCGATCCCGTATCCCGAGAGCAGCTCTTCGTAGGCGTGCCGCACGCGGGCAGGCGTTTTCACCAGCCCCTGCCGCCCCGGGTCCTCGCCTACTCCAATGATGATATCCTTGACCGCCTTTTCAATTTTTTCTCGATCCATAATCAAGCCTTCCCTTCTGATTTTAGGGAGTGAGCGTGGGGGAGCACGCGCACTACCAAAAAAAACGATTTAACCAAATGGGGTAATAAAAAAAAATATAAACAAAAAAGG
>VFSW01002222.1_pt1 | contig 29412 bp, 26 predicted proteins | sample 5358111 | NCBI WGS metagenome assembly VFSW01 (sample SAMN11554181, study PRJNA540505) | mine drainage metagenome | isolation source: sediment from site ElyBrook_90M | place: USA: Ely Copper Mine, Vershire, VT | collected 2017 | reverse complement strand
CCGGCGGCGGCGCGCCCCCGCCGCCGCCCGCGCGCGGACTCCCGTCGACACGCCGGCCCGCGGCGGCCGGGGGGCCGCCGTGCGCCGGGCCGAGCGCGTCGTCTTCTTCTGCTTCGAGGCGCGCCGCTTCCCCGGCCAGGCCGCCGCGCTCAAGCTCCTCGCGAAATCCGCCGCCAAGAAGACCGCCGCCGTGCTGATCCGCTCCTCGCGGGACCTGGACCTGTGCCCGAAAGCCATGACCGTCGTCGACGCCGCCGGCTACCGCCTGGCCAGCCTCGGAGCGGCGCTGTCGTCCGTTCTGGAGAAAAACTCATGATCCTTCCCCTCGCTCTTCTCGCCGCCGCGCTCGCGGCCGCGCAGACCTCCGCGCCGGTCTCGGCGCAGGACCCCGCGCCGGTCAGCGGCGCGAGCGTGAGCACGCTCAAGGCCCGCTTCATCGGCGCGACCGAGGAGCCCGAGCGCGTCAAGCTCATCGAGCAGATCTCCGCGACCCGGCCGACCTCGGCCCAGGACGTCTCGGCGCTGTTCGACCTGTTCTCGCGCTTCTCCGACCCCGTCCTGCGCGAAAAGGTGATGGCCTCGCTGGCGCTGATCGATCCCAGCAGCCCCCAGCTCGAGCCCTTGTTCATCAGCTATCTCCACCAGCCCGAGCCCGAGACCCAGATCTTCGGCATCAACGGCGCCTTCCGCCTGCGCTCGCGCCAGGCCCTGCCGCTCGTGCGCAAGATCGCCGAGCGCAAGTTCGAGTCCGCCGACGCCACGTCGATCTCCCTGCTGTCGCAGCGCAATGCCTGGTGGACCCAGTACGAGGCGCTCTCGGTCTTGGCGCAGTGGGAGGGAGAGAAGAGCCTCCCGCTGCTGCGGCGGAAATGCAACGAGAGCGCCGCGGTCGCCCGCCTCCTCGGCCGCTTCTTCTGGCGCCAGACGTTCCCCGATCTCAAGAGCTGGTCGGAGTCCGGCGACGCGAACGTCCGCGAGAAGGCCGTCCAAGCCGCCGGCGCGCAGATCGAGCCGGCCGAGGCGCGGGCCACCCGCGAGGGCATGCTCGAGATCGTCCGCGATCCCAAGGCCGACGAGGAAGTCCGCCACCGCCTCGCCCTCAAGGTCGGGGCCTCCTCGAACGACGACGAGGTGTCGGCCCTGATCGCGGAGCACGACAAGGCCCGAGACGAGAAGATGCGCATGCTCTTGGTCGCCGCCGTCGCCTATTCCCACAACCGCAAGGCGGCCCCGCTTCTGGCCCGCTACGCGCGCGAGTCGCCGGACGAGCTCATGCGCAAAAGCGCCCGGGCCGAGCTCGTGGACCTCGTCGGCGAAAGCGAAGCCAAGGCGATGGTCGACGACAAAAAAGAAGTTAAAAAATAAGCTTTTATCGGAATCCCCGCGCCGTGGACGCGCCGCGCGCGCAAATGCTAACCTGAACCGATGCCCGGAGCGCTCATTTTCTGGTTCCCCCTCGCTCTCAGCGCGCTGCTCCTCGTCGCGCTGATCCTGGTCCTGCGCCGCCTCTATTCCCTGGAAGTCGCCGGCCCGAAAAAGGAGCCGGTGATCGCGCCCGAGGGCTGGAGCAAGCTCGACGAGCTTCTGTCGATGCTTCTGGCGCTCCAGGAGCACGGCGTCTCGCACTCCGGCGCCGTCTCGCGCGAAGAGTTCGGCCGCGCGGTGCTGGACTGCGCGTGCCGCCTGATGAAGTGCGACCGCGGTTCGGTGATGATGTGGGCCGAGAAGGAAGGCTGCCTCGAGATCGTCGCGGCGCGCAGCCTGACGACCGAGAAGACCCAGCACCTGTTCCTGAAGCCCGGCGAGGGCGTGGCCGGCAAGGCCTTCGCCTCCGGCCAGCCGATCTTCATCGCCGACCCCGCCGCCGACCCGCGCTACGTGGCCCCCGCCGCCGGCGACGTCGAGCCGTTCGTCTCCATCCCGCTGATGGTCAAGGGCAAGCCGATCGGCGTGCTGAACCTCCACGCCAAGGTCGGCGCCGAGGCGTTCAGCGACTACAACGTGAAGTTCCTCGGCATCCTCGCCGGCGAGTCGGCGGTCATGCTCCACAACATGGACCTGTTCGACAGCCTCCAGACGTTCTACCTGGAGATGGTCCAGACGCTGGCGCGCGCGGTGGACTCCAAGGACGCCTACACGCACGAGCACAGCGACCGCGCGCGGGTGAAAGCGCGCCGGGTCGCTCTCGAAATGGGCCTGCCCGACCAGACGATCCGCTACGTCGAGTACGCCGCCCTCCTGCACGACATCGGCAAGATCGGCATCGACGAGGCCATCCTGCTCAAGCCCGGCAAGCTGACGCCGGAAGAGTACGAGCAGATGAAGAAGCACCCGATCATCGGCCATCAGATCCTCTCGCCCGTGAAGTATCTCGGCCCCGTCGCCCAAATGGTGCTCTATCACCAGGAGTGGTACGACGGCCGCGGCTACCCCGAGGGCCTCAAGGGCGAGGAGATCCCGCTCGGCGCGCGCATCGTCGCGGTGCTCGACGCCTGGGACGCGATGACCTCCGACCGCCCGTACCGCAAGGCGCTTGGCCGCGAGATCGCGGTCGGCGAGCTCAAGAAGGGCTCCGGCACGCAGTTCGACCCGCGGGTCGTCGAGACCTTCCTGCGCCTGGAATCGGCCGAGTGGACGCTCGAGGCCGGGGGGCGCAAGGGCTGATGCTCTACGTCGTGCCCACGCCGATCGGCAACCTCGAGGACATGACCGCGCGCGCGCTGCGCGTGCTCAAGGAATCCGCGGTGGTCTTTTGCGAGGATACGCGGCACACGCGCGTGCTGATGTCGCACTTCGGCCTGTCCGTCCCGCTCGAGCGCTACGACGAGAACGACGAGCGCTCTCTCGAGAAGCTCCTCGAGCGCGTGCGCCGCGGCGACGCCGTCAGCCTCGTCTCCGACGGCGGCTGCCCCGGCCTCTCCGATCCCGGCCGGCGCGCGGTCGCGGCCGCCCGGCGCGAAGGGCTTCCGATCACGACGCTCGCCGGGCCCTCGGCCGTCGCCGCCGCCGTCGCCGGCTCGGGCCTGCCCGGCGACAGCTTCGTGTTCCTCGGCTTCCTGCCGCGGACCTCGGGCAAGCGCCGCCGCATCCTCGAGGAGGCCAAGACGCTCGGAAGGACGATCGTCGTCTACGAGTCCCCCTTCCGCGTTCTCGAGCTCTTCGACGACGCCGAGGCCGCGCTCGGGCCGAAGGCGCAGTCCGTCGCCGCGCGCGAGCTGACCAAGGTCCACGAGGAATGGATCCGCGGCGACGTCGCGTCCGTGAAGGCGAACCTGACCGCCCGCGCCGAGATTCTCGGCGAATTCGTCGTCCTCTTCCATCCGGAACCGGAGCCAGCCCATGCCTGAGATCCTCAAGACGGACGCCGCCGGAAATCTCTCCGCCGCCGACGCCGCGCGCCTCGGCGCCGCCGCCAAGGGAACCCGGACCGTCGCGTTCCCGACGGAGACCGGCTACGCCCTGGGCTCGACGGGGCTGATCAAGGCCGCCACGCGCCGCCTGCTCCAGGTCAAGGAGCGCTCGACGCTGAAGCCGCTTCCGGTGCTGGTGCACTCCGTCGACGAGGCCCGGAAGTGGGTCGAGTGGACGCCGCTGGCCGGCGCGCTCGCCGCCAAGCTCTGGCCCGGCGCCGTCGCGCTCCTGCTCAAGCCCACCGCGCAGGGGCGGCTGCTGACCTTCCCCGAGTATCCGAACGTCGCGATCCGCGTCCCCTCGCACCCGGCCGCGCGCGCGATGCTGGAGGCCTCGGGCGTGCCGTGGGTGTACACGAGCGCGAACAAGTCGGGGCAGCCGCCGCTGCTGGACGCCGCGGCCGTGGCCGCCGCGCTCGGCGCGGAGCTCGACTTCATCGTGGACGGCGGGACGGCGCCGGCGGGCGACGCGACGGTCGTGGACGCGACGGGCGAGAAGCCGCGCATCACGAAGGCGGGGCTCGTGTCGGCCGAGCTGGTGCAAGGGGCGCTGACGGCATAGTCATGACGACCGAATCGCGGAAAATATTATTTGTTTGCACCGGCAACATCTGCCGGTCGCCGGCGGCGCAGTATCTGGCCGCGCGGCTGGCCCGCGACGCCGGGCTTCCCTGGACCGCCGCCTCGGCGGGCGTCGAGGCCGAGATCGGCAAGGGCATGACGCCCGGCGCCGTCCGCGCGCTCGCGTCGCGCGGCGTGAAGGGCGTGCGGCACGCCGCCCGGCAGATCGACGAGGAGATGCTCGCCGGAGCCGACCAGATTTACGCCTTGACGCTGGCGCACCGCGACATCCTCGCCGCGCGCTTCCCCGCTCACGCCGCGAAGGTCGCCGTCCTGCGCGCGGCCGCCGGCCTCCCGGACGCCGACGTCGAGGATCCTTACGGCGAGTCCGACTCGATCTACGAGGACTGCGTGGCGCGCATCGAAGAGGCCCTGAAGATTCTGATCCGGAGGAACTCCCATGTCGAAAACAATCGCTGAGCAGGACCCCGAGCTCTACGCCGCGATGGCCGCCGAGGCCCGCCGCCAGGCCGACAACCTCGAGCTGATCGCCTCCGAGAACTACGCGTCCGCGGCCGTCCTCGAGGCCCAAGGCTCGCTGCTGACCAACAAGTACGCCGAGGGCTATCCCGGCAAGCGCTACTACGGCGGCTGCGAGTTCGTCGACGTCGCCGAGACGCTGGCCATCGAGCGCGCCAAGAAGCTGTTCGGCGCCGAGCACGCCAACGTCCAGCCGCACTCCGGCTCGCAGGCGAACATGGCCATGTACCTGTCCGTGCTGAAGCCCGGCGACGGCGTCATGGGCCTCAACCTCGCCCACGGCGGCCACCTCTCGCACGGCCACCCGATGAACTTCTCCGGCAAGTACTACAAGATTCTCCCCGTCGACGTCCGCCAGGACGACGAGCTGATCGACTACGAGAAGGCCGAGCGCGACGCGCGCGCGCAGAAGCCGCGGCTGATCTTCATGGGCGCGTCGAACTACTCGCGCGTGATCGACTGGGCGCGCTTCAAGCGCCTGGCCGACGAGATCGGCGCGCTGTTCGCCGCCGACATCGCGCACTACGCGGGCATGATCGCGGCGGGCGTCTACCCCTCGCCCGTCGGCCTGACCGACTTCACGACGACGACGACGCACAAGACCCTGCGCGGCCCCCGCGGCGGCATGGTCTTATGCAAGACCGCCCACGCGCCCGCCCTCGACAAGGCGGTCTTCCCCGGCGAGCAGGGCGGCCCGCTGATGCACGTGATCGCCGCCAAGGCCGTCTGCTTCGGCGAGGCCCTCCGGCCCGAGTTCAAATCGTACCAGCTGCAGACGCTCGCCAACGCGCGGCGCCTGGCCAAGTCCCTCCAGGACCGCGGCCTGCGCATCGTCGCCGGCGGCACGGACTGCCACCTGTTCTCCGTCGACCTGCGCTCCAAGAACGCGACCGGCAAGGACGCCGAGGCCGCGCTCGACAAGGCCGGCATCACGGTCAACAAGAATGCGATCCCGTACGACCCGCAGAAGCCGTTCATCGCCTCCGGCGTGCGCATCGGCACGCCCGCGGTCACGACGCGCGGCATGAAGGAAGCCGAGATGGACCAGATCGCGGGCCTGATCGACGAGGCGCTGACGGCGCGCGCCGACGACGCGGCCCTCAAGCGCGTCAAGGAGGCGACGACCGCGCTGTGCCGCCGCTTCCCGATCTATCCCGAGATCATGGAACGGATGCTCGCCGCGAAATGATCGCGCAAATCCTCTTGGCGGACGATAATCCGGACATCACCGAGCTCCTCGGGGATTATCTCACGCACAAGGGCCACCGCATGATCCTCGTCAACGACGGCTTCGCGCTGTCGCAGAAGGCGGCCGAGCTCCGGCCGCACCTGATCATCGCGGACATCCAGATGCCCGGAGCCTACGGCTCGTCGGCCTACCAGGTGCTGCAGAAGGACGCGAACACGAACAAGATCCCGTTCATTTTCATGAGCGCGCATCCGATGTCGAAGATCAAGGCGATCCTGCCCAACGACCCGAAGACGCGCTTCATCCAAAAGCCGGTCGACCTGAAGGCCCTCGACGCCCTGATCGCCGAGCTCCTGCCGCTCGGAGGCTACTGCCCGTGAAGAAGACGAAGAATTTAGCGAAAGTCGGCGTGATCGGGGGCAGCGGCCTCTATTCCTCCGACGCGATCAAGGCCCCGCGCGAGCTCACGATCAAGACCCCGTTCGGGGCGCACTCGGGCCCGATCACGCTCGGCGAGCTCGAGGGCGTCCCGTGCGCGTTCCTGCCGCGCCACGGCCGCGGCCACGTCGTGACGCCGACCGAGATCAACCAGCGCGCCAACATGTGGGCGCTGAAGTCCCTCGGCGTCGAGCGCGTGCTGGCCTTCAGCGCCGTCGGATCCCTCAAGGAAGAGCTGCCGCCGCGGACCTTCGTGTTCCCCGACCAGCTCGTCGACCGGACGAAGGATCGAATCCAGACGTTCTTCGGGAACGGCGTGGTGGCGCACATCGCGCTGAATCCCCCGTTCGCGCCGGGACAAAACAAGATCGTCTACGATTGCGCGGTCGAGCTTGGGATCAAGTCCGTCTTCGGCGGGACCTACTGCTGCATGGAAGGACCCGCGTTCTCGACGAAAGCGGAAAGCATGATGCACCGCTCGTTCGGCTGGTCGCTGATCGGCATGACGGCCGCGACCGAGGCCAAGCTCGCGCGCGAAGCCGAGCTCGTGTACTCGCAGGCCGCGATGGTCACCGATTACGACTGCTGGAAGGAAGGCGAGGAGGTCTCGACCGAGATGGTGGTGGCCAACCTCCACGCCAACTCGGCCAACGCGCAGCGGCTGATGCGCGCGGCGGTGCCCCGCATCGCCGCTGCGCCCTTAGAACCCGCGTTCTCGTCGGCGCTGAAGGGCGCGCTGTTCACCGATCCGAAGTTCAGGAACAAGGCGACGCTCAAAAAGCTCGAGCTCCTGCTGGGGAAATACCTGTGAACAAGAAACGCTCGAAGGCGATCGAACGGCTGATCGAAACCGCGGTGCAGGCGCAGAAGCGGGCCTACTGCCCCTACTCGCGCTACTCCGTCGGCGCGGCGGTGCTGACGGAGACGGGCCGCGTGTTCGCGGGCTGCAACGTCGAGAACGCGAGCTACGGCCTGTCGATGTGCGCCGAGCGCGTGGCGATCTATCACGCGGTGACGAGCGGCCACGACTCGATCGTGGCCGCCTGCGTCGTCGGCACCGCGGCCAAGCCGTGCGGCGCCTGCCGCCAGGTCATGCTCGAGTTCTCCGACAAGGACACTCAGCTCTACCTCGTGGACCTGAACCCGTCCACGGGCCGGCGCTCGGTCGTCAAGACGACGGTCTTCAAGATGCTGCCGATGGCCTTCGACCCGCTCGCGTCGGGGCTCCTGCCGCAGAATCCGCGCAACCTGCTCAAGCGAAAGGCCGCCGCCCGCGGCCGGAAGAAAAGCCAGCGCGCCCGCTCCCGGAGGAACTAATGGACACGAACTCTCTCCGCCCCATTCTCGATTGGATGAAGGCGACCGATCTCGTCGAGGTCGTCTACAAGAAAGGCGGCAAGGGCTTCGCGCTCGGCTCGGCCGAGGCGCCCGCGGCGATCCCGGGCGGAACGATGCCCGGCAGCCGCTTCGTCCCGGTGGCCTCCGATTCCGTCGGCGTGTTCCAGTGGGCCGAGCCGGGCCGGGCGCGCCGGGCCGAGGAGGGCGCGGACGTCGCCGAGGGCGAGGTGCTGGCCGTCGTGGTCTCGGGCTCGGGCGCCGCCAAGGCCGTGAAGGCGCCGTGCGCCGGCCGCGTGGCGAAGTGCTTCGCCGACGCCGGCCAGGCCGTCGAATACGGGCGCCCGCTGTTCCTTCTCGAGCCGAGAGGCTAGGGCGGACATGGCCGCCGCCCAGATTGTCTGCACGAAATGCACGGCCGTCTCGGCCGAGCCGCGCCTCGAATGCGCCAAGTGCGGCGGGCGCAACGCGCGGGTCTGCGGGAAGTGCGGCAATCAGAACTCCGTCGCGAAGAACTTCTGCGACAAGTGCGGCCAGTCGATCGCCGCACTGGGACCGATCGCGCCGCCGCCGAAGACGCTGCTGCCCGGCTCGCCGACGGCCGACATTCCGGCGACGGTGATCAAGCGTCTGCCGCCGTCTCCCGCGCCCGCTCCGGCGCCGGGCCCTCAACGCGGCCGCGGCGCTCGCCGGCGCGACCGCCGCGGCGTACGGCATCTGGTCGTACCGCGAAAGCCGGAAGCCCGAGGTGCTCGTGCCCAAGCTCGCGGCTCAATATCTCGAGGCGCTGCGCACGAAGAACTACGACGCCGCTTACGCCCTGTTCTCGGACGCGGCCAAGGCCAGCGCCACCGAGGACGAGTTCCGCGCCTCGCGCGACGACACCCCGTGGACCTGGTCCGGCCTGGCCGTGGAGCACGCGGAGCCGGGGGCGATGCTGTTCTCCTACGACCTCAAGGCCTCCGGCGCGCCGCCGCGCAAGGACTACGTGCTGTTCACGCTCGACGGCGAGCGCTGGACGCGCCCCTACAACTGGACGCTGATGCGGCAAGTCGAGGAATCCTTCGACAAGAACAATCCGGAGCGGGGCCTGATCCTCGCCCAGGCCGCCGCGACGATCAACCCGCGCGACCCGCTGGCCTGGGGCTATCTCTGCGAGGCGGCCTACTACCGCAAGTCGCCGGAGGACGCCGAGCTGCGCTGCCTGCGCGCGCTCGAGCTGGCGCGCACCTATCCCTCGAACCTGACGCTCAAGAGCCAGTACCACCTGCACGCGATCCTGGCCGACACCTATCATCACGCCCTGCGCAAGACCGACCGCGCTCTCGAGCAGTACGCGGAAATGCTCTCTTTCCCGGGCATCTCGCCCGCCGACCAGTGCCAGATCCTGCTCGCGCGCGCGCAGGCCTACATCGAGATCAGCCGCCCCGGCGAGGCCCTGGGCGACCTCGACCGCGGCTCCCAGCTCTGCACCGACCCGCAGGACCAGGCGTTCATCGAGAAGGCCCGCCAAAGCCTGCACGCGCCATAGGACTCGCCGACGAGGAACCATGTTCAAGAAAATACTGATCGCCAACCGCTCCGAGATCGCCGTGCGCGTGATCCGCGCCGCCCGCGAGATGGGCATCAAGAGCGTCGCCGTCTACTCCGACGCCGACCGCGAGTCGCGCCACATCGCCCTGGCCGACGAAGCCGTCTGCATCGGGCCGGGACCGTCGAAGCTCTCCTACCTGGATCAGGAGGCCATCCTGTCGGCGGCGAAGATCACGGGTGCCGACGCGATCCACCCCGGATACGGCTTCCTGTCCGAGAACGCGGACTTCTCCGAGCTGTGCGCCAAGCGCGGGCTCGTCTTCATCGGGCCGCCTCCGGCCGCCAGCCGCAAGCTCGGCTTCAAGAGCGCGGGCAAGGCCGTGGCGCTCGCCGCGAAGGTTCCGGTCGTCCCCGGCACCCAGGGAGACATCACGACCGACGTCTCCAAGGAAGTGGCGGAGATCGGCTATCCCGTGCTGATCAAGGCCTCCGCGGGCGGCGGCGGCAAGGGCATGCGCATCGTGCGCGAGCCGGGAGAGCTGAAGTCCCAGCTGACGGCCGCGGCCAACGAGGCCAAGGCCGCGTTCGGCGACGGCTCGGTGTTCATCGAGAAGCTGCTGGAGCGCCCGCGCCACGTCGAGATCCAGATCGCGGCCGACAAGTTCGGCAACGTCGTCGCGTTCCCGGAGCGCGACTGCACGGTCCAGCGCCGCCACCAGAAGCTCGTCGAGGAGTCGCCCTCCCCCGCGCTGACGCCGCAGATCCGCCGCGAGATGCAGGAGGCCGCGATCCGCCTCGCCAAGGCCGCCGACTACTCGAACGTCGGCACCGTCGAGTTCCTCTTTCAGGACGGGAAGTTCTACTTCATCGAGGTCAACGCGCGCCTGCAGGTCGAGCACCCCGTGACCGAGGCGGTGGCGGGCGTGGACCTCATGGAGCTCATGATCCGCATCGCGGCCGGCGAAAAGCTCCCGTTCGACCAGGCGCGCGCCTCCGAGATCCGCTGCCACGCCATCGAGCACCGCATCAACGCCGAGGACCCCGACAACAACTTCATGCCGTGCCCGGGCCGCATCGAGAGCCTGGAGCTGCCGGGCGGCGCGGGCGTGCGCGTCGACACGCACGCCTACGCGGGCTACACGATCCCCAGCTACTACGACAGCATGATCGCCAAGCTCATCATCTCGGCCGCCGACCGCCCGACGGCCCTGCGCCGCTCCCTGCGCGCCCTCGGCGAGCTCAAGGTCGGCGGCATCAAGACCACCGCCGACATGCACGCGAAGATCGTCGCGCACCCGGTCTTCATGAGCGGCGACTTCGACACGCACTTCATCGAAAAGACCGGGCTCTTGGACCCGAAGGAGGCCGTCAATGCCTGATTTCAAGAAGACGATCGCCGCCCAGCTCAAGGAGGGCGCCGCGGTGATGTCCGCGACCGCCAAGCTCGCGCCCGAGATCGACGCCGTCGCGGCCGAGCTGCTGAAGTGCTTCCGCAGCGGCGGCAAGCTCCTGACCTTCGGCAACGGCGGCTCCTCGTGCGACGCGCAGAACTTCGCCAACGAGCTGGTCGGCCGCTACCGCCGCAACCGCCCGCCGCTGTCGGCGATCGCGCTGACGACCAACCAGGGCGACCTGACCGCCATCGCCAACGACTTCGGCTTCGAGGAGGTCTTCGCGCGCCCGCTGCGCGCCCACGGCCGCGCCGGCGACGTCGCGGTCGCGATCTCGACCTCGGGCAACTCCAAGAACGTGCTCAAGGCCATCGCGGCCGCCCGCGAGCTCGGCCTGACCGTCGTCGGCCTCACCGGCCGCTCCGGCGGCAAGATGAAGGCGCTGTGCGACCACTGCCTCTGCGTCCCGTCGGACTCGACCGCGCGCATCCAGGAGGCGCACATCACCCTGATCCAGATCTGGTGCGGCATCCTCGAAGACGAGCTCTTCCCCGACGCCCCCCTCGCCCACGGCTAACAAAGAGGCCAGGCGCCAAATCAACATTTCGACATGAAGCCCTCCTCCGCGAAGATACTGCCGCTCAAGAAGCTCCTGACCCTGCGCGAGCTGTGGCGCTGGGAGGGCCGCAGCGTCGTGTTCACCAACGGCGTCTTCGACATCCTGCACCCGGGCCACGTGAAGGTGCTCGAGAAGGCCAAGGCGCAGGGCGACCTGCTCGTCGTCGGCGTCAACACCGACTCATCCGTGCGCCTCCTCGAGAAGGCGCCGGGCCGGCCGATCAACAAGTGGCGCGACCGCGCCGAGGTCGTCGCGGCGCTGGCCTGCGTGGACGCCGTCGTGGGATTTTCCGAGTCCACGCCCGAGCGCCTGATGTCCAAGCTCAAGCCCGACGTCCAGGTGAAGGGCGGCGACTACAAGCCGTCGGACCTTCCCGAGGCCAAGCACGCCGGACGCGTCGCGATCGTGTCGCTCAAGAAAGGCTACTCGACGACGGGCCTCATCAAGCGCCTGCAGGGCCTGCGCTGATTCTCGCTAGGCGCGATTTGGCTTATTGCGCCTTCATCCGCCCCTGCCACGCAAGCTTCCGGCGTTGATCCGTTTCCGCTTCCGCCGGCATGATTTCCGGCGACTGGCGGACGTTGGATCGGCGTGCTTCGCTCTCCACGGTTTTCTTCAAATATCCAAATAGCTCAAGCGTGGATATTTCCCCGTCATTGTCTCCATCGGCCGCCCCGCGAAGGCCCTTAAGGACATAATATGTCATCATGCCGTGCCGCTTCGCCTCATACGAAGTGCCAACTTGATTAGGGCCCGTCGCCGCCAATACGACCGTATTCCGGCCGATGGCGTCTCCATCCTCTTTCACAGTGACAAGCGGACGCACTCCTTTCGCGATCAACGAGCGTGATCCTCTTCCGCTAAAACACGCGTCCAGGATGACACGCACATCCCTCACCGGCAAATCCGCCAACCCACGGTAGACGTCCGACAATCTAATAGCCGTATCGCGGACATAGTTGGGGTCTCCGTCGTAAGGCACGAGATAAGAATCGCCCGTTTCGACATCCGGAGCGCCATGGCCGGAAAAAAAGACAACGACGCGATCGGCGCTCGCCGCTCGATTTCGAAGCCAAGGGCCCAATGCTTTTTTTAACGCGGCATCCGTCGCATCCGCATCCGTCAGCAACAATAGGTTTTCATCCGAAACTCCCCAGCGATTGCGGAGGAATCGCGCGAATGAGGCCGCATCGTTTGCCGCGAAATCCGCTCGTGGGACCGAACCAACGCTGTAGCGCTCAACACCAATGACGACGGCTAAGATCCGGGTATCCGTCGAAACGGTTTCGGCGTACGGCTCATCGACGTCGACCACCGCAGGATAAACTTCTTTGGTTTCAGCGCGGGAGACCCGGCGATACCCCCCAAGAAAGAATATTCGGATGTCGCGATCAGCTCCTCCTGTGATCAGGCTTCTTCCATCGGGCATGAACGCCACCGCTTTGACGCGCGCTCGATGCCCGCTGAGAATCCCTGCGACTCCCAGTTTTTGCGCATTCCAGAGATCCGCCGTAACGACTTCGCCGGCAGTGGCGATGAAGCGACCGTCATCGGAATAGCGCAGCGTAGCGATCTCCGCGGTAGGAGAAGCGGCGGTCTCGATGAGTCCATAGGTTCGCCCATCGAGGATGGCGATGGTTCCGGGCCCCGCCGCAATCGCCAAATGCTTATCGTCAGGAGAAAAGGCCGCCGGCCCTAAGGTCGCGTCTTTGACGTGCAGTTCCCGCGAATTTCCGCTTTCGATATCCCACACGAACGCCTTCCCATCGTTAACTACTCCGACAAGCCTTTTCGCCGACGCATCGAATCCCAGCGACACCACGGAACTCCCGCCTTCACGCAGCACGCGCCGGCTCCAATCCGCAGTCGACCAGAGGTAAATGGCACCGTCGTCGCCGCCGGACGCGATCAACGCTCCCCGCCGATCCCGAGCCAAAACCCGTACTGCCCCATGATGTGCCGCCCATGATTTGGGTGCGCCCTTGCCATCGAAATAGCGCAACATCCCATCCGCGCTCCCCGAGATTGCCCTTACACCGTCCGGAAGCAACACGGCCGAGACCACCGGCGAATCCTCATCGAAATAGATGGTTCTCACGTGGTAATAACCGGCGTTCCAAAGACGCATGGTTCCGTCAACTGAGGCGGACAGGATCGTTTTTCCGTCTTGACTGACGTCCAAAGCCGTCACGGAATCGGTATGCCCCATCAGCGTGACCGTCCCATCCTCAGAGGTCTTCGAGTCGTCCCAATATGAACGATGATGCCAGAATGTCATTGTATTTGGACTCGCCCAAGCGTTGCTAATCAATGACCCCAACAGAACTATTCGAATGACGCAGGCAGTTCCGTTCATGGACTCTTTCTCCAGACTTTGACTTTCAGATCGGCCTCTCTCTGGGTGATGACGATTGGATGCTGCCGGCCCCCCGACGAATCGGACCCGTCTCGCGAATTTTTCTCCAAATAGGTCGAAAGATCCGCCGCTGTAATCCGCCAACCCTCAGCGAAGGCACCGTCTGTCCCATCCGGCTGATCCATAAGCACGGATGTCAGATAGCCTCCACCAACGGAGATATCTTCCGCCCTCCCGTGTCCATCGTCCGCGAGAATCAGAATCGTGTTCCTGCCAACCGGAAGGAACGCGCCGCTCCAGCTCACAAGCGGACGCATCGCCGTTAAAGCCGCATGCCGAGGCCCTCCTCCAACAAAGGCCGCGTCGACAACTACCCTGACATCGCGGCTGGGAAGCGCCGCCAAACGGCGCAAAAGAGCCGCCATCGGAAGAGCCGTCTCGTTCAAATAACTGGGGTCACCGTCATAGGGCACCAAAAATGGCGCCCGGCTTTGAACATCCATCCCGCCCATACCGGAAAAATAGATGCAAATGCGCGAATCAATGAATGTGTGATCGGGCAGCCAGGTCATCAGATACTTAGACAGCGTTGCCATTGTCGCCGCCTCGCCTTCGATTCGGACGGACGTCGCTCCCCTCCAGCCCAGCTTCGTGCGGACAAACTCCTCGAACGCATCCGCATCTCGACCAGCGCCGGGAGGCGGCAAGAGCTTCTTGTCCTGATACCGATCCAGCCCGATGAGTATTGCCACATCATGAGATGCGCCCTCCGTCACAATTTCCGCGGGCGCTTCGATGGGCGTCTTTCGTGCCGGATGAACGGATGCCGCGGCTTGATCCTGTTCCGAATGCACGCGCCGCACCTTCAAAATACCGTCGGTCCACGCCGTCGCCACATAGCGCCCATTCCGCGTCAATGCGATGGAAGTCACGGCGTGTCCTTCTCGTTTTTCAAGTTCGCGTTCCGACAACTTCCCATTCGAGAGAACGAACACCGTGGAATTTCCCGACATATCACCCAGCGCTCCGACCTTGCCGCCGAGCGAAAGCGCCGCTGCGGATATTTCCCTTCCATGACTCGCATCCAGCGTGTACGAGGTGTTTGTCTCCACGTTGCGAAGACGAACGGAGTGCGCGCCTCCAGCCGTCAAAACGACATCTCCGCCGGGAGAAATCGACAACACCGAGGGAAGCGCTCCGTCGTAATGATCGATGACGACGCCCGTGGGGGGAATCCCGGACCAGCGGCGCACGAACCCGTTCGTTTGGATTGTGACAAAACTCTTTCCCTCCGAATCTCCGATCAATTTAACGAATGGGGCCGTCGCTACAACAACGCCAAAGGGGTCGAAATATTCCAAACGCCCACGATCCTCCCCCAAGATCAATTTATCTGAAAGAATGGCTGCTTCGGTCCGTCCTTGTTTCAGGCTCGGCCGCGGCCAGGAACTGCTTTCCAAATATTGATTATATTGGCGAACGTCGCCGGCGACATCGGTCGTAAAAAATCCCTTGTCTGAATCCGCCCTAATGGCAATGGAAGCGACAGCAGATGCATGCGCTAATACAAATTCATCCATCTGCTTCGATTGACGGGACCACTTAAGAACCGTTCCATCCTGGAGCCCCGCAAACAGCGAAGAATTATCGCGGGAGAACACGAGGACTGTCACAGGTGCGGGCAATCCCGACATCGTCATGCCGCCATCGTTCGAGAATTCTATGGTGAATGGCACCTTGTCCGGGCGCATTGGATCGGCTAAGCGATCAATGACCACCGCATCGCCGCCATCGTCGCTCATGATATACGACGAATCCTGCGCCAAGGATACGAATCGCATTGTTCGTCTATAGTCACCGGGCAATTCTGCCCATGTGCTAAGGTTTTGTCCAATAATTCTTCGATTTTGTTTGCAGCCGAAGATGGCCGCACTGCCATCGGCCGTAAATATCGGACTAAAGCAGCCGTTGCCCCATTGAGCGCCTTCGAAAAGAAGCTGTGTGCTCACACGCGTCTCCGGATCATACGATGCGCGTCCCCGATCTTCGTAAAGCGTTGCACCCTCCACCCCTGCATGCACAACGCGCGCGCCATCTCGAGAAACGGAAATCCCCCCATCGACATGTCGCAAAGGTCCGCCGCCCGCACTTTCCAACATCCCGTTCATCGTCCACACTCCTTTATCGACGGACCACACGCCGAACGAACTATCTTCATAAGCGATCACGGCATAATCCCCTTGCGCCGAAAGGCCCACGAGAACCGGCCGCGAAGAGCGCGCAGGAACATCGCGAATGTTCTTCAATGAGGGAATCGACGTGATATGCACCAGATCATTCCGATCAATTATCGCAGCCACCGGGACGTTCTCCGCGGCAGCCACCGAAATAACGCCATTCGCCGCGACGCGGTTGACTATATTCCCATCACTCGCGCGCGTAATCAGCAATGATTCAGAATCGCGCGACACGAGGAATTCGCCGCTTCGATGGAGCCACACGATCGGCCGATTATGAAGAGGCCAACGCCCTGTTACTCGACAGTTTCCGGTGGAAACGACGCGCACGACTCCATCAAACCCTGACCAATACGCTGTCCGACCATCGGAAGAGAAATCCCCTCCCGTCGGCGGCGAACCATCCGAAATTTCGCACCTTTTAGCCGGAATGAGCCGCCGCCTCGAGACGCGATTCGTTTCCCGGTAAGGTTCGACTTGAACTTCCTTATCACGCGCATAAATATAAACGCGATCATCGTCGCCGCCTACGATCAGATGCCGTCCGTCCGGCGAGAACGCGACGGCACGGAGGTCATTCGATGAATCGCTCAGTTCGCCTCGGCTCGATCCATCCGCCGGATTCCAAAGGCGCACGGTCGGCCCGTCGCCGGAAGCGGCCAGCAGATCATTGTCCGGGCTGAAAGCGAAGGAATTGATTCGAAGAGACGCCCCGCCGGACAAAAATACTTCCCTTCGTCTCTCCAAATCCCAAAGGTGCGGATGAAGATCATCGTCGACGAATGCAAGCCACCGCGCGCCCATGCCGATGGCGTAGGCCTTGGATGTCCACGTCTTCTCCAGGAACTCATCAAGATTCGCATAGAACGGCCCTAATGGCACCTCCAATTTATCTCCGGGCACGTCGATCGCGCATACGCCCGATCCGTTCGGCCAAAGCGCCTTCACTCCGTTAGAGCGGTAAAACACGCCGGAAGCGTTTACGCCTTTAGGAATTAGGATAAACGCGCATGTGGCCTCTATGCCGACATACTTCCCGATCCCCATCACCCGGTTGCGATCGTTAATATCGAAAGATGTCGACATTATCGTCCTTCCATCCCGTGAAATTCCGACGCGACGGGGAATCGACGGCAGCGACGGGGTCTGCTGCGGAATATAATTATCGGTCCCCAAATCTAGAAAGGTGTACGATCGATCTTCTCCACCAATCAGAATCACCGGGTCGTACGGGAATACAGCCAGGGAAACAACCGACCCTCCTCTCCGCTGAACAGAGGCTTCCAAGCGCCATCCCTTTGCTGCGTCCGGCGCGGCCAGCGCCGTCGCGACACGGAAGCTCGCCGCGTGAGCCCCCAGAATGACTCCTAATAGAAAATATCGCCCACGAACGCAGGGCCACTGTCTAAGCGGAGTTTTGACGGGTCCTCCTCGCATTCGCAGAGTGTAGCTCTCCCGTCAAATATATCAAGGCCTTAAACGAACGTGAGGTTACCTACCGAAAAAGAAGAAAAGGGCCCCCGCCGCGCGACGGGAGCCCTTTCTTCGTCTCGATCAGTTTTACTTCTTGGTCGCGTCGGCCTTCGGCGCTTCCGCCGGAGCGGCCGCCGGAGCCGCCGCGGGAGCCGCCGGCGCGGGGGCGGCGGAAGCCGCGGGAGTCTTCTCCGCGCCCAAGGACTTGGCCTGGTCGATGGCCTCCTGAACCTTGGCGAAATCTCGGGATTTCGGATGCTTGGCCTTGAACTCCTCGAGCGCCTTGATCCCGTCGCCGGTCTTTCCGGCGATGACGAGGTTCACCGCCTTCGCGAACTCGGCGTCCTCCGCCAACGCGATCTTGTCCCGCTTCGAGCGCGCGTCGCCCTTGAGCACGGGCTCGTTCGGATCGGCCAGCGGCGAGGACTGGTCCGCGCCGCGCACGGCCGCGACGGAGCCCACGCGGCTCCTCTTGCGCTCCCCCTGGACCGCCGACTGCGCCAGCGATTCCTGGAGATGCCGGAAGAAGGTCAGAACGGCCTCGCGCGCCGTCGGCGCCGGCTTTTCGTCGGCATGGATCGGGCCGGCCAGCAGCAGCGCGGCGGCGGCCGCGGCGATCATCTTCATGCTCATGATTCGAACCTCCTAAAGCCCGTTGACCAGATTGTCGACGTACGGCTTGTAGCCGGGAGACAGCGCGACGGCCTTGCTCCCGTACTCGCGCGCCTTGTCCGCCTTCTTGAGCTTGGCCGCGGTCTTAAGCAGGTTCAGCCAGACGTCCCCGTCGGACGGGTCCGCCTCGGCCGCCTGCAGGAAGCGCCGCTCCGCCCCCTCGAAGTCGCCGTTCCGGAACGCGACGCTGCCGAGATTGTTCAGCGCCGACGCGTTCTTCGGATCCGACTCCAGAACCTTGGCGAAGGCCGCCGCCGCGGCTTCCAGGCCGCCGTACTGGAACTCGACGATGCCGAGCTGAAGCTCGGCGTCCGAATCCTTCGGGTCCTTCTTCAGGGCCTCGCCGTAGAGCCTCACGAGGAACTGGTAGCGCTCCTTGGCGAGCACGTCGACCTGCTCGTCGTAGGGCTTCTCGAGCGCCTCCGCGGCGGGAACGGCCGGCGCGAAGTCCGTGGGCGGCATCGTCACCGGCTCGTACTCCTCGAAGGCCTTGTCGACGGGCAGGATCTTCACGCGCCCCTTGTCCGATTCGGCCTTGTACGCGTACGCGGCCTTGGAGACCGCCTCGAAGAACGGCTTGCCGACGTAGGTGACCTCGACCGGCAGCCACATCGTGCCGTCGTATTCGACGAGCTGGTCGGGGGGCAGGCCCGCCGCGGCCGCGTCCTCGGCCTCCGTGTCGAGCATGAGCGTGATGTGGCCGGGATAATCGAGGAGCGCGACGCGCACTTCGTTGTCCTCGAGCAGCGCCGCGTACAGCGACGTCAGGTCCGAGCACTGGCCGGTCCTGCGCTTGAGCGTCTCGCGCGGGTACTGCGTGTAGTCCACCGGGAAGTTGGGGTCGTCGTGCGCCGTCTCGAAGGGGTTGGACGGATTCGCCGCGAACTTGACGCCGTACGCGCCGAGCGCGTTCCAGACGCGCAGCGCCTTCAGCACGTTCGGGTTCAGCGCCGCGGCCTTGCGGTTCTTGAAGTCCGCCGCGACGGCCGGCTTGAAGTCCTTGACCGGCCCGTCCTTGAGCGTGATGAAGTTGGCGAGCCTGCGCGGATCGTCCCACGTGATCGCGTTGCGCGAGTAGAGGCGCAGCGGCTTGGTGAGCGTCGCCGCGCGCGCCTCGCCGTTCTCGTAATAGCTGAGCGCGAACTCGGCCTGGATCGGGGTGTCCTCGGTCACCTCGAGCACCTTGTTGTTCAGCGTCGCGATCAGGGGGATGTCGACCGACTGCTTCGGCTCCAGCCTCTTGATCTCCGTGTCGAAGCCGAAGTCCATGTAGTCCTTCAGCTTGAACGTGACCTTCACGTTCTCGAACGGGACGTTGACGTTGTTGGTGATCGTGACCTTGCCCACCGGGTTCTTGAGGTACCACTTGTAGTTCGCCGCGAAGACGCTGCCGAGGGTGATCGTCGAGATCTCGACCGGCGCGCGGTTGACGGACGCCGCGACGAAGACCTCCACCGGCCGGCTCGGCGGCCCCGCGTCCTTGGTCTTCGAGAGCGTCGCGACCCGGTACCAGTAATCCTCGTTGGCGCTCACCCCGGAGTCCGTGAAGGCCGCTTCTTTCGGCGCGCCGACCGAGACGAAAGGCCCCGCGGGCCGGGTGGCGCGAAAGACCTGGTAGCCGTCCGACCAAGGATCGTCGACGGGCGGCCACGCCAGCGAGACGACCCCCTCCTTCGTCGAGCTCGACACGGCGGCCGGCGCCGCGAGCAGGGGGTGGAGGTCGTAGGAGACGAGCCGGCTCTTGTCCGCGATCACGAGCCGGTCGCCCGAGATCGAGACCGCGGACGGCTCCCGAAGCTCCCGCTCCCCGTCGCCGCCCGCGAAGAAATCCGCCAGCCATTTCCCGCCGCGCGTGAGGACGCTGACGCGCTTGAGCTGCGCGTCGAGGATATAGAGATAGTTCCGCCCGTCGAAGGCGATCGAGACCGGCGCCTTGAACTGGCCGGGGCCCTCGCCGTCCTCGCCCCACGCGGCGACGAACGCGCCCGACGGCTCGCACTTGAAGACCTTCTTGAGGCCCTTGTCCACGAAATAAAGGAAGCCGCTCTTGTCCCACGCCAGCGCCGCCGGCTCCCGAAGCTCGTAGGCGCCCACCTTCGGTCCGATGCTGAACACGAACACGCCCTCGGGGTTGAACGCGTCGATCCGGCGGTTCCCCGCGTCGGCGACGTACACCGTGCCGTCGTCGTTGATCGCGACGCCGTTGGGCGCGCTGAGGCGTCCTTCGTTCTTGCGGCTGTCGAAAAACCCCTGCTTCTCGCCGATGTTCGCCAGCCACTTCCCGTCGAGCGCGAAATGCTGGAGGCGGGAGCCCGCCGTGTCCGAGGCGAACACTCCCAGCTTCCGGCTGGCCGCCAAGCCGCCGGAAGCGCGCGTGACCTCCCCGCCCTTGCCCTTCGCCGCGCCGAAGCGGGACTTCACCTTGCCGTCGGGGCCGAGCGAGACGAACGGGCCGTCCTGCGGCAGATACGCGTACAGCGCGTCGTCGAGCGCCGCCAGCGCCGTCGCCGCGACGGGCCAGTCGCGCGAAGGCCCGGTCAGCGTCAGCTTGGCCGCCGGATTCGGCTGAAGCGGAGAGACCTTCAGCTTGTCGGTCAGCTCCACGCGCAAGACCCGCGCGTTGCCCGTGTCGAGCACGATCAGCGTCCCGTCCGGCGCGACGGCGATGCCCCGCGCCTTCCGCATCTGGCCCTTGTCCTCGCCGTAGGAGCCGAACTTCCCGATCACCCGGCCCTCCGGCGATTCCTCGATCACCTTGCCGTTGCGCCCGTCGAGCACGTACAGGAAGCCGTAGGCGTCCACCGCCAGATCGTTGCCGTGCAGCGCGAACGCGCCGGCGAACTTGGCCGCGGGGTCGAACTTCTGGATGCGGCCGTTGCCCTCGTCGAGCACGTAGACGCCGTCGGAGGCGTCCACCGACACGCGCGAAGGCGAGCGCAGCTGGCCGTCGAGCTTTCCGGGCGTCCCGATCTGCTCGAGCAGGATGCCCTCGTCCGTGAAGACCTGGACCCGGTCGTTCCCGGCGTCGGCGACGTAGATGCGGCCGTCCGCGCCGACCGCCACCGACTGCGGCGAGCGCAGGCGGCCGGGCGCGGAGCCCTTCTCGCCGAACGCGTAGACGAAGTTCCCCGCGGCGTCGAAGATCTGGATCCGGTCGTTGCCCTTGTCCGCGACGTACACCTTTCCCGTCGGGCCGACGGCCACGCCGCTCGGCTCGCGGAACTGTCCGGGCTTGCCCCCCTCGGAACCGACGCTCTTGATCGGATTCCCCGCCGCATCGTAGATCACGAGCGCGTTCTTCTTCACGTCCGCGACGTAGAGGCGCTCGCCGGAGGACGCGGCGGCCGCGGGCCGCGCCAGCTCCTTGCCCGAGATCGGGGCGAGGAAGCGGATGCTGTCGTAGGCCCGCGCGGCGGGCGCGAGGCACAGGAGCGCGGCAAAAAGAGAAGAGGAACGCTTCATGATTGGACGGCCTCCTTGATCGTCTTGTTGACGAGCGCGGGGTTCGCCTTGCCCTTGGACAGCTTCATCACCGCGCCGACGAGCGCGCCGACGGCGGCGTCCTTGCCGCCCTTGACGTCGGCGGCGGCTTTCGGATTGGCGGCGATCGCGGCTCTCACCCACTCCAGGATCTGACCGTCGTCCGACACCTGCGAAAGCCCCAGCTCCGAAACCAGCGCCTGCGGGTCCTTGCCCGTCTCCCACATCTTGGCGAACACGTCCTTGGCGCCCTTGCTCGACAAGGTCCCCGCCGCGACGAGGCCCGCGAGCCGGCCCAGGTGCGCGGGCGGAAACGCGGCCTCGGACGCGGACTTGTTCTCGGCGTTGAGCCGCGCGAGCATCTCGGTGGACAGCAGGTTGGCGACCGTCTTGACCGCGGCCTTCGGCGCCTCGGCCGCGGCCTTCTCGAAGAAATCCGCGAGGCCCAGGTTCCCGGTCAGGACCTCGGCGTCGTAGGGGGTCAGGCCCAGCTCCGTCGTGAAGCGCCTCCGCTTGGCGGCCGGAAGCTCGGGCAGCGCGGCCCTCAGCGCGGCGACGCGCTCGGGCGCGGCCGTGAGCGGCACGAGGTCGGGGTCGGGGAAATAGCGGTAGTCGTGCGCCTCTTCCTTCGAGCGCATCGACTCCGTGGCCTGCCGCCCGGCGTCCCAGAGGCGGGTCTCCTGCACGATCTTGCCGCCCGACTCGACGACCTCCACCTGGCGGCGGAACTCGTAATCGATGGCGTCCTTCACGTTCTTGAACGAGTTGAGGTTCTTGATCTCGGCGCGCGTGCCGAACTTCTCCTGGCCGACGGGGCGCACCGAGACGTTCGCGTCGCAGCGCATCTCGCCCTTCTCCATGTCGCAGCGCGACGAGCCGACGAATTGGATGACTTCCTTCAGCGCGGAGAGGTAGGCGTAGGCCTCATCGGAGGAGCGCAGCTCGGGCTCGGAGACGATCTCGATCAAGGGCACGCCCGCGCGGTTGAAGTCCACGAGCGACCCCGCGCCCTGGTCGTGCACCAGCTTGCCCGCGTCCTCCTCCATGTGGATGCGCGTGATGCCGATCGCGCGCGGGGCCTGGCCCTTCACGGCGATCTCGAGCTTGCCGTGCTCGGAGAAAGGCTGGTCGTACTGCGAGATCTGGTAGGCCTTGGGCAGGTCCGGATAGAAATAGTTCTTGCGCGCGAAGATCGAAACCGCGTTGAGGCGGCACTCGAGCGCCAGCGCCGCGTTGTAGGCGAGCTCGACCGCCTTCTGGTTGAGCACCGGCAGCACGCCGGGCTGGGCCGTGCACACGGGGCAGATGCGGGTGTTCGGCGTCTCGCCGAAGCCGTCGTTGGAGCAGCCGCAGAACAGCTTCGTCTTGGTGCCCAGCTGGCAGTGCACCTCGAGTCCGATCACGAGCTCGTATTGTTTCATGATTTTCCACGCGGGCGCCCCGCGGGCGCCTCGGTCCTCGTTTGAGCGGCTTCCGTCTTTTCGCCGGCCGTTCTTCCTCGATAACGGGCGAGCACGCGTCCGTCGCTGGCATAGCTCAGCGACGCGGCCGCCTTTCTCGCGTCGACCCACCGCGTCCGGCGGATCTCGTCGGCGTCCGGCCTGCCGGTCTTCTCCAGCGGCGCCATGCGGTACCAGCGCACGCGCTTGAACACCGGCCTTCCTTCGCGCTGAAAGCGATACGACACGTTCGACAGGAGGCCGAGGCTGCGGCACTTCCAGCCGGTCTCCTCCTCGACTTCCCGCAGGGCCGCGTCCCGCCACTTCTCTTTTTTTTCGAGGTGGCCCTTCGGAAAGGTCCAGACGATCTTCCCTTCCAGATTCCGCACCTGCACGAGCAAAACCTTTCCGCCGCGGCCCACGATCCCGCCCGCGGCGAATTCGCGGGCTTCCTTCATAAAATCACTTCAGCATCGGGAAAGGCCGCGCGTGCTCGTAGGCGCGCGCGACCGCCAGCAGGATCTTGTCGGCGAACTGGTCGGCGATCAGCTGGAAGCCCAAAGGCAGGCCTTTGGCCGAAAGCCCGCAGGGGATCGACACGGACGCGTTGCCGGCCATGTTCGACGGGATCGTGAACACGTCGGACAGGTACATCGCGACGGGATCGCTGGTCTTCTCCCCGAAGCGGAAAGGAGGCGTCGGCGTGGTCGGACAGGCGATCACGTCGACCTCGCGGAAGGCGTCCTTGAAATCCCGGGCCATCAGCGTGCGCACGCGCTGGGCCTTGGAATAATAGGCGTCGTAGTAGCCCGACGAGAGCGCGTAGGTGCCGAGCATGATGCGGCGCTTGACCTCGGGGCCGAAGCCCGCGCCGCGCGTCATCTCGTAGACCTCCTCGAGAGTCGCCGCGCCCGGATCGGAGTAGCCGTAGCGGATGCCGTCGAAGCGCGCCAGGTTCGAGCTCGCCTCGGACGGCGCGATGAGGTAGTAGGTCGCGATCGCGTACTTGGTGTGGGGCAGGCTCACTTCTTTGACGACGGCCCCGAGATCCTTGAGCACGGAAACCGCCGCGCGCACGGCTTTCTCGACCTCGGAGTCGAGCCCTTCGATGAAGTATTCGCGGGGCAGGCCGACGCGCACGCCTTTCAGATCCTTCGGGATCGACGGCACCGCCGGCGCGGGAGCGCTCGACGACGTGCTGTCGAGCGGATCGTGGCCGCCGATCACGCTCAGCGCCAGCGCCGCGTCCTCGACGGTGCGGGTGAAGGGGCCGATCTGGTCCAGCGACGACGCGAAGGCCACCAGGCCGTAGCGCGAGACGAGGCCGTACGTGGGCTTGAGGCCGACCACGCCGCAGAACGCCGCGGGCTGGCGGATCGAGCCGCCGGTGTCGGAGCCCAGCGAGAACGCGCACATCCGCGCGGCCGCCGCGGCCGCCGAGCCGCCCGAGGAGCCGCCGGGCACGCAGGCGGAGTCCCACGGGTTGGTCGTCTTCTGGAACGCGGAATTCTCGGTGGAGGAGCCCATCGCGAACTCGTCGAGGTTGGTCTTGCCCACGAACACGGCGTCCGCGGCCTTGAGCCGCGCGACGGCCGTGCCGTCGTAGGCGGCGATGTGGCCTTTCAGGATCTTCGACGCGCACGTCGTCTCCACTCCGGTCAGCTGGAGGTTGTCTTTCAGGGCCACCGGCACGCCCGCGAGCGCGCCGAGCGGCTTGCCGGCCTTGCGCTTGGCGTCCACGGCGCGCGCCTGCCCGAGCGCGAGCTCCTTCGTCACGGCGAGAAAGGCTTTCACGGCCGGCTCGTGCTTGTCGATGCGGGAAAGATGCGCCGCCGCGACGGCCTCGGCCGTCAGCTCGCCCTTCTGAACCGCGTCGGCAAGCCGCGCGGCGGACAGCGTGGTGATGTCGCTCATTGGATGAATTGGGAGCTTTCCTCGCCGGTGTCGCGCTCCGGCGGAGCGTCGTGCGGGCCGCGCTTGGCGGAAGCCGCGGGCGCGGCCTCCTTCGGGGCCGGATGAGAGTCGTCGAGGCCGGCGGGCGTCTGCTCGGACGCCGTGATCGAGTCGATCGCGGCCTGGATCTTGTCGCGCCGCGCGGGGTCGAGCTCGATGGCCTTGCGCAGGTCGGAGATCGCCCCGACCTTCTCGCCCAGCGCCGAGCGCGCCAGGCCGCGGTTCGTGTACGCCAGGCCCTTGCGCGGGTCGAGCGAGATCACCTTCGTGAGGTCGGCGACCGCGCCGCGGTAGTCGCCGAGAAGGTAGCGCACGTTGCTGCGCAGGTAGCTCGCGTCCTCATGGTCGGGGTTGGCGTCGAGGAAGCCGGACAGCTCGGCCTCCGCCCCGCGGTAGTCCTTGAGCTCGCGCAGGGCCTTGCCGCGGTACAGCCGCGCCCACGAGAACTTCGGGTTGATCTCGAGGACCGCGGCGTAGTCCTCGGCCGCCCCGCGGAAGTCGCGCAGGCGGTCCTTGACCGAGCCGCGCAGCAGGAGCGCCGCCGCGGACTGGGAGTCGAGCCGGACGGCCTCGTCGAGGGAGCGCAGCGCCTCGCGCGTCTTGGCCTGCGCGGACAGCACGCTGCCCTCGCCGAGCGGGCCCTCGATGGAGTTCGGATCGGCCTCGGCGGCGGCGCGGAAGTCCGCGAGCGCGCCCTCGAGGTCCTTGAGGATCAATCGCGCCTTTCCGCGCGCCGCGTACGAGGGGGCGTCGACGGGCTTGAGCCTCGCCGCGAGCTGGGCGTCCTCGCGCGCGCCGGCCTGGTCGCCGAGCGTCCAGCGGCACGCGGCGCGAAAGCCCGAGGCGGTCTTCCAGCCCGGGAAGCCGTCGATCGCGGCGTCGAAGCGGGCCAGCGCGGCCTGCAGGTCCAGGCGGTGGTACTGGCGGATTCCGGCCGCCAGCTCCTTCTTGGCCTGAGCGTCGGGCGCCGCGGGCCGCGGCGCCGCGTGCGCCGGCGCGAGCAGGACGGCGGCGAGCGCGAGCGCGGGCGTCATCCGATGATTTTCCGCACCTTGAAATACGGGCCGTCGCGGTCCGGGGCGTTGGAGAGGATGCGCTCGCGGCCGTCGAAGGGGCGCGGCTCGTCCTCGCGCGTCGCGTCGGTCACGCCCAGCACCGAGGTCGTGGGCGGCACGTCCTTCGTGTCGAGCGCGCTCAGCTCGGTCATGGCGTCGAGGATCTTCGTCAGCTGGCCGCCGTACAGAGAGACTTCCGCGTCGGTCAAGCGCAGGCGCGCGAGCTTGGCGATCTTCTTCACGTCGGCGTCGGAGACGCTCATGCGGGCTCCAGGGGCGCGTAGCGGGTCAGCAGCTTGGCGACGCGCCCGTCGTCGAATCGAACGAGGACCTTCATCGTCTCGCCCGCGCCGGAGACTTCCGTCACCAGGCCGCGGCCGAAAGTGGGGTGCTTGACGCGCTGGCCGGTCTTGAAGCCCTTGACCGCGGCGCGCACGGCCGGCGCGGCGCCGAGGGCCGGAGCCGGGGACGCCGAGGCGAAGCGCGGGACGCCGGGGGTCGATTCGCGCTGGGCCGAGCCGAACAGCTTGGCTTCGATGATGAAGCGCGAGGGGAGGCTCGCGTAGACCTGGCCGAACAGGCGGCGCGTGGCGGCGTAGGTCAGGTACAGGCGCTCGCGCGCGCGGGTGATGCCGACGTAGCAGAGGCGGCGCTCCTCCTCCAGGTCGTCGGGGGTCGCGTTGCCGCCGCCGATGGGAAAGAGGCCCTCCTCCAGGCCGGTCAGGAACACGACGGGATACTCCAGGCCCTTGGCCAGATGGACGGTCATTAAAGTGACCGCCGGGACGTTCTCGTCGTACTTGTCCAGATCGGTCTGCAGCGTGATGTCCTCGAGATACCGGCCGAGCTCGCTGGTCCGGCCCTCGAACTTCTCGCGCTCGTCGTACTCCTTGACGGCGTTGAGCAGCTCGGCCAGGTTGGCGACGCGGCCGGCGGCCTCGGGATCGGTGTCGGTCTCGGCCTCGATCCAGGCCGCGTAGCCGGTGGCTTCCAGGATCACCGCGAGGGCGCCGCCGGCGGGCATCGTCTCGATGGTCAGGCGCAGGCGCTCGAAGGTCTTGGTCATCTCCTCGATCGACGCGTGGGCCTTGGCCGACAAGCCCTCGATCTGGCCGTGGGCCCAGAACGAGTCCCACAGCGTGAGTCCGTGGAGGTTCGCGTAGCCCTCGACGAGCTCGAGGCTCTTGGCGCCCAGGCCGCGCGGCGGGCAGTTGACGATGCGCGACAGCGAGACCGAGTCGGCGCGGTTGACCATGACGCGGGCGTAGGCGAGCGCGTCCTTGATCTCCTTGCGCTCGTAGAAGCGCACGGCGCCGACGATCTTGTAGGGCATGCGCGCGCGGCGCATGGCCTCTTCGAACGAGCGCGACTGGGCGTTCGTGCGGTAGAAGACGGCGACCTCTTTAAGAGACCGTCCTTTGTCGACCTCTTCCTGGATGCGGCGCACGGTCCAGCCGGCTTCCTCGGACTCGTTGGGCAGCTCCTGGACGCGGATCTCGTCTCCCTGAGGGGCCTCGGTCCACAGCTTCTTCGCCTTGCGGGTCTTGTTGTGGTGGATGACGAGGCCGGCGGCCTCGAGTATGCGCGCCGTCGAGCGGTAGTTCTGCTCGAGGGTCACGACCTTGGTGTTCGGAAAATCGCGCTCGAACTCCAAAATGTTCCGGATGTTGGCGCCGCGCCAGGAATAGATCGACTGGTCGTCGTCGCCGACGACGCAGACGTTCTTGTGCTTGGCGGCCAAGGTCTTGGTCAGGATGTACTGGGTGTGATTGGTGTCCTGATACTCGTCGACGAGCATGTGGGTGAACATGCCCTGCCACTTCTCGCGGATCTCGGCGTTGTCGCGCAGGAGCTGGCAGGTGCGCATGAGCAGGTCGCCGAAGTCGAGGGCGCCGGCCTGCTCGAGCTTGCGCTGGTACACCTTGTAGATCTTGGCGGCGATCTGGCGCGACTGGTCGATGGACGTCATCGCGTGGATCTCGTAGGAGCCGGCGTCGAGCAGGTCGTCCTTGGCGCGGGAGATCAGGCTCACGTACAGGCCGGCCTTGCTCTTCTGGTCCTCGAGGCCGAGCTCCTTCATGGACTCGGTCACCAGCTTCTTCTGGTCGGACTGGTCGTAGATGGTGAAGTGGCGCGGGAGGCCGAGGGCGGCGTGGTGCTCGCGCAGGAAGCGGGCGCCGAAGGCGTGGAAAGTGTAGACCCAGACGAGGGCGCCCTTGCCGGGGGCGAGCTCCTCGATGCGCTTGCGCATCTCGCCGGCGGCCTTGTTCGTGAAGGTGACGGCCAGGATCTTCTCGGGCGGGACGCCGGTCTCGATGAGGCGGGCGACGCGGTAGGTGATGACGCGCGTCTTGCCGGTGCCCGCGCCGGCGAGCACCAGCAGGGGGCCGTCCAGATGGGTGGCCCCCGCTTTCTGCTCGGAATTCAGCTTCTCGAGATCGACGGACATGAGCGTTTATCGCCGTCGGAGCGGCGTCTCGTCAATTCTACAAAAATGCGGCGTGCGCCGCCGTCAAACAGTGGAACTTTCGAGCGTGCGTTTGAGGCCGATTTTTCCGGGCGAAGTGCCAGGGATGTAGAACTCTTCGCGCGAAGAGTTCGGAGGAAGCACCCTCGACAGAATTTAAAATCGATGTATACTCATCGAGGGGAAACCGATGAATTCAAAGATACGGAAGCAGAGAAACAACCCGGCGCTTCGCATTCCGACCACCGCCGCCGTGAAGCCCGTCAAGAAGCGCAAGCTGTCTCTCGCTCGACTGCTGAAAGGCGTTACGAAAGAAAATTGCCATTCCGAGATCGGCTGGGGCGCTCCTGTCGGCCGAGAAATCTGGCAATGACCGTCGACGGGCCGTTCGATGCCATACTCGGCGACTGATACCGGACCCAATCAAGTCGCGAGTGGCGCTATCGCATGAGAAAGCACTATGACTTCTCGAATTCGATCAAGAATCCGTACGCGAAATTATTCAAAAGCCGGTTAACGATCAAGATCGACAATGACACGGTCGTCTTTCATAAAAAGAAACGCCGGAATCGCCGACGGCCTGGGCTTCAGTAGGCGTCTCGTCTCAACGCCAACCCGAACATCAACACAGTCCGATCCGCGTCATCGATGTGATAGAAGGCGCGCCAATCCCCCAGCCGCCATCGCCATGCCTTCGGCACGTAGCCGCGAAGCGCGCGGGCTTGGGGATGATCCCGAGGCGCACGCCGCAGCGCGGGATAGACATAACCCGCGAGTTTAGCGCGAAGAAGCTCTCGCTGCGACGCGGGAATATCGGCCAAGTCTTCAAGGAAAGACGCCGTTTCGAAGATTCTGTAATCAGCCAATCATACGGCCGCGACGCAGTTTCGCGTCGCGCGTGCCTGCGCGAAGGCGCCGCATCAGCGCCGCATCGCCCAGGATCTCACTCTCTTCCTTCGGATCGACGAAGCGCTCAAGATGCCGTTTGGCCGCCGTCTCGATCATGTTCGAGAGAGTGCGGTTGTCGGCTTGCGCCCAGTCGCGGAAGAAAGCGTAAGTCGCGTCGTCGAGGCGGAGGGTGACCGTTTTGGACACAATTTGATTGTGTGCGTTTGTATTCATATATATTCTAACGGTACTCTCCGATTTCGTCAAGGCCCCCCATCCATACGATCTCAGGGCAGGAATCGTTCCGCATATCGGGAACCACTAACGAAGCTGTAGAAAAATCCGTTTTTGAATCGGCCAACGTCCCGGCTACGCC
>VFSW01002221.1_pt1 | contig 29416 bp, 25 predicted proteins | sample 5358111 | NCBI WGS metagenome assembly VFSW01 (sample SAMN11554181, study PRJNA540505) | mine drainage metagenome | isolation source: sediment from site ElyBrook_90M | place: USA: Ely Copper Mine, Vershire, VT | collected 2017 | reverse complement strand
AGATTAAGAATGCCGTATTGACAGCACAGCGCTGCTGCGCATGCTGCGGCAACAGACCGACCTGCCGGGTTACGTTCTGGAGAGTTTTGAACGGAGGCTTCGCACTCCGCAGGATGCCCGGTTGCTGGGTGTCGAGCTGAGCGAGAGGGTGCTGACAGATATCGGGTATTTCATCGACTAGCTTACCCGACAAAGGATAAATTGGCGTTCCGAGGAACATTTGCGTCGTTCATGAGCACCTGTCTAACGGATTCCGCCTCTTCAGCCACTCAAAATCGCCAACCTGTTCCCACCAGAATCAACAATGAATTCGTAGAAGTGGCGGGTTGCGTTGCGGAGTATTCAGGAGCTGGTTCTTTAACGGACACATCGTGAAATCGTGTATTTTGCTCGCCCACGTCCAGTCTCACTATCCAGCGGTGTCGCGGATAAAACTCGACAATCCCACCGCTATCGCTAGCGAAATCCCAAGAGCGCACCAAGGGGGGCACTGGGACCGTGTTGTCGTCGATGGTAGACGCAAAACTTACGCCCCCGGCTCGAAACCTCCCGTAGACGCCATAGCTTGGTCGCTGAATTCCCGCACGCAGGCCTGCCAACAATTCGATTTCGGCGCCACCGTCCTGGTAATTGGGCGCGTCACCTCCCGGCAAAGAGATTACTGAAGCATCGAGACCAAGCCATCGATTAATATCGTGCGAGCTGGAAATGGCAACGCCTTGATCCCGACTCAAATACGCTCCGCCAAAGGCAAGATGAGGTTGCGCCTGCAGGACGTAGGATAATACGACATCGTTGACCAGCGGCGTTTGCGCTGGCTGTGCCAATTCGTCGGATCTATGGTGGGCTTCTCCAAATGACTGGACGAGGCCTAGCTCGACAGTCATATGATCTTCAATGTCGCCAGGAAGTGCAAACTTTATGCCCCCGACACTACCACCAGACTCTCCACCTTCGATGAAGAGTATCTTGCTGGCTCCCACCTCTATGCTGGTGTGGCCGGCCACACGGAGATCAGCGCCCGCGCCTTCATCGAATGCAAAATGTGTCAGTCTTGAGGTTTGGCGACCGCTCTCCGTCAATTCCCCGCCCGCCTGACTAAAGCTGACAAGGCCCGGCGCCACCCGTCCGAAGAAGCGCACGCGACCCTCGCCAACGGTCACTCGTATTCCGCCGGTTGCGAGGAGAGCGCTTCCACCACTCATATCCTGCACTGGCTGTTTGCCCGGCAAATATGCCATTTTGCCTTCGATCCCAATATGACTGTTTGCATCCCAAACATACCGAAGGAAGGGCCCGGTGAATATCTGCTCATGTCGAGTCCCTACGTAGGAGAAGGAGGAGGGGCCTGACACTCCGTGGTACGGCGCGGTAACTTTGTTGTCAGTCGACTGGGCGAGGCTACCGATCTCGACCGATTGCCTGCTTTGCGCACACCCTAGAGAACCAACCGCTGCCTGCCCGCAGAGGATTACTGTAGCAGTAATGAGCATAATGGGTAAGCGACCCATCCCGTGAACCCGTGGCATCCCATGCATTCCTAAATAATGGGAATTTTTGATAACCAACTCTAAAATATGCCCACAGAGCGAAGTGGCCATTTCGCTCGTCGTTTTGGCCGTAGCTCGTGTCGTTGCGCCAACAGTCTTTGACTAAAAGCTCTAGCTTTTGTTCACTGTGTTCACTCGTAGCGGATCGCCTGGACTGGGTCGAGCCTGGAGGCGCGGCGGGCGGGGAGCCAGCAGGCGATGAGTCCTACGGTGGCAAGGGCCACTGCGACGGCGATGAAGACGATGGGATCGGTGGGCGAGACGCCGATGGGAAGGCTGGCCATGAGGCGTGCAGCGGGAAACGCTGCGGCGAGTCCGAGCGCGAGGCCGGCGACAATTTGCCAGAGACCGCGTCGCATCACCAGCAGCATGATATTGCGGAAGCTGGCGCCGAGGGCGATGCGGACTCCGATTTCCTGGGTGCGGCGGCTGGTGGCCTGCGCCAGCACAGCGTAAATGCCGACGGCGGCCATCAGCAGCGCGATGAGGGCGAATCCCATAAAGACTTTGCTGAAGAGGTGGAGATACCACTGCTGGTGCTCGATGGCGCCGGAGAGAATCCAGGTGTCGCGCAGGGGCAGATCCCCGTCGAGGCTCTGGACGGCGGCGCTGACGGCTTTGGTGGGATCGGTGGAGGATTCGACGACGAGCGACATGCCTCCCCAGCCGACCTGGCGGAAGGGCTGGAAGAAGAGCGAATTGGGATTCTGCGTGTCGACGTCCTGAACGACGTTGGCGGAGACGCCGATGACGGTGATCCAGTCGCCGGGCTTGTTGGGGTCGTCGTAGAGGCGGAAGCGGCGGCCGAGGGCGGAGCGTCCAGGCCAGAAGCGCTGGGCGGTTTCGCGCGTGACGATGGCGGAGAGACGGCCGGCGGGGCCATCGACGTGGGTAAAGGCGCGGCCGCGAAGCAGAGGCAGGCGGATGGGCGCGAGATAGCCGGGCGAGGAGACGACGTAGGAAACAGGCGGACGGTGGGCGGCGTCGAGGACGGGTCCGTGCTCGATCTCGATCTGCGTGTCGGCAGAGCCGAGGCCGGGCGGGTTGGAGACGATGGCGGCGCGCGTGACGCCGGGGATGGCGAGGAGGCGGGGGAGAAGCTGGTCGTAGAAGCGCTGTCGGGCGTCAGTGTCCTTATAGCGGCCGTCGGGGAGATAGATGCGCGCGACCATGAGCTGATTCGCGGGAATGGAGCGGTTGGTTTCGAGGGCCTTGAGGAGGCTGTGTACGAAGATGCCGGCGCCGGTGAGCAGCACGAGGGTGAGCGCGAACTGGAAGACGACGAGGGCGGCGGCGAGCCAGCCTCCGCGATGGCGGCCGATGGTGCGCGCCCCATCCTGCAGAACCTGGTTGAGGTCGGGGCGCGAGGCGCGCAGGGCAGGGGCGATGCCGAAGGCCAGGCCGCTGAGGATGCAGAGGGCGGCGAAGTAGCCGTACACGGTGTAGTCCATGGTGAACTGCACCCAGTAGGGTTTGCCGACGTTGGCCGTGGCGAGTGCGAACCAGTGGACGCCGAGCACACCGAGCCCGAGACCGAGGGCGCCGCCGAGAATGCTGAGCGCGACGCTCTCGATGAGAAGCTGGCGGATGACGCGCCAGCGAGAGGCGCCCAGTGCGGCGCGGATGGACATCTCACGCTGGCGGCCGATGGCGCGGCTGATCATCATGTTGGCGACGTTGGCGCAGGCGATGAGGAGGACGAATCCAACCGAGGCCAGCATGAGGAGGAACACCATTTTGATGTTGCCGCCGTTGTAGCGCTCATGAAAGGTCATGACGTTGGCGGTGGTGTTCTTGTCGGTGTCGGAATATTGCGCGGCGAGGCGACTGGAGATGCCGGCGATTTCGGTATTCGCGACCTGGATTTGGACGCCGGGGCGGAGAATGCCCAAGACCTCGAGCTGGCGGTTGTCGCGTTTGAGGTCGGTGGGCGTGGGGGCGAGTGGCATCCAGAGGTCGATGGTGGTGGGGAATCCGAAGCCTTTGGGCATGACCCCGACGATGGTGGCGGGCTTCTCGTTGATACGGACCTGGCGGCCGATGACGGAGAGGGAGCCGGCGTAGCGCTCCTGCCAGACGGCGTAGCCGATGATGAGGACCGGCGCGGCGCCGGGCTTGGCGTCTGAAGGGGAAAAGTCGCGGCCGAGGATCGGGTGCATATGGAGCATGGAAAAGATGCCGCTGGTGGCGCGCTGGAGGCGGTACGACTGAGGCGGAATACCGGGCTCGCCGAGGACACCCTCCTGACCGGACCCGCCCTCGAGGGCCTCGAAGGAGTGGGCCGGTGTGCGGTAGTCGAGGAAATCGGGGTACGAAATGCGGGTGTCACGGCCGTCATGGCCTTCGGGCATGTGGGTGGCGATGGAGACGAGGCGGGCTCCACCGGGAACGGGCACCGGCTTGAAGAGTGCCGCGTTGATGATCGTGAACACCATGGTGTTGAGCCCGATGCCGAGCGCGAGGGTCACGACAACGGCCAGGGAGAACCAGCGATGGGCGAGGATCATGCGCAGGGCGAAGCGCAGGTCGTAGGACATGGAGGAGGTACGAAGGCGGGTAGGGGATGGTTCCGGAATTGTGACGGGCGGGACGGGACTCCGGGCACGGGACTCCGGGCACCGGGCACAGGGCACACAGTCAGGGAGCGATCTTCTTAGGACTCGTGGAGCGGCCGGGCGGGATGTAGTGGAAGCGGATCAGGTAGATGTTTTGGCACGCCCCGTGCTTTGCGACTTTGAGCAGATCGAGGACGCCGAGGAATCCGGAGGCACGGGCCAGCTGGGGTGTGATGTCAGGCAGGCCGATCGGTTCGATGGAATCGATTTCGATGGCGTCCTCTTCCATCGGGTAGCGGCCACCGACGCGGACGCGGGGACTCTTCCAGATGCGAACCGAGCAGGTGATGGCGCCGCTGCGGACGCCTGCGCGAAGGCGCTGGGTGAACTGCATGAGCGAAGGATAACGAAACGGCGGCGCGCCGGACGTTGGAGTTTGGTGGGCGCCATGCTGTAGCATCGCCGGCATGAAGACGGATAAGACCGTTCCAGCCATAAAAAGGAAGACTGCGCCGAAGCGGTCGCCGAAGAAGCCGTCAGTGAAACAAAAGACGGGGAACGCCAGTTCGGCGAGCGAAGTCGAGGAGTATATCGCCGGCATTCCCGAGAGCAGCCGGAAGACGTTCGACGCGCTGCGAGCGGCGGTACGCCAGGCGGCGCCCAAGGACGCACAGGAAGTCCGGAGCTACGGGATCGTGGCGCTGAAGGCGCAAAAGGTGCTGGTGTGGTACGCGGCGTTCGCGCAGCACTGCAGTTTGTTTCCGACGGCGTCGGTGCTGGCGCAATTTAAGGACGAGTTGCAGGGGTACAAAGTGTCGAAGGGGACGGTCCAGTTTCCGCTGGAGGAACGCGTGCCGGTGGCGCTGGTGAAAAAGCTGGTCCGGGCGCGGGTGGCAGAGGCGGCTGGGAAGAAGGAGTAGGGTCAGGGACGATTCAGAATCGCCTCAATCTGCAACTGCAGGGGCGGAATTTCAGTCCTCACAGAGTTCCAGACCAGAGCGAGATCGATGGAAAAATAGCCGTGCGCCAGACGGTTGCGCATGAGATAGATGTCGTGGAGCGGAAGCTGCGGGTTCCTCGCAGCAAAATCCGGATCAGCCAGTTCGATCTTTCTCGCAGCTTCACCCATGATCTCGATGTTCCGGATGACGGCGTCCTGGACCAGGGAATTTGCGGTGAAATCGTCCTCGCTCATGCCCGATGTGTAGCTGGTGATTCGGGAGACGGCCTCAAGGATGTGCTGCAGGAACTCCGCCACACGGGCCGGGTTCGCCGTCATACGGGCTGCGCCTCGGAAACGACACGTCCGCGGTATGACTCCGGAAGCGACAGCGGAGTCAGAACGTCTACGGAGATGCCCAGGAGCTGTTCAAGGCGCCCCTGGATGCGGGCGATGTCCATCAGGCTGGTTTCCGGGGCGGGGTCGACGAGGAGATCGAGGTCGCTTCCTTCCCCGTCGGCACCGTGCAGCACCGATCCAAAGACGCGGGGGTTGCTGCTCCGGTTCTCGGACACAATCCGGCGAATGTCTTCGCGATGCCGATGGAGAACCTCGGAGGGTTTCATGCAAGGTCAGTATAGAGAAATTCCTGACAGGGCCGTCGGCTCTTTGGTTTGTCCTGCGCCGGCTCACGGCTTCTGCGTGGGGCGCAGCAGGACTTCGCTGATGAAAGATTGCGGCGCCTGGGTGACGAGCGTCGCGACGACCGAGGCGACGTCGTCGGGCCGGAGCATTTTGGCCGGATCCTTCGAGGGCGAGTGACCGCCACCGAAGTGGGTGTTGATCGAGCCAGGCGCGATGACGCTGACGCGGATCCTGTGCGGGCGGAGTTCTTCGGCGACCGAGTAGGTGAGCCCGTTGAGTCCCCACTTGGAGGCGGCGTAGGCGGCGTTGTAGGGCAGCGGGACGTGGCCGGCGAGCGACGATATGTTGATGATGTGTCCGGATTGGGCGGCGATCATCATGGGCGCAAAGGCGCGGATCAACAGATAAGGCGCGCGCAGGTTGGTGTCCATGAGGGCATCCCAGTCTTCGAGGCCGACTTCGTGGAGAGGCTGGCCGGTGCCGCCGATGGCGGCGTTGTTGACGAGGATGTCGAGGCGTTGGTGATCGCGGGCCACCTGCTCGGCGAGACGCTTGATGGCGGCAGGATCGGCGAGATCGCACGGCAGGACGGTGGCCTGTCCCTTGTCTTTCTGGATCCGATCGCGGACCTTGTTGAGGCGGGCGGTGTCGCGGGCAATGAGGAGCACGTGGGCGCCGAGTTCAGCGAGGCGGTAGCTCACGGCTTCGCCAACGCCGCGAGCGGCGCCGGTGACGAGGGCGATCTGAGAGTCGAGTGCGGGCATGGGGCTACTATCTTCGATGCACGATGATCATGGCGCGCGGTCGATATCCAGCACCTGAATCGAGTAGGCGGGAACGGTGTGGTGGAACGAGTCCGCCGCTGCCGTGTCGTGCGTGACCATCGGCACGATGCGCTTCGGTTCCGTGATGGAGTTGGTGTCCTTTGTGGTGTCGCCGTGGAGGGTCGTGATGGTCATGGCAGGACGGATGTGCGCGGCGCCGTTGATTTTGATATCGACGGATTGCGGTAAGGACGATGCGTTAACGAGCTTCAGGTGAAGGCGGCCGGTCTTCGAGTCGGCGGTGACGGACTCGAAGAGGCGCGGGTTGGCGGTGTCGAGCGTTGACGCGAGGATCTGGTCGCCGAGGTGGTTCGAAAACATGACCTGTGCGTAGTAGCTCGGCGAGCCGTAGCTGGAGAGCGCGTCGAAGCCGATCAGGTCGCCTTCCCACTGCATGGCGAAGGGGCTGACGTTGACGAAGAGCGGCGCGTAGGAGGCCATGACCACGATGTCGGAGTTGCGCTCGAGGCCGGTCATCCAGGCCGCGTCGCCGAGGGCTGCACCCATGTTGGTGGTGGGTGTACCTTCGCGGGTGGCCCACTCGCCGACAAGGATCTTCGGGCCGCTGCGGTCGTAGTGATCGTAGCGATGCACGTCGTCGAAGAACTGCTGCGCGGTGCGGTAGAAGTGGCGGTGGGCTTCGCGGTCGTTGTCGTCGACGATGTCGGGGCGCACGGAGGTGACAGGCGCGGACGCAACAATTTGTAACTGTGGGTATGTCTTTTTAATCGCGTCGTAGAACTGTGCGAAGCGGGCGTTGTAGGAGCCGGAGGGGTCGTGGTACTCCTCGTTGCCGATTTCGACTCTGTGGAGGGCGAAGGGTGCGGGGTGGCCGTCGCGGGCGCGTTCTGCGCCCCATTTTGTCGAGGCATCGCCGGTGACGTACTGAATTTCGTCGAGGGCATCCTGGACGTAAGGCTCGAGATCGGGGCCTGGATTCACATGCTGCTGGTCAAGGGTGTAGCCATCGAAGATCGCGAGCAGAGGGTCCATGTGCAGGTCTTCGCACCAGTTGAGCATCTCGAGCAGGCCCATGCCGTCGGAGGAGCGATACATCCAGGGCGCCATGTGGCCGGGGCGATCGACGAGCGGGCCGATGGTCTTCTTCCACGCAAAATGATCGGGGAGATGCTGCCCCTCAAGAAAATTTCCGCCGGGGAAGCGCAGGAATTTCGGATGGAGGGCGGCGAGTTTGTCCATCAGGTCAGGGCGAAGGCCATTGGGCTGATCGTGCCAGGTGGGCGGGAAGAGCGAGAGGAGCGTGAACCACGCGGTGCCGGGGTGCTCGACCAGGAATTCGATGCGGTTGTTGGCGGAGCTATGAACCACGGCACCGGTTTTCAGGGTGAACGTGTACTGCTTCCAGCTGGTATCGAGCGCAGGGACGGTGGTCAACGCGGCAACGGCTCCGGTCTGATCGTTGACGAGGCGGATGGCGATGGGGCCGAGTGCAGCATCGTCCGACTTCGCGTAGAACGAGCCCTGGTACGTCGTCGCAGGGCGAACGGGGATGCCCCAGTAGCCGGTGTTGAAGAAGCCGGCGGTCGAGTGCGCGTCGGCGGACGACACGGTGAGCTTGAGGCTGGCGGGCTGCGCGGCGCTGGGTCCGTTGTTCGCGTCGATGCCGATGGCAGCTTCGGAGGAGCCGCGTTCGATGAGGGTCCAGTTCTGCGGTGGACGGCCGGGGCGGCGCGGCGGCTGGAAGGTGGTGGGGTTGAGGAGCTCGGCGTAGAGGCCCCCGTCCCATGAGTGGTTGATCTCCTCGCTCATGATGCCGTAGAGGGTCGGGCTGACGCGTCCGGCGGGGTGGGAGGCATCGATAGTGAGGGTGGCGGTGGGCGCCTGGGCGAGCGCGGTAGCGGAGAAGAGGAGCAGGGTGGGAAGGGCGAGGCGCATGGGTGAATCCGGCAGGCTGAGATAACGTTTACCGGGCGCTGTCCAAAGTAGGCGGTTCGAGGTGCCCGCGTCAAGGACTTCAAGGACCAGCGAATCAGTGAACGAAGTTGATGGCGATGGCCGGCGTGATGGTATCCGAAGTGTTGTGGCCGGCGGGAAAGAGGCGGACACCGAGGAGGACCCCAAGATACGGTTTCCAGCTGTATTCAACCGCGGGGGCGACCCCCCAGGAGTCGCTCCAGCCGGAGTTGAGGGCGACGTTGCCCGCGTGCGCAGCATAGGAGCCGGTGACGCGCGTGTTGCCGGTATTGCGATATGTAATGTCGGTGGCGAGGACCCAGCTGCGCGTCACGCTGTATTCCCAGGAGTTGTCCAGCGAGAAGGAGCTGCCCGGACGAGCGGCGCCACGGAATCCGGCGGAAGTGCCGTAGACGCTGGCGTCGCGGAGGTCCACACTGTGCGAGAACGCGGCGGAGAGGTCGAGGCGCGTGCGGACGATGCGGTGATTCGGTAACCAGAAGTACATCTGGGAGAGGAATTCGGGGATGGTGGTGTATGCGCCCGCGCCGTAGCCATTGGCCGGTCGACGGAGGCGGTCGTAGGGGCCGGTGGGAAGGGTTTGTTCGACGGCGACGGAGACGATGGGCATCCTGCCGCACGGCTGGAAGGTGGTGAGACGGCGCTGCAGGAGCAGGGTGAGGTCGCCGAAGCCGGGGCCGGCGCCGCTCGGCTGTCCGGTGGCGGTGTTGTAGCCGGCGGTGGGCATGAGGCCAAATCCGGTTTTGTCGGAGAGGCCGTAGATAAGGTAGGTGAGAGATCCGTAGCTGTTGGCATGGGGCGCGGACTCGCGTTTGCCGGCCGCGTTGTAAGTACCCTGGGTGGTGACGTCGTAGATGTAGGTTTCGGCAAGGGAGTGGCCGCGCGGCGCGGTGGCGGGCGTGTTGGCGAGCATGGGGCCGGTCCACCAGGCGTCGTTCATGGGATGGCGCTGGCTGCAGGGTATGGGCTGCTGCAGTTGCACGGCGTCTGGGGCGGCGAGAGCATTGCCGCAGCAGAGGAGCAGGAGCGCAACGCCGCGCACAATCCCCGGAGTCCTTGTGAGCAGAGAGCCGATTCGGCCGGTGCGCGCAGCGATCATGGGAGGGCGTTGTGGATTGGTTCTTCTCTGCGCACGCTGCCGCCCGCGAGCGAAGGGGATGGCCGAGGTTCCGATGGAGCGGGGGTGGCTGGTCCCTTGCGCCAGAAGGTGGACGCATCGAGGCAGAAGCGATGTGCCGTGGGCCTGCGGGGTGAAGGGGCCGACGCAGCGGGAAGATAACCGAAACCATCGCTGACGCGCATCGTTTGCCTCCTTTGTCGCACCTCCAGATTGACGCGTAAGATGGTCCTCTGACAGGACCACTTTTTATGCAATGGGCGATACCACTTTCACACAGCGGAGAGCCCCTCTTCCGCCAGGTGTATCGCGGGATGCGGCAGTCGATTCTGAGCGGAACGGTGGGCGCGGGCGAGAGGCTGCCATCGACGCGCGATCTGGCCGAGCAGCTCGGCATCTCGCGGACCGTGGTGCTGCTGGCCTACGAACATCTGCTGGCGGAAGGATTCATCGCGGGACGCGGCGGCTCGGGGACGTTTGTGGCGGACGGGCTGGCGGGGAACGCGGCGCCGGGAAAGCGAAAGCAGGCGCGGCTGCGTCTGTCGCGATTTGGCAATGCAGCAAGCGGAGCCGGTGCAACCGTGAATACGCCGCTGCCCCGGGCGGTGGCGCCGCGCTACAACTTCATCTATGGGCGCAGCGACCTGGAGACGTTTCCATTTGCGCTGTGGCGGCGGTTGCTGCTGCGGCAGGCGCGGAAGGCGTCGACGCGGCAGTTTGACTACGGATCGGCACTGGGAAATGCCGATCTGCGGGCGGCGATCTGCACGCATCTGCGGCGGGCTCGGGCCGTGGTGTGCGATCCGTCGGAGGTGATCGTGGTCAACGGGTCGCAGCAGGCACTGGACCTGGTGATCCGCGTTCTGGTGGAGCCGGGCGATCCGGTGGCGATCGAGGACCCGCAATACGACGGCATTCGTGAGGCACTCCGCGTAGCAGGGGCGCGGCTGCGGCCGGTCCGGGTGGATCGAGACGGGATCGATCCATCGCGGCTGCCGGAGGATGCGCGGATGGTTTTCGTGACGCCGTCCCATCAGTTCCCGACGGGCGCGATTTTGCCGCTGGAGCGGCGGCTGGCGCTGCTGGATTGGGCACGGCGGCGCAATGCGGTGGTTGTGGAGGACGATTACGACGGCGAATTTCACTACGCCGGACGGCCGCTGGAATCGCTGCAGGGGCTGGACCGCGAGGGCAGGATCGTCTACATCGGAACGTTTTCCCGGACGGTGTTTCCGGCGTTGCGGATCGGGTATCTGATCGCCCCGGCGTCGCTGGTGCCGGCGTTGACGGCGGCGAAGTGGCTGAGCGATCTGCATTCGGCGACGCTGGAGCAGCAGACCCTGGCGGAATTCATTCGCAGCGGCATGTACGAGCGTCACTTGCGGCGGTTGCGCAGGAGAAATACGGCGCGGAGGGCGGCGCTGCTGGAGAACATCGAGAAATATCTGGGGAATCGCGTGGAGGTAACGGGTGATGGCGCGGGGGCGCAGGTGATGCTGTGGCCACGCAAACGGGTGTCGGAGGAAGCCGTGGTGGCGGCGGCGGCACAGCGGGGCGTGGGAATATACGGGATCGGACACTGCTACGTGAAGAAGCCGTCGCGGCCAGGATTCCTGCTGGGATACGCACGGCTGACAGAGCGCGAGATTCGCGAGGGTATTCGGTTGCTGGGAGAGGTGCTGTGAGGGCGCGTGTGCGGCGAGATCGAAATTCGGAACCGTATACTTCTCTGTCGGCGCGGGGCGAATGCAAATGAGTGAGATCGGACAAGCAAGGCGGTCGCGATGAGCCGGCGGGGCGGATCATCCGGGAGGCCGCCTTTTTCGCGACCACCGGCTCAATCGCCGGCGCAGCGGCTGCTGGCGGAAGCGATTCGCGAGCATCAGGCAGGCCGGCTGGAGGAGGCGAAGCGGCTGTACCTCGAGGTGCTGTCGCTGGATGTGAAACAGGCGAAGGCGCTGTTCGGGCTGGGGCTGGTGGAGTATCAGGGCGGACGCCTCGAAACGGCGGCGCGCATGTTCGAGCGGGCGATCGCCGTGGATGGCGGAGTGGCCGCGTATCACGCGAACCTGGGCGCGGTGCTGCATGCGCTGAAGAGGCTTGATGCGGCGGCTGCGGCGTACGAGAGGGCGCTTCGGCTGGAGCCGAAGAACGAAGAGCTGCACTTCCAGCTGGGCGGCGTTCTTCTCGACGACGGTAAGTTCGAAGCGGCGCGGGCGCAGTTGGAAGAGGCGCTGCGGCTCAAGCCGAGCGCGGATACGCACAACAACCTGGGGAATGTGTTTTTGACGGATGGCAGGCTCGACGAGGCAAAGCGTTCCTACGAGCAGGCGCTGGCGCTGAATCCCAACTTCGCCGAAGCGGAGAACAACCTGGGCAATGCGCTTCTGCGGCTGAACCGGAACGAAGAGGCAGGAGAGCACTACCGGCGCGCGCTGGCGCTGCGGCCGGATTTTGCCCAGGCGCATAACAACCTTGGCAACGTGTACGTGCGTCTCGATCGTAATGAAGAGGCAGCGGCGCAGTTCCGGCGCGCGCTGGAATTGCTGCCGCAGTTTGCCGAGGCGCACAACAATCTCGGCGATATGCTGCGCGAAGCGGAGGATCTGGAAGGCGCGCGGGCGCAGTACGAGGAGGCGCTGCGTTTGCGGCCGGAGTACGCGGAGGCGTGGAACAATCTCGGCGTCACGCTGCAGTCGCTGGAGAATCCGACAGAGGCATTGCGGTGCCATCGGCGCGCGGTGGAACTGGATGCGAAGAGCGCCGAAGCCTGGAACAATCTGGGCGTGGCGTTGCGCGACAGCGGAGAACTGCGCGAGGCCGCGGCGGCGCACCGGCGCGCCGTTGAACTGATGCCGGAGTATGCGGACGGGCACAACAATCTGGGAGTGGTGCTGCGCGATCTGGGGCAGCTGGAGGAAGCAGAGGGGAGCCACCTGCGCGCGCTGGAGCTGCGGCCGGAGTATGCGGAGGCGGAGAGCAATCTGGGCAACGTGCGGCGCAGCCAGGGAAGGCTGAGCGAGGCGCGGGCTTGCTACCAAAGGGCGCTCGCCATCCAGCCGGACAACCCAGACGTGCAGTGGAACGTGTGCCTCGTGGATCTGTTGGAGGGGAAGTTTGTCGAGGGATGGCGCGGCTATGAGGTTCGCCGCGAGCGGAAGAGGAATGCACCCCGGAAGTTCGACGCACCCTTGTGGCGGGGTGAGGATCTGAACGGCGCACGGATTCTGCTGCATGCGGAGCAAGGGCTGGGCGACTCGCTGCAGTTCCTGCGTTACGTGCCGCTGGTGCAGGCGCGCGGCGGACGGGTGCTGCTGGATGTTCCGCTGGCGCTGCGGCGGCTCGCCGGTGAGCTGCCGGGGCTGGAGGCACTGACCGCGACAGGCGAGGCGCTGGGGAGTTTTGAGTGGCAGTGTCCGCTGATGAGCCTGCCGCTCGCATTTGCAACCGTGATGGATACAATTCCGGCGCGGGTGCCGTATCTGACGGTGCCGGCGGGGCTGCGCGGGGGCGTGGTGTGGAGCGGAAATCCGAGGTACAGCGACGATCAGGCGCGATCGGTGCCGCTGCCGCTCCTGGCTCCGCTGTTTGCGATGGAGGGAGTGCGGTGGTTCTCGCTGCAGTTGGGCGCCGCCGCGGAGACGCTGGCCGGAGCGAATGCCGGAGTTGAGGATCTGCGCGCTGCGATCGGCGACATGGCGGACACGGCGGCGCTGGTCGAACGGCTGGATCTGACGATCGCGGTGGACACCGCGGTGGCGCATCTGGCCGGGGCGCTGGGTCGGCCGGTGTGGGTGCTGCTGCCGTTCGCGCCGGACTGGCGCTGGCTGCTGGAGCGCGAAGACAACCCGTGGTATCCGACGGCTCGATTGTTCCGGCAACCGCGGCCGGGGGACTGGGAGAGTGTGATGGAGCGGGTGGGGGCGGAACTGAAGGCGGTGCTATAGGGATGGGGCTTCCCACATCTGCCAAAACCGGGCAGATATGGGGCACCCGAGTTTTCATCAGGTCGAGGGTGAAGGATGGTGGGTATGTCGAAGACGCGGTGTGCGTGGTCGGAGAGCGATGCGCTGATGCGGCAGTATCACGACGAGGAGTGGGGGGTGCCGGAGTTCGACAGCCGCGCGTTGTGGGAGACGCTGATGCTGGAGGGATTTCAGGCAGGGCTGGCGTGGATCATTGTGCTGCGCAAGCGAGAGGCCTTCCGGAAAGCGTTCAAAGGGTTCGATCCGAAGAAGGTGGCGCGCCTGGGCTCGACAGATGTGGAGATGATGCTCGCTGATCCAGGGATCATTCGGTCGCGCGCGAAGATCGAGGCGACCATCGGCGGGGCGAAGGCGTTTCTGAAGATGCGGGACGAGGGCGTGGAGTTTGCGGACTGGGTTTGGGAGATGGCGGACGGGCAGCCGATCCAGAACAAGATTCGCCGTGGAGGACCGGTGCCGGCGAGCACGCCACTGGCGGAGATGTTTTCAAAGGAGCTGAAGAAGAAGGGCTTCAAATTCGTCGGGCCGGTGATCGTGTATGCGTGGATGCAGGCCGCGGGAATCGTGAACGATCATGCGGAGGATTGTTTCCGGCGGGGGTATTGCGCGCGGATTCGGCGGAAGGTGTGAAGAACTTGATCGCCTGAATCTGCAGCCCTGCTTTCTCCGCAAACGGTCACGCTGAAGGGTAGGATGGCGGGCTGATCCTGATGCGCGCTGGCGCGCGCATACCCACATCCCAGAACCAGGGACGTGGGGCACCCGGATTTGTGAGCGCTCAGCGCCGCCGTATACCCGGATGTTTGCTGTTGAAAGGTGAAGCGATGAGTGCGAGTGCGGTTGGGTATGCCAAAGAGAATGCGGCTCAGTTTCTGGAGGAGCTGAAGACGCTGCTGCGGATTCCGTCCGTGTCGACGACGCCGGAGCACAAGGGCGATGTTGAGATGGCGGCGCAGTGGGTAGCGTCAGAACTGACCCGCCTCGGCATGGAGAACGTCGAGGTGATCCGTGCGACTGAAGGGCATCCGCTGGTGTACGCCGACTGGCTGCATGCGGCGGCCAAGCCGACGGTCCTGTGCTACGCGCACTACGATGTGCAGCCGCCCGATCCGCTCGACGAGTGGGTGTCGCCGCCGTTTGAGCCGACGGAGCGGAACGGCAATCTCTACGCGCGCGGGGCGGTCGATGACAAGGGTCAGCTCGTCACGCAGCTGAAGGCGATCGAATCGATCATGAAGAGCGATCGGAAATTGCCCATCAACGTGCGCGTGATCTACGAGGGCGAGGAAGAAGTCGGCGGGGAGCGCATTGCGGCGTTCGTGCGCGAGCATCCCGACTGGCTGAAGGCGGATTTCGCGCTGATCTCGGACACGGAGATGTTTGCGCCGGAGCTGCCCACGCTGTGCGTCGGGCTGCGGGGCATGATCTACACAGAGCTCGAGGTGCGCGGAGCGAAGACCGATCTGCACTCGGGCATGTATGGCGGGGCCGCGCCAAATCCGTTTGTGGCGCTGGCGCAGATCATCGCAGGACTGAAGGATCGCGAGGGGAAGATTCTGATCCCGGGCTTCTACGACGACGTGGCGAAGCCGAGTGCCGACGAGCTGAAGGCATGGAAGGCGCTGCCGTTCGACGAAGAGGAGTACCGGGAGAATGAGGTCGGCGCGATTGCGCTGGTCGGGGAGAAGGGCTACTCGGCGATTGAGCGCACCTGGGCGCGGCCGACGCTGGACGTGCATGGGATCGTGGGCGGATTTACGGGAGCGGGCGCGAAGACGGTGATTCCCGCGAAGGCGACGGCGAAGGTGTCGATGCGGCTGGTGCCGGACATGACGCCGGAGAAGGCGTTCCGGCTTTATCGGGAGTACGTCGAGAAGATCAGGCCGGACGGTGTCACGGTGGAGGTGCGGCTGATCCACCAGGGCGAGCCGATCGTGATTGGCACGGACAATCCGTATGTGAAGGCGGCGACGAAGGCGCTGAAAAAAGTGTGGGGGAAAGACACGGTGTTCATCCGGTCGGGCGGGTCAATTCCGATTGTGGGCGACTTCGAGCGCTTCCTGAAGATTCCTTCGGTGATGATGGGTTTCGGGCTGCCGGACGATGGGCTGCACGCGCCGAACGAGAAGTTCCACATCGCGAATTTTCATCGTGGGATTGAAAGCGTCATCGAGTTCTTCGATGAGGTCGGACGGTTGTAGCCGGAGCCAGAGCTCTTCAGGCGCCTCAGGGATTCCCATCTCGAGTTGAGAAACTTATCGCTATTCCGACCCCTCGGCGGGTGGAATAATGCTGCCGCCCCTGTTTTCGGGCAGAAGCACTTGCTGAGGCTCTTTTGTGAAAATGCGTTTCGCTCTTTTGACTGCTCTGATGGCAGCCATCGCTCTTCCCGTCCTCGCTGCCAGAACGCTGACTGTTAAGGAACTCGGCGCCATGATCGCCGATCTGCAACAGCAGGCCAAATCCGACAGCAACATCGCCGACAAACTCATGGATGTGGATCTTTCCGAGGAGCTGACGCCCGCGGCCATCGATCAGCTGCGCGGGATGAACCTGGGTCCGGAGACGCTGGAGCAGGTTCGTATTCTCGCCGTCGGAAGCGCGTTGCTGCCGCCGCCCGCCGCCGATTTACCCGCCACAGCTGCGCCCGACGCCAATGCGCAAAAGGCCATCCTCGGCAAAACGGTCAACTACCTCTCCGACTTCATGCATCTGCCAAAGCTCACCGCCGACAAGACGACGGTGCGTTACCAGAACGGTCCGGATTATGTCTACTCGTCCAATGGCGGGACACTCACCACGCGGGCCGATCTCGGCCATCAGTTTGCTCCGGACAATCCCTACCTGAAAGACCTGGGTCAGCACACCATGCCGGTTGAGGTTTTAGGCGGCGTGGAAATTCGCCCGGCCAAGGTCAAGGCAGGCGATCCCTCGAAACAGAACGGGCAGATTTCCCAGGGGGGTCCGGGTCCGCTCCTCGGCATGGCCTTTGAAGACGCCGCCAAAGGGCGGATGCAGTTCGCGCGCTGGGAGACGGTCGACGGCAAACCCCTGGCGGTCTTCTCGTTCGAAGTCCCCAAAAAGCAGTCGCACTACCAGGTGAATTATTGCTGCTTCCCCAGTACGGAGAACGTGGGCAGTCATATGGCCGCTCCGCTGACTTCTTCGGCCAGCGGCAGCATGGGGGCGGGGGCCGGCATTGCGACGGCGCCCGCGGTTTACGCCACGAACACGACGTTCGACCCGTTCCGCACGAAGGTCGGGTATCACGGTGAGTTCTTCATCGATCCCGCAACCGGCGACGTGCTCCGGTTCATCATGCAGGCGGACATGAGGAAGTCGGATTTTGTGCGCCAGGAAGACACGCGGATCGACTACGGGCCGGTAACCGTGGCTGGCACGACGATGCTTCTTCCGCAGCAGAGCTACACTCTCACCACCGTCATCCCCGCCGGGGACTCGGGCCAGCGCGTGGCTGACCGGCGCACGCTGTTTGAGGTGCACTACGCGAATTACCGCCAGCCGTAAGAAGCTGCCACGGAGGAAAAAAATAGGGAAGCGGTCCTGGGGGAGTGAGAGGAAGAACCGCTTCCCGGGCGAAGTGAAGCAAAAGCCGGCAGCCTCTGGAATCCCCGGCGAGTGACCTCGTCGGGGATTCCTGTTGTTGAGGAGCCCGATTCAATGCTGTGCTGCGCTCACGATGCCTTGGGCTTCACAATCTCCGCGAGGCGCGGATCCTTCCACAGCGGGGCAAACGCGGGATCGTCCCACACGTTGCCGAGATTGCGGAAGCGGTCTGCCTTGGCCCGGCGGAGGTAGTCCAGGGCGCCTTCGAGGTTGCCGCGCTTGACGTACGCTTTGGCGATCATGAAGTCGACCATGGCGCGCTGCTCAGGCGTCTGGATCTGGGCGAAGACACCTTCATTCCCTGCACTGGTGAGGATGTCGGCGTCCAGTTCGAGGGCGCGTGCGTATTCGGTCATGGCGCGGTCGATTTGCTTCTGGCCCATCCACGCCTCGGCGAGATTCAGGTGGGTGACGGCCTTGCTTTCATCGAGGGCGAGTGCCTGCTTCAGGTAGCGGATCGACTGGCGGTATTTGCGCTGCAGGCAGTAGACGGCACCCAGGTTGTTGAGGGCGTCGACGTTGGCGGGGTTGACTTTAACGGCCTGTGCAAAGGTGCGCCGGGCCTGATCGAGTTCGCCAATCTTCATGTGCGCGATGCCGAGCTTGTTGTAGAGGGCGACGTCGCGGTTGTTGTAGCGGACGGCGAGGGAATACCAGGTGACCGCCGAGCCGTATTCCTCGCGGGCGCGGGCGATGTCGCCTTTCATCTCGTAGTTTTTGGCGGTTTGCAGGCGGGCATCCGCCGTGACGGTGTTGGGCAGCAGGGACTGTGAGACTTCTGCGCGCGCAGCGGGGACGGCCAGGGTGGCGGCTGCGGCCAGCGTCAGGATGAGGGCTTTCATGACTACTACCTCCAGCGGAAGCCTTGTGTGGGCAGATGGGGGAGCACTTCCGCATTCCGAGGCTGAGTACACACCGGAGCAGAGCCCGGCACAACGCTATACCTGCTACCGGAGGGCGAATCTGGGGTTACATGGCCGACCCGAAGGCGCGATCGAAGAAAAAGCATGACTTACGGCCGGCGCGATTCGGTGTGCGTGCTCGCCGGGAGGCGGCGGGCACGGGGGTTAAATCCCGTTACAGGGTGTTGGCCGGGCTGAATGTGACGGTTAAGCGGCGCCTGCGTCCTGTTACCAGCGTATAAAGAAGGCGTCAGAGAGTCGAAGGCCGGGAGCAGAAAGGCCGGGAATCGGAATCGGGTAAGCGATGGCGCTGATCGGACACGCGAGACCGGTGGAACTGGAGGCGTGGCGCGAGGAGCTGCGCACGGTACTCGAGTCGCGCCCGTTCCGGCAGGCGCCGACGCTGGCGCATCTGCTGCGCTATTTGTGCGAGAAGCTCTTCGCCGGGGAGAGCAGCCAGATCAAGGAGTATTCGATCGGGGTCGAGTTGTTCCGGCGTGGGGCGGAGTTCGACCAGGACACCGACTCGATTGTGCGCGTGGAGGTGAACCGGCTGCGCAAGCGGCTGGCCGACTACTACGCGGGCGAAGGGGCGTCGCACAATCTGCAGATCGTGATTCCGGTGGGCCAATACGTGCCCAGCTTTGTGAGCATGGTGCCGGAACCGGTGCCCGAGCCCACGCCGGAGCCGGCACCTGAGGCAAAGGCCGAGCCTGCGCCGGTGCCGCAAATCCGGCGCAGATGGATGCCGTTGGTGGGACTGCTGGGCGCCGTCGCCCTGGCGGGCACGGTCTGGCTGGCGACACGGCATCCACGGCCTCTGCCTGCGACGCCCGTGACGCGCGCTCCGGCGCAGGCCGTCGAAGAACCGCTGGTGGGGCCGCCGCCAGGCGATGAGGTGCGGATCCTCGCCGGATCGACGCGCAGCTACGTGGATCACGCGGACAAGATGTGGAGCGCGGACACGTGGTACTCAGGCGGAACGGCGGTGAAGAACGAGGCGCGCTACATTGCGCGGACGCTCGACCCAAGCTTCTATCGCACCAGCCGGGAGGGGCAGTTCCGCTACGACATTCCGCTGAAGCGCGGCGTGTATGAAGTGCATCTGCACTTTGCCGAGACGGAGTATGGTCCGGAGAATGCGGGCGTGGGGGGCGAGGGCAGTCGTCTGATGACGGTGCGCGCGAACGGCGTGCCGCTGCTGAGCCACTTCGATGTGCTGGCCGATGCGGGCGGCGAGCGCATTGCGGACGACCGCGTGTTTCCTGGGCTCGCGCCGGCGAGCGACGGGAAGCTGCATCTGGAATTTGCGGGGGAGAACGGCGCGAACGCGACGCTTTCGACAATTGAGATTCTGCCCGGAACCGGCGCGCGCATGCGGCCGGTGCGCCTGCTGGCGCGGCAGACGCCCTACTACTCCAACGACAGCCACTGGTGGAGCCCGGACAACTATGCCGACGGCGGACAGATGGCTTCGTATGCGGATCCGGTGAGCGGGACCGACGATCCGGAATTGTATGAGACGGAGCGCTGGGGCAACTTTTCGTATGCGATTCCCGCGGCGCCGGGACACTACACGGTGACGCTGCTCTTTGCCGCTCGGCATCGCGGATGGAACGAGCCACTTGAACCCAGCGCACAGGAAACCCCGCGGGTGCAGCACATCTTCAACGTGTTCTGCAACGGCAGGACGATCCTCGCGAACTTCGATTTGGCGAAGGAAGCGCGCGGCTCCGACGTCGTGGTTAAGCGGACGATGGGCCTGGAGCCGGACGCGCAGGGCAAGCTGGTGCTGAGCTTCGTGTCGGTGAAGGGGTACGCGTCGGTGACGGGGATTGAGGTGGTGGAGGAGTGAAGGCGGCCAGGCGGTCAGCCGGGTGAGCCTGACTGGATACCCATGGAGGATTTCGGGTTCCGCGTCGTTGGCGGGGGGTCGCGCATCTGGTAATGTGGTACGTCGGGCGGGCGGGAAAGCGGCGTACGGCGAAGGAAGAGAGAATCATGGCGAAGGCTGTCTGGAACGGGAAAGTCCTTGCAGAAAGTGAAACTTACGAGACAGTGGAGGGGAATGTCTACTTCCCGGATGGAGCGGTGAACCGCGAATATCTGCGGCCCAGCTCAACGACCTCGACGTGTCCCTGTAAGGGCCAGGCCAGGTATTACAGCCTTTTGGTCGACGGACAGGAGAATCAGGACGCTGCCTGGTACTACCCCAATCCAAATCCTGCCGCGCGTAACATCAAGAATCACATCGCTTTCTGGCGCGGGGTCGAAGTGGAGAAGTAGAGACCAGGCTTTAGGATTTGGTGTAGAAAAAGATGAGCCGGAATTCGAAATATGAGGCGACCCTGGGACTTGCGTCCGGGTCGCCTTTGCTATTGGTAGCGGATCTTGTGCCACTCCCAGGCGCTGGCGACGATCTCGTCGAGGTTGGTGTAGCGGGGTTTCCAGCCCAATTCCTGGGCGATTTTGTCCGAACTCGCAATCAGGACGGCAGGGTCGCCGGGACGGCGGGGAACGACGTCGACCGGGATCGGGTGGCCGGTGACGCGGCGGGCTGACTCGATGACCTCGCGGACGGAGAACCCAGCCCCGTTGCCGAGGTTGTAGATGAGCTGTTCATGGTTTGCAAGTGATTCAAAAGCAAGCAGATGGGCATGGGCCAGGTCCTCGACGTGAATATAGTCGCGGATGCAGGTGCCGTCGGGCGTGGGGTAATCCTCGCCGAAAATTTTGATCCGGTCGCGCCGGCCTAAAGCGACATCCAAGATCAGAGGGATTATGTGCGACTCCGGTTCGTGGGCTTCGCCGCGGCCGCCCATGGCGCCGGCCACGTTGAAGTAGCGCAAGCTGGCGTATCGGAAACCGTGTACTCGATACATCCAGGAGAGCATTTTTTCCACCAGCAGCTTCGATTCGCCGTAGGCGTTGGTGGGGCGAAGAGGCGCATCCTCGCGAATCGGAGTCACTTCCGGTTCTCCATAGACCGCCGCTGTGGAGGAGAAAACAAACCTGTGGATGCCTGTGGAAATCATCGCCTCGATCAGGCTGAGGGTGGAGGCACTGTTATTGCGGAAATAGCGCTCCGGCTGCCGCATGCTCTCGCCCGCTTCGATCAGGGCGGCGAAATGCATCACCCCATCGAACCCGGTGGCGAGGAGATTTTCGAGGCGGGGCCGGTCCGCAATGTCGCCCTGGACGAAACTGGCTCCGGCCGGGAGCAACGCGCGCGTGGAATGGCAAAGATTGTCGTAGACAACGACGGTATGGCCCTGCTGCATGAGGGTGATAGCGACCATCCCACCAATGTACCCAGCTCCGCCAGTGACCAGAATTCGCAAGATTCACTTCCCCCGATCCTTTATGCTATTTGAGTCTCGGGTGCGTCTGATTTTTTATAATCCATCAGGACGAAGCAGACCACTGCGGTAACCGTGGCGGGGCTGGATGGCGCCGGTAAGACTTGCGAAAGTCGCCCGCAAGAGAGTAGAGAGTGAACGAAGGAGTCCCCGTTCGCGTCGTTCTCATGGGGGCAAGACCCAAAATGGGCACGGTTCTGGCTCGTTCGTGTGACTAATGGAGGTAATCCACAATGCTACCCTCAAGTCACCTCTTCCACGTTTATAAGTACCCATGGGAAGATCAAGTGGTAACCCCAGTGGCAAAGTAGGATTTTCGGGAAATCGGTGCCCCGCAGCATTGCTTCAAGCTTGTCCGGATTTGGGCCAACACGGATTCGGTTCACTGGTCATCAAAGTGCATATCTTTTCAGAGATGCACTTCTTGAAAATTGCAACTTCTTTTCTCAGGTGAGGTTGGAGATACAGGGCAATGGCAACTGACAACTCTTTAAGGCGCGCAACGTTCGGACTGCTCCCGGAGCCGGAAGGCCGGATGGGGTCGTTTGGCATGAGCATGGTCATCAACGTGACCCTGGCAGCTTTGCTGCTGCTGCTCACCATCGCTCAGGTCCATCAGGTGCACGAGCACCGATATCAGACCACTCAGCTGATTTTCCCGGTCGAACAGCCCAAGCCGTTCGTGCCGCCGGTGCCGAAGATTAAGTTCCTTCCGCCTCCTCCGGTGGTCAAGCTGGACCAGCCGAAGATCGAATTACCGAAGACGCTGCCTCCGCCTCCGAAGGTGGCGGAGATCAAGCTGCCGGCCCCGATGATGCCGAAGATCGAGGCTGCGCCGCCGAAGAAGTTCATGCCTCCGCCGCAACCCAAGCTGGGTGCGTTCAAGAGCGACACGCCGACGACGGTGGCCAACAACAAGAGCGCGCCCTCGGCAAAGATGGGCGGGTTTGGCGATCCTGAGGGGGTCAAGCCGAATCCGAGCGCGACGCGTGCGGCGACGATCGCCGCGCTGGGATCGTTCAATGCGGCGCCGGGTACAGCCCAGGGCGCAGGAGCGGCACGGCAGGGCGCCGTGCGTGGCGCGGATTTTGGCTCGGGCGTAGCGAATGGGGTTCCGGGCGGAAAAGACCGGAACGCAACCATCGCGTCCGCCGGGTTCAGCAACGGCGTTGTGGGTGGAACCGGATCGAAAGACAGCCACGGCACCGTGGCGCACGGCAGCTTTGGCGACAACATGTACGGCTCGGCGCAGGCCCCCGCGGTTCGTCCGCAGGAACCGCAGGCGACCCCGATTGTCGTGCTGGCCAAGCCTCTGCCGACCTACACGGCCGAAGCACGGCAACTGAAGATTCAGGGCGATGTGACCCTCGAGGTTCGCTTCATGGCGTCGGGCCAGGTTCAGGTACTACGGGTCATTGCAGGACTGGGACACGGACTGGATGAACAGGCGAGGCTCGCGGCCGAGCGGATCCGTTTCAAGCCGGCGACCAAAGGCGGACAGCCGATCGACCAGGTGAGCGTCATCCATGTGACATTCCAGATGGCATAAGGAATTCGAGCTGTGAACGAAGCGCGGGTGTGTCTTGCGCTTCGCGAAGACGGGATATCAGGCACGAAATCAGGAGTCATAAGAAAATGCATCATCGCAGGATTTTGATTCTGGGCATGACCTTGTTGCTGGGCGTTCCGGCGTCCCAGGCAAAGAAAGAACCTCGCGGTCCGGCAGGACTGCCGCTCACTCCGCAGCAGCAGCGTCTGGTGCAGGAGGCGATCGGCCGCGAGAAAGTCATCATCAAGCAGATCCAGAAGAGCACCCCCGTGGTGCAGTCCTACATCCAGGACCTTCGCCCGGACCAGAAGCTTTATCAGGTGCCGGTTTCCGATCAGTACATGATCGGGCGCGTGGATTTCGGCAAGGCGTTCACGGCCGATGAGTATGCGCAGGCGGAGCGGAGCCAGGCACATCATGGCTGGTTTGCAGGATCGTTTCACTTCATGTCGGACCTGACCAAAGCCTTCCATCTGGAGAACTCACCCACCGGATTCATGGCGATGATGTTCATCGACCCAACCGGATTCGATCGGCAGCACTACGACTTCACCTTTGTGCGGCGCGAGTTCCTCGGCACCGTGCGCACCTGGGTCTTCGATGTGCAGCCGAAGGAGAAGGGACCGGGGCGTTTCTTCGGTCGTATCTGGGTTGAAGATCAGGACGGCAATGTGGTTCGCTTCAACGGCACGTACATCAACAACCCGAACGACGATGCCGATCACTACTTCCACTTCGACAGCTGGCGGATGAACGTACAGCCGGGAGTGTGGGCGCCGGCGGCGGTCTACATCGAAGACACGCTGCACAACGGCGTGAACCATGCGACCAGCTTTAAGGGTCAGACGACCTACTGGGGCTACTCGCTGAAGCTGCCGACCAGGGAATCCGACGCGGAGTCGATGGAGATCGAAAACGCGCAGGACCAGAGTGACAACTCGACAGACGTGAGCCCGCTGCAGGCGGAGCGCGAGTGGATCTCGCAGGCGGAGAACAACGTGCTCGACCGGCTGACCCAGGCCGGACTGATCGCGCCGCCCAGCGACTTCGACAAGCAGCTGGAGCAGGTTGCGACCAACATCATCATCGGCAGCAATCTGCAGCTGCCCAGCGACATCCACTGCCGTGTGATTCTGACTACGCCGCTGGAATCCCTGGCCGTGGGCAACACGATCCTGCTGAGCAAGGGCCTGATCGATACGCTGCCGGATGAAAACGCGCTGGCGGCGGTGATCGCGTTCCAGCTGGCGCACATCGTCACCGGCCACCACATCGATACGCGCTACGCCTTCAACGATCGGCTGCTCTTCCCGGATACGGCGACCTTCCGCCGCATCACCATGAACCACTCGACCCCCGACGACGAAGAAGCGGCGAAGAAGGCGGTCGATCTGTATGACCACTCCATCTACAAGGACAAGGCCGCCAGCGTGGGGCTCTTCTTCCAGCAGCTCGAGGCCCGGGAAAAGGATCTTCCCGCTCTGTTCATGCCTCGGCTGGGAGACTCGCTGGTCCGCGCAGATGGGCAACCGTGGCTGGCAGGACTGACGAAGGGGGCGCCGAAGCTGGACATGGACAACCTCCAGCAGATCGCGGCCCTGCCGCTGAACAGCCGTCTGAAGATCGATCCGTGGGATGACAAGGTCTTTATGCTGACCGCCCGGCCACCCGTGCTGCTGAACGCGCGGGACAAGATGCCGCTGGAGCTGACGCCGGTGTACTTCCGCCTGCAGCGCTACTCCGATGCGGCGCCGGCAGGGCCGCCCGCGAACGCAACCCCGGCGGCGAGTGTTCCCCCTTCGGCTGAGGCCGGCGGGGCGGCGCAGCCTTCGGTGAGCGCACAGGCGCAGCAACCACAGACAGCACCACAGCAATAGTCAGAACTTTGGCAGTCTGATCGCTTTGCGGTTCGGAGGAGCTGAACCGCAAAGCAGGTAGTTCGAAAAGAGTTAATAACAGGTATCGGTAAGAGCTACAGGTTACTTAGGGCTCCAAGCTGCAAGTCCGGAGAACGAACGTGGTCAGGAAGATTGGATTCATCGCACTTCTTCTTTTTCCTGCGCTGTTAATGGCGCAAAGCTCGGAATCAGCCATCGGTGGCGAAGCTTCAGTGTCGGCAGGCGTGGAGTTTTCGACGTTCAACCCCGACTGGGGCTGCGGGAACATCGCCCCGCTGGGCTGTGCGAGTCAGTTGTACGGCCCCACGGCAGTGTTTAACTTCGATCTGCACCAGAAGTACGGTATCGAAGCCGAAGCACGCTGGCTGCACTGGCATGGCAGTGGTGGAGAGGTGGAGTCGAACTACCTCATTGGGCCTCGCTACCGGCTGTACCGGATGCAGCGCTTCACCCTCTGGGGCAAGCTGGGAATCGGCGGCGGGTGGATCACGACCCCGAATTACCCGGCGGCGGGCAGCCTGAAGGGCAGCTATTTCGCGTACGCTCCTGGTGCGACCCTCGCGTACCGGCTCAACCGCAAGATCGACCTCCGGCTCGACTATGAGTACCAGCTCTGGCCCTCGTTTGCAGGGCCGCCGTCCTACAACCCGACGACCGGCAAGGTGGAGCAGCATACAAGCGGACTGACCCCGACCGGGCTCTGGGGGGGTGTGGTTTACAGTTTCCTCGGGCTTTAAGTAGCGCTGGGGGGGTCCCAAACAACTTGGGGGGGGCGGTTTGCGCCCTGCCCTTGCTGTTTGCAGACCCTCTCGAACTCAGAAGTGATAGGCGACGCCCACCACGGGATCGTAGATGTTGTAGTAGACGTTCGTGCGCCAGTCGGTAACGCCGAAGTTGGGTGTCTTCATGACGAGCCCACGGAATTCCGCCCGGATATCGAAGCTGGGACTGATCTCGTACGCGATCCCGCCGCCATACAGCAGTCCCACAGTCGTGCTGCGGCTCACGTTGAAGGTGTTGGTCTTCGCATCGTCGATGGGCGAGAACGTGAAACCGGCCGGACCGGCCTCGATGAACGGATTCCAGTTCTTAAAGTTGAACGTGTACACGTAGGCGCCGGAGAACTCCTGGAACCGGTCGTGAATGTTGTAGGAGCCAAACGAGCAGCAGAATCGCTGCACGTTCTGGTCGTATTGATAGTTCAGCTCCAGAGCACCGTGCGGCGTCAGGGCAAACCGATAGCTGACCAGCGCGCCGTAGCCCGGTGTGGCATGCAGCTGAACGGCGTTTCCGGAGGCAAACGGAGCATTGATCATGGAGCCGCTGATACTGATATCCTGACGGCTTTCCTGCGCGAAGACCGGTACCGCCAGCAGGAGGGACAACAAAAACACAAACTGCGATTTCTTCATTCGTCGGTCAACACCCTTCGGGAAGTTTTGGGCGCCAGGCACGTGGCGGCGCTTCAGAAGCCGAGGCTCCCTGGATCAGCAAACACTGTGGGAATATCCACCTGGTCATTGTACCTGCCGGGGCGGAGTTTCCACAGTCCTGCCGAAGACGTTAATGCTTGGACGCACGGCGGCCCCGGATGGGAGGCTGCTCGGTGCGAAATGCGAAAGGATGGCCTCGATGCGAAACCACCGCCTTCGCGCTTTCCAGAAAGGCGGCGCCGGCATGGGACAGCGTCGCGCGCTCACGGCAGACCAGCCACAGGCGGCGCGCGATTTTCAGCTCCGGCACCGCGACCTGGACCAGTTCCCCCCGGGCCAGCTCCGGCTGAACGGTAAGGCCGGGAACCAGCGCCACTCCGTTGCCGCGCGCGACGAAACGTTTGATGGCTTCGAGGCTCGGCAGCTCCACGCCCATGTTCAGCGGCGTCTGATGGCGGGCGAAGGTTTCGATCACGCGCTGCCGGAGGGGTGAAGCGACCGTATGGGCGATGAAATTCTCGGCGCCAAGTTCGCGGATCGAAACTTGTTTCCGCTTCGCCAGCGGGTGCCCTGGATCGACGATGAACGTCACCGTATCCGTGTAAACGGCAATGGCGTGCAGGCGGGCATCGTCGGGACGAAACGAGAGAATACCGAACTCGGCCGCACGCTCCAGAACCTGATCGGGGATCTGGCTGGCCAGCGATCGCTGCACGGTCACGCCGATCTGCGGATAGCTGGCGCGAAATGCATCCAGCACGGGCAGCAGCCAGAGGCAGGTGTACTCGTTGGCGGCGATCGTCAGGCGCCCCCGCTCCAGAGAGCGCAGCTCTTCGAGGGCGGTGATAGTTTCGCCGCGCAGCCGCAGCAGGTGCTCGGCGTAGCCGCGCAGCAGCTTGCCGGAAGCGGTCAGGGTGCCATCGCGCGAAGAGCGCTCGAAGAGGGGCTCGCCGACTTCTTCCTCGAGTTTGCGAATGGCGTGACTGATCGCGGGCTGGGTGCGGCGCATGCGCACGGCGGCGCGGGAGAAGCCCTTTTCTTCAACGACGGCGAGGAAGGTCTCAAGCTGATAAAGGTCCATGCAGGCAGCGGCCATCAGGCCCTCAGGCAATTATGAATTAAACTTATGGAATTGCAAAGAATTACAAATTTGCTTTATGTGATGCCCTTTGCCAAACTGATGACGTACGAAGCAGCATGGTCATTATGGGCCGCGCGCGGTGGTTCCCTCCCGCACCGGCCCGACTGAGAGAGACATCCTATGCCCCAGGATCGGATCTATTTCTTCGATACGACGTTGCGCGACGGCGAGCAATCGCCGGGTTGCAGCATGACGCATCATGAGAAGCTGGCGCTGGCGAATTCGCTGGCCGATCTCGGCGTCGATATTCTCGAGGCAGGGTTCGCCATTGCCTCGGAGGGCGATTTCGCGGCCATCTCCGCGATCGCACAGGAAGTGCGCGGTCCGAAAATTGCGTCGCTGGCGCGCGCGCGCCGGGAAGATATTGAGCGAGCGGCGCAGGCTGTCGAGAAAGCTGCGCGTCCGCGGATCCACGTCTTCCTCGCCAGCTCCGACATTCATCTCGAGTACAAGCTAAAGATCACGCGCAGCGAGGCGCTGGATCAGGCCGCGAAGATGGTCGCCCTGGCAAAGACCTACGTCGACGACGTGGAGTTTTCGCCCGAGGATTCGACGCGCACCGATCCGGAGTTCCTCTGCCAGTTTGTCGGCGCGGCGATCAGCGCCGGCGCCACCACGATTAACCTGCCGGACACCGTGGGCTACGCCACGCCGGAAGACTACGCCGGCATGTTCCGCAATATCCTGGAGAAGGTTCCCGGCGCGGACCGCGTGATTCTCTCCACGCATTGCCACGACGATCTTGGCCTCGCGGTCGCGAACACCCTGGCAGCCATCGCCGCGGGCGCGCGCCAGGTGGAATGCACCATCAACGGCATCGGGGAACGCGCGGGCAACGCGGCGCTGGAAGAGATTGCAGCGGCGATCCGGGTGCGCGCGGACCGCTTCCCCTACCAGACGGGACTGAAGCTCGAGAAGCTGTATCCGCTCAGCCAGCAGCTCGCGACCACCATTAGTTTCGGTGCTGCGCCGAACAAGGCTGTCGTCGGCGCGAATGCGTTTGCACACGAAGCGGGTATTCACCAGCACGGTGTGATGTCGAATCCGCTGACCTACGAGATCATGACGCCGGTGTCGGTCGGCGTGCCGGCGAATCGCATGGTGCTTGGCAAGCACTCCGGACGCACCGCCTTGCGGTCGCGATTGCAGGAGCTGGGCTATCGGCTGTCGCCGGCAGATCTGGATATCGCATATCGAGCCTTCACAGAGCTGGCGGATCGCAAGAAAGCCATTTACGACCAGGACCTGATCAATCTGGTGGCGCATCATCAGCGCCACGAGGATCTGATCTCGACCGAGCCGGCGGTGAACTGAAGACAAGCCCGTAGCCGGTAGCTTGTAGCTGTATGGGCGACAACCGCGTCAGAAAATCCTGAAGAGAGTTCATGACGAAAAAGCTGAAGATTCTGATTGTGGCTGGCGATGGCATCGGCCCCGAAGTAACGGGCGAAGCCGTGCGCGTACTCGAAACGGTTGCCGATCTCGGCGGATACGACTTCGCATTCAGCGAAGCACTCATCGGCGGCGTCGCAATCAAGGCGCATGGATCGCCGCTGCCCGATGCGACGCTGCAGGCCGCGCTGGACAGCGATGCGGGGCTGCTGGGCGCTGTCGGCGGTAACGAGTTCAACGCGCTGGCCCCGAACCAGCGCCCGGAAGCCGGCCTGCTGAAGATTCGCGCGGCCCTCGGCGGCTACGCCAATCTGCGGCCCTCGTTTGCGTGGCCGGGCATTTCGCAGAACTCGCCGCTGCGGCCCGAGATCGTCGAGGGCGCCGACATCCTGTTTGTGCGCGAACTGCTGGGCGGCTTGTATTTTGGCGAGCCGCGGCAGTGGGACAAGGAGAAAGGCGCGGCCTGGAACACCATGCGCTACACGCGTGACGAAGTGGTCCGCGTCGCCAAGGTCGCGTTCGAGCTGGCGTCGAAACGGCGGAAGAAGGTCACGTCCGTCGAC
>VFSW01002220.1_pt1 | contig 29422 bp, 23 predicted proteins | sample 5358111 | NCBI WGS metagenome assembly VFSW01 (sample SAMN11554181, study PRJNA540505) | mine drainage metagenome | isolation source: sediment from site ElyBrook_90M | place: USA: Ely Copper Mine, Vershire, VT | collected 2017 | reverse complement strand
AGCCGAGGCTTTTCTCCGACGGCCGCGGCGGCGGCTCCGCCTCCTGCAGCGCCGACGCCGCGGCCAGCGCTTGACGACGTGAGACCGGCTTCATCGCCACGTCCGGCAGGCCCTGCGCGGCCACGGCCTCGCGGCGCCGGTCCTCGAGGGCCAGAGCCTGCGGAAGGTTCTTGATCCGGCGCCGGCCCACGTCCTCCAGGCGCGGCAGGGCGGCCAAGGTCGCCGCGGCCTGGCGGCGGTCCTGGATCTTCACGTCGAGCTTCGCCGCGTCGACGGGGCGATTCGAAAGGTCCAGCGCCTGGAGCTTCGGCAGGTCCCGCCGCGCACGGTCCTCGAGCTTCGGAGCCTCGGCCGGCGCGATCTTGCGCTCCTGGAGCTTCACCTCCAGCTGCGCGGGCGCGGCCGCGCGCGAGGGCAGCGCCAGCTTCAGGAAATCCAAGGTGGACAGCGGCGGCGGCTTGGGCGCGGCCTCCCCCGCCTGGACGCGCGGCTTCGGCGCCTGGATCAGGAGGTCCACCCCCTCGACCATGCGCGGCGCCTGCTTCGGCGCCTCGCGCATCATCAGGCCGAAGCCCAGCAGCGCCGCGCCGTGCAGGCCGAGCGAGACGACGACCGAGGTCGGGAGCTTTTCCGAGGTCATGCCGCGCGGGACTCCGTCTTCATTTCTCTTGTTCCGTGGCGATCGTCATGGACTGCGCCCCCGCGTCCTTGGCGCGCGCCATCAGATCGGTCAGCTGGCCGTGCAGCGCGTCCTTGTCGGCGCGCAGGATGACCATCTTCGAGTCGCTCTCGGCGAGCTTCTCCTTGAGCTTGGCCTCGAGAAGCTTCACGTCGGCGAATTTTTCGTAATCGAGCGCGTAGTCGCCGTCCTTGCCCAGCGTCAGCGTGATCTTGTCCTTCTCCTCGCCCTCGCGCGTGTGCGCCTTGGGGAGGTCCACCTTGATGGCCGGATCGGACATCATCGGCGCGGTCACCATGAAGATGATGACGAGCACCAGGCACACGTCGACCAGCGGCGTGATGTTGATGTCGGTGATCGGAGCGTCGTCGGAGTAGGAGGCGCCGGCCATGTCAGCTGCCCCCTTCGGCGGCCTTCATGATGGCGAGCTTCAGGGCCCCGGCCTGCTTGGACGCGTCGAGCACGCTCACGACGAGGCCCACCTTGTTCTTCGCGTCGGCCGTCACGATCACCATCTTGTCCTTGCTGCGCGAGAGCGCGCCCGCCAGAACCCCGCGGAACGTCAGCCCGTCGGTCTTCGTCCCGTTGACCGTGATCGAGCCGTCGAGCGCGACCTTGATCTGCACGTTCTCGTCGACGGAGGCCTTGCCCTCCGCGTTGGACGGCCGCGTCTCGAGAACCTTGATGCCCAAGGTGACCGCCATGGGCGCCACCGCCATGAAGATGATGACGAGCACCAGGCACACGTCCACCAACGGGGTGACGTTGATCTGGGTGATCGGCTCGCCGTCTTGCTGGGACGCCCCGGCCATGATTCTCCTTTACTTCGCGCCGAGCATCACGATGAGCCGCGCGCTCGCCACTTCCATCTCGACTGTGGTCCGCTTCAGCCGTCCCATGAAGTAGTTGTAGAGGATGGCCGCCGGGATCGCCACGATCAAGCCGGCCGCCGTCGAAACCAGCGCCTCGGCGATGCCCTGCGCCACGACCGACGGGCCGCCCGTCCCGGAAGCCGCGAGGTCGCGGAAGGCCTTGATGATGCCGACGACCGTGCCGAACAGGCCGATGAAGGGCGAGATGTTCCCGAGCGTGCCGAGGATCGCGAGGTAGCGCTCCAGCTTCATGCGCTCCTCCTTGAGCTTCGACGTCATCAGCTCCTCGAGGTCCTTGCGCGAGCGCCCCGCGTGCATCAGCCCGTAGCCGACGACCTGCGCCACCGCCGACGGGTGCTTCTGGCACCAGGCGACCGCCGCGTCCGTCTTGCCCCCCTCGAGCTGCTTGCGCACCGCGCCGAGAATGTCGTCGGACTTGCCCGACGCCCCGCGGAAGTACCACCAGCGCTCGAGCGCGAAGGTGACCGAGAGGACGGACAGGAACAGCATGATGACCAGCGTGAAGCTTTCGCGGAACAGCTGCAGGATGTGGATATCGCCCATGGTTTCTCCTTAGTTGGACATGCCGGGCAGCGAAGGCTCGCTCTTGGCGCCGCCGCTGGAATCGTCGGCGGGCGCGTCCGCGGCCGGCGCCGCCGGCGCGGCGCGGCGTCCCTTCGCCGACGACTTCTTCTTCTTGGCCTTCTTGGCCGGAGCCGGCGCCGGCGCCGACTGATCGTCGCCCGCGTCGGCCGGCATGACCTGCGTCCCGCCGTTGTCCGGCGCGACCGAGCCGTCCACGTCCGGAGTGGCCGCCGCCTTCTTCGGCTTGGCGCCGCCCGACGCCTTGCGCAAGGCCGCCGCGCGCGCGGCCGCCGCCTTGGCGGTGTCCTTCGGCCCGGACTTCGCCAGATCGTCGTACACGTCCGCGGCCGAAGCCGGGTCGCCCGCCTTCTCGTAAGCCTCGCCCAGCTTGATCAGCGCCTGAAGGCGGTAAGGCGCGCCCGCTGGCTTCATCGCGCGCATCTTCTCCCAGACGGCCAAGGCCTCATCGGGCCGTCCCGCGGCGAGACGAACCTCGCTCTCGCGATAGTAGGTCTCGAACGCCAGGTCGGAGTCGGCCTTCGGCGCGGAGCGGATTTGGGCCAGCGTCGCGACCGCGCCGTCGTAGTCCTTGCGGTCCTTCTGAATCTGGTACGTCTCCCACAGCGCGCTCTGCGCCTGGGGATCGTCGGGCTTGGCCATGGCCACGTACTTCTGATAGGCGTACTGCGCCATGTCGAGCTTGCCCAGCTTCTTGTAGGCCAGCGCCAGGTTGAACTGCGCCGGGCCGGCGAACTCCGAGGACGGGTACTCCTCGATCAGCCGGTTGTAGTAGCGCGACGCGTCTTCGAACTTCTCGAGGGCGTAGTAGGCGCTGCCCAGGTGGAAGATCGCCAGCGGCGTGTCGTCGCTCTTGTCGAAGTTGTTGAGCAGGCGCTCGTAGGCCGGGATCGCGTCCTGATGGCGGCCCTGGTTGAAAAAGCTCTCGCCGAGAAGGAACTGCGCCTTCGGCAGGTCGGGATGGTTCGTGTAGTCCACCGAGAACTTCTGGAACTCCTGCGCGGCCGACGCGTAGTCCTTCGCGTCGAACTCGCGGCGCGCCAGGCGGAACTGGGCCTCGCCGCCGATCGGGGTGCCGGGCTGCGACGTCACGATCGCGCGCAGGCTGGTCTTGAAGTCGTAGCCGCGCGAGCGGTCGAACACCGCCTCCAGGATGTCGAGGCCGTCGTTGGACTCCGGCGCCGCCGGAAACGCCGCCACGAGATCCTGGACCTCCTTGACGGCCGAAGCGTCGTCCTTCATGTTGAAGGCGGCCTGCGCGATGCGCAGGTGCGCCAGCGGCGAGGCCGGGCCCTTCGGGTCCGCGTCGAGGAGGCCGCGGTAGGCCGCGATCGCCTCGGGGTACTTCTGCGCGCGGAACAGCGTGTCGGCGATCTGCGCGCGCGCCTGCGCCGCGTCCTTGGCGCCGGGGTAGGTCTCGATCAGCTTCTTCCAGAGGTCGATCGCCTGCGTGTAGTAGCGCTGGTGATACGAGCTCATCGCCGCGCGGTAGAGGGCGGCCGGCGCCTCGGGCGACGCGGGGTTGTCGGCGGCGTACTTCGCGTAGAGCTGGTAGGAGTCCTCGTAGTTCTTCTGGTTGAACATCGAGTCGGCGATGCCGAGCTCGTTGAGACCCGAGAACGTGAACGAGGAGTTCGCGACCGCCAGCATGTCCTTGAGCTTCTGGCGAGCCTCGAGCGCGAGCTGATCCTCGCCCTTGTAGGTGTGGCACCAGGCCAGGCCGTCCTGCGCGTAGAAGGCGGCGGGGTCGTCGGGATACACCTTGAGGATCATCTCGTAGATGACCTTGGCCTCGTCGACCTGCTGCAGCGCGAGGTAGGCCTCGGCGGCGTAGAGGTAGCTCATGCTGCGCCACTTCGACTTCGACGGGGGCAGATGGCGGAAGATGAACTGGTAGGACGTCAGGATCGAGTTGAACGCCTTCTGGTCGTACTGGCTCTTGAGGATCGAGAACAGCGCCTGCTCGGCGATGTCCGACGACGGCGCGAGGTCGATGATGCGCTGGAACGACGTGTTCGCCTCGGCGTAGCGCTTCATCGACAGCTGGGAGTTGGCCACGATCATGTAGATGTTCTTGGCCAGCACGTGGTTCGGGTATTGCGCCACGAAGTTGCTGCCCGTCTGGATGGCCTGCATGTAGTCGCCGACCTGGTTCTGGCACCAGGCGAGCTTGAAGTACGCGAGCGGCGCGATCTTGACCGCGTCGGGGTACTGCGTGATCACCTTCGTGTAAGCGAACAGCGCGTCGCGCGTCTGATTGGCGACCAGGTACGATTCGGCGATGAAGAACTGCGCCAGCGGCGCGAAGAAATCCTTCGGGTAGCGGTCGAGCACGGATTGGAAGTTGGCTCGCGACTCGACGTAATCCTTCTTCTGGAAGTAGGACGAGCCGATGCGGAACAGCGCGGACACGCGCAGGGGGCTCTCCGGGTACAGCTGGATGAAGCGCTGGTACTTCGCGATCGCGCCGTTGAAGTCCTGGGCCAGGAAGAACGAATCGCCGATGAAGAACTGCGCCTCCTCCTTGAGCTCCGAGTCCGGGTAGTCGCGGATCAGGTTCTCGAACGCGGCCGCGGCCAGATAGGCGCGCTTGGACAGGAGGTAGGTCTTGCCGAGGTAGTACTGCGCGTCGGCGGTCTTGACCTCCTTGAGAGCGCGCTCCGCGTTGGCGTAGTCGCCCTTATGGAGGTCGATGATGCCCTGCGCGTAGAGCACCGTGGGCTCGCGCAGGAAGGTCGGGTACGTCTCGCCGAGGAGGAACAGGTTCGCCTCCGCCTGCGAGAACTGCTCGAGCGCGAGGTCCGAGTAGATGATCCCCATCAGCGCCTCGGGATTGATGTAGGACTTCGGGAAGTTCTTGTCGACGTTCGTGAACTCCGCGACCGCCTTCTCCCAGTCCTTGTCGTCGTAGGCGACCTCGCCGAGGCGGTACTGCGCGGACGCCGCCAGGCCCGATTTTTTGTTCCGGACGACCGCCGAGAACGCGGCGCGCGCGTCCTCGAGCGCCTTCTCCGCGGCCGGGTTCTTCGGCGAGAGCAGGCGCGCCGTCGACGTCTTCTTCGAGAGCGCCTCGGACTTCAGGATGGACAGCGCGTGCTGGAGGTAGGCCTCGCCGATCATGAACTGGGCGTCGACCGCGCGCGGGCTGCGCGGGAACTGAGCCATGTAGTTCTCGAAGGCCTGGACCACGGCGAGCTTGTCGCGCCCGGTCTCCTGAAAGAGCTGGGTCGCGGAGGCGAACGACGCCTCCTCGGCCGCCGCGTCGAAGTCCGGCTTGTCGGGACCGCCGAACATGGAGGCGCGCGCGGGGAGCGCGAGCGCGGCGACGGCGGCGACGACGACGACGATCGTCTTCATGCGTTCTCCTCGGGCGGGGCGGTCAGCTTCCGGGCGACCTCGTCGGTCAGGCGCTGGACGAACGCCTCGGGAGCCATGCCGTTCATCTGACGGCCGTCGCGCAGGCGGACCGCCAGCGTGCCGGACTCCACGTCCTTCGGCCCCAGCAGGACCATGTAGGGGACCTTCGCCAGCGTCGTCTCGCGGATCTTATGGTTGATCTTCTCCGGGCGTCCGTCGAGCTCGACGCGCAGCCCGGCGGCCTCGAGCGTCTTCTTCAGCTCCTCGGCCGGAGGAACCTGCGCGTCGGTCAGCGTCAGGATCTTGACCTGCGTCGGGGCCAGCCACAGCGGGAAGTTGCCCGCGTAGTGCTCGATGAGGATGCCGAAGAAGCGCTCGATCGAGCCGTACAGCGCGCGATGCACCATCAGCGGCCGGTGTCGGGCGCCGTCGGAGCCGACGAACTCCATGTCGAACTTCTTGGGCAGGTTGAAGTCGAACTGCACGGTCGACAGCTGCCACGGCCGGCCGATCGCGTCGATCAGCTTCATGTCGATCTTCGGCCCGTAGAAGGCGGCCTCGCCCTTGCAGAGCTTGTACGGGATGCCGCGGCGCGTCAAGACGCCCTCGAGCGCCTTCGTCGCGCGGTCCCACTCGGCGGCTTCGCCGCTGTATTCCTGGGGCTTCTCGGGGTCCCAGGTGGAGACTTCCATCGCGTACTTCTCGAAGCCGTAGGTCTTGAAGACGGTCAGCGCGAAGTCGACGCAGCCCTCGACCTCGGATTCGATCTGGTCGGGCGTGCAGAAGATGTGCGCGTCGTCCTGCGTGAAGCCGCGCACGCGCATCAGGCCGTGAAGCACGCCGGAGCGCTCGTAGCGGTACACGGTCCCGAGCTCGGAATAGCGCAGCGGCAGGTCCTTGTAGCTGCGCAGGCCGCTCTGATAGATCAGGATGTGGAACGGGCAGTTCATCGGCTTGAGCTGGTAGTCGGCCTTCTCCACCTCGATCGCGCCGAACATGTTCTGCCGGTAGAAGCTGGTGTGGCCCGAGGTGTGCCAGAGGTCGATGTTGGCGATGTGCGGCGTATAGACCATCTGGTAGCCGCGCTTGAGCGCCTCGGCCCGCAGCCAGTCTTCCATGATCAGGCGCATGCGGCCGCCCTTCGGATGCCAGAAGATCAGGCCGGGGCCCGCCAGGTCCTGAATGCTGAACAGGTCCAGCGCCGGGCCGAGCTTGCGGTGGTCGCGCTTCTTGGCCTCCTCGAGCTGCTTGAGGTAGGCGTTGAGCTGGTCCTTCGTCGGCCAGGCGGTCGCGTAGAGACGCTGGAGCATCTGGCGCTTCTCGTCGCCGCGCCAGTAGGCGCCGGCGACCGAGAGGATCTTGAAATGCCGGATCGCCTTGGTGCTGGGCGTATGGCCGCCGCGGCACAGGTCGGTGAAGGTTCCATGCGAATAGTGGGTCAGCTTCTGGTCCTTGAAGCCTTCGAGAAGTTCGACCTTATAAGGCTCCCCCTTCTCGGTCCAATACGCCTTGGACTCCTCGTACGTCACTTCTTTGCCGACGAACGGAACGTTGCCCTCGGCGATCTGCAGCATGCGCTTCTGGATCGGAAGGAAGTCCTCCTCGGAGAAGCGGTGCGGGGAGTCGAAATCGTAGTAGAAGCCGTTTTCGATCGCGGGGCCGATCGTGATCTTCGTGCCGGGGAACAGCTCCTGCACGGCCTGCGCCATCACGTGCGCGCAGGAATGCCTCAGGGCGTCCAGGGCCTCTTGGGAGTTGGGATCGGCGGCGTGAACGATGTCGGTCGCGGGCATGGGGTCGGCGGCTCCTGTAGAGTATGGCGGAGCGATATTATAGACATATTGCCGAGCGTCCCTGCCACCCCATGCGCGCGACGATTTCCCGCCGCGATTTCTGCCGCCGCATATTTGGAATTTAGCCGCGAATGCCAGCGGAATCGCGGAAGAGAAGGAGCGCGGCCCGCGCGCTCGACTTCGGGGAGAAAAATGGTGCCCAGTACAGGATTTGAACCTGTGACCTTTCCCATGTCAAGGGAACGCGCTACCACTGCGCCAACTGGGCTTGAAAGGCGGGACGACGCCGCTATCTTATCATGTCGCGCGGGAGCGAATCAAATCGCGCGCGGCGGCGCCACAGCGGCAGCGGGCCTCGCGCGGGCGCGAAGTCGCGGAACAAGGGGTCGGGATTGTTCTGCCACAGCAGGCGCGGCGCGTCGACGTCCGCGCGCTCGTAGCGCCCGGAAGACGTCAGCTCGCCGACGCGCGACTCGAGAGCGGGCGTCAGGCGCAGCCACGGCGAGGGCAGGAGCCAGTCGGGCTCGACGGTCATGAACTCGTCGGGGTAGACCGGACGCAGGCCCGCCGCGAACATCAGCGGCAGCGAGTCGGCGTCGGAGAAGAACGTCGCCCCCCCGCCGGCCTTCATCGCCGCGGCCGCGGCCTCGACGTAGCCGTCCGCGCCTCGGGCCGTTTCGAGCGCGAAGACAGCGAGATCAGAGCGCGCCGGGAGGTCGCGCAGGCGCTGGCGCATCATGCCCGACACCGACGGCGCGGGCGCGGCCGGCGCGGCGAGCGCCTGCGCGGCCTTGAGCGGCGCGAGGAAGAAAACATTCCCGGAAACGGCGAGCGCGACGAGGGCGGCCACGACGGCGGGACGCCCGCGGCCGAGAGACGAGAGGGCGCGCGCGACGAGGTACGCGAGAGCGGGCAGCAGGCCCGCGAGGTAGCGGCCGTAGGGCTCCGCCGCTCCGAAGGCGAGAAGGCCGAGCGTCGCGACGACCAGCAGGAGGCAGACCCGGCGGAGATTCATGACGCCGTAGGGCGCGGGCTCGCGCGCGGCGGCGGCGGCAAGCGCGAGCCAGACGAGAACGGCGCAAATCAGGGACCAAGGGCCCTCGCCGACGCGGCCGCCGAGCAAGACGAAGCCGAGAAGAACGAGAACCCAGCGGCGGGCGAAGGCGGCGGCGACAAGAGCCAACGGAACGGCGAATGCGGCGAGCCAAAGAAAGAACGTCTTCAGGAACGCCAGGGACTCGACGAAGGGGTAGAGATGGTTGCCGGGGCGGTCCCAGACGCGGAAGTACCACGCGGCGGGAGCGGCGAGCGCGGCGGTCAGCAGCGCCGCGCCCCAGAAGCGCGCGGCGCGCGGGCACTCGTCGAGGCGCAGGGCCGCGTCGAGCGCGAGCGCGAGCGCCGCCGCCGCGAAGAAGGCGAACGACGCGTGCAGGAGGAAGTTGAGCGAGAGCGCGACCGCCAGCGCGCCGTGCTTCTTTTTTTCCAGGAGTCGGCGCCACGCGGCCAGGACGAGCGCGGTGCCGAGGGCGACGAGCGCGTAGTAGCGCGACTGGCGGCAGAACAGGAGGTACGCGGGCGACAGCGCCAGGAGGGCCAGCGCGGCCTCGGGCGCCCACGCGCGCCGGTCGGCGAACTCGTCCTTCTCGCCGTCGGCGCACAGGCGCCACCACAGCCACAGCGTCAGGATCCCCGCGAGCGCGAACGGCAGCCGCGCCGCGAACGGCGTGCGGCCCAGGACCGCGAACGACGCCGCGACGAGATACGCGGGCAGCCAGGTGTTCCACGTCCAGACGCCCGCCGCGTTCCCCTCGGACTTGGCCAGCGAGGGCTGGGCCGTGACGAGCACGCCGGAAAGCGTCGTGCGCGGAAGGCCCGACTCCAGAATGGACTCGGCGCGCAGCGCCGTCTCGGCCTCATCCTGCCACAGCGCGGGACGTCCGAGATTCCACAGCAGCAGGACGGCGCCGGCCGCGATCAGCGCGGCCGGAACGAATCGCCTCAACGCGGCGGGAACGCCTTTCGCGGGTAGCGCGCGGTGATCGTCGAGCGCATGCCGCCGCGCGGCGTGAACACGCCGACCACCTCGCACCAGACCGGCTTCGTCGCCTTCGCGATGTCGTCGAGGATCCGGTTGACCGCGTTCTCGTAGAAGATGCCCATGTTCCGGTAGCCGAGCATGTAGTACTTGAAGCTCTTGAGCTCCAGGCAGTCCTTGTTCGGCAGGTAGCGCACCGTGACCTGCCCGAAATCGGGCAGCTTCGTCTTCGGGCACACCGAGGTGAACTCGGGGACCTCGATCTTGATCTCGTAGCCCTTGTACTGGTTGGGCCACGTCTCGATGGGCGGCAGGGGCGCGTCGGCGCCGGACAGCGACAGCTCGGGGTTGTAGCCGTAGATCAGGGGCTTCTTAGGGGACATCTTTTCTCCTCAGGCGCAGCGAATTCAAGGCGACGGAAATCGAGCTCAGCGCCATGGCGGCGCCGGCGTACTCGGGGCGGAGCAGTATCCCCCACTTCGGGTACAGCGCCCCGGCCGCGACGGGCAGCAGCAGAAGATTGTACGCGAACGCCCACGCCAGGTTCTGCCGGATCACGAGGCGGATGCGCTGGCTCAGTTCGATCGCCTTGGCGAGATAGGTCAGGTCGGGATTCATCAAGGTCAGGTCCGCGGCCTCGATGGCCACGTCGGTTCCCGCCGCGAGCGCGACTCCGATGTCCGCGTGCGAGAGCGCGGGCGCGTCGTTGAAGCCCTCGCCGACCATCGCGACCTTCTTGCCCTCGGACTGGAAGCGGCGCACGATGTCGGCTTTCTCCTCGGGGCGGACCTCCGCGAAGACCTTGCCGATGCCGACCTGCTCGGCGACGCGGTAGGCGGCCGCGTTCCGGTCGCCGGAGACGAGGCAGACTTCGAGGCCTCGGGCCTTCAGCGCCGCGACCGCCGCGGCCGCGGACGGGCGCACGGCGTCCTCCATGCGGTAGGCGCCGAGCAGGACCGCGTCGACCGCGACTCCCAAGAGCGAGCCCGCCTCGGAGAAGCGCGTCGCATCGTCCGACGGGATCGTCACGCCTTCTTCCTTCAGCCACGGCAGGCTCCCCGCGCGCACGACGCGCGGTCCGGAGCGCACGATGACGCCGCGGCCGGGCAAGGCCTCGAACGAGTCCACCGCCGGCGCCTGGGCGCGGCGCTCGCGCGCGAGCGCGACGATCGCGGAAGCGAACGGATGCTCGGAGCGCTCCTCGCACGCCAAAGCCCAGGCCAGCATCTCGTCCTCGGTCCCGCTGACGACGATGGTTCCCGCGACCTGCGGGCGGCCCAGCGTCAGCGTGCCGGTCTTGTCGAAGAGCACGACGTCGAGCTTGCCGACCTCCTCGAGGATGTCGGCGTTGCGGATGAACACGCCCATCTCCGCCGCGCGCCCGATGCCCGCGACCACGGCCAGCGGCGTGGCCAGTCCCAACGCGCACGGGCAGGCCGAGGCCAGAACGGACACGAAGCAGGTCATCGCCAGCAGGAAGCGCGGCTCCGGCCCCCAGCGCATCCACGCGGCGGCGACGCCGACGGCGATCACGATCACGCCCGGCACGAACCAGGCCGCGACCTTGTCCACGTAGCGCTGAATCTTCGGCTTCGTCGCCTGGCTCTCGCGAACCGACTCGACCAGGCGCGACAGCGCCGACTCGTCGCCGGGGCGCGACACCCGAATCTCGAGGGCTCCGTTCTTGTTCAGCGTGCCGCCCCAGACGCGGGTCCCCGGAGCCTTCTCGACGGGCAGGCTCTCTCCGGTCAGCAGCGCCTCGTCGACCGTCGAGCGCCCGGAGACGACCTCGCCGTCGGTTCCGATCTGCTCGCCGGGGCGCACGCGCACGATCTCTCCGACCGAGACCTCGCGCAGCGGCACCGTCAGTTCCAGGCCGCCGCGGATCACGCGCGCGGTCTTGGGCGCCAGGCGCATCAGCTTGACGACGGCCTCGTTGGTCTTGCCGCGCGTCTTCGCCTCCAAATAGCGCCCCAGCGTCACGAACACGATCAGACCGCTGACCGCGTCCCACTGCGTCACGCGCGCGGCCGGAGGAAGGGTCTCAGGGAACAGCACGACGTACGCGCTGTAAAGGAACGCGGACCAAGTCGAGACCGAAACGAGCGAGTCCATGTCCGCGCGGCGGCGCAGCAGCGCGCGCGAGAAGCCCTTGTGGAAATGCCAGCCGCCCCAGACCTGGAGCGGCAGCGCGATCAAGAGAGCCGTATAAGAAGAAAGGTTCAGCCAACGCGCCAGCATCAGCGGCGCGGACAGCACGACGGCCCCCTGGAGGCGGGTCAGCAGCTCTCCCTGCTCCTTCTGTTGGGACAGCAGGCTGATCGCCTCGGCCTGAGTGCGGCTCTCGCTTTCCCCGAGCACGTCGTAGCCGGCCTTTTCGATGGCCCGGCGCAGCTGCCGGACCTCGAGGCGCCCCGGGGACGGGACGAAGTCGACCGCGACGGTCCGCGAGGGCAGGTCCACGCCGACCGCGCGGACGCCATCGAGCGCCTTCAGAGCGTTCTCGACCTTCAGCACGCACGAGGCGCAGTGCATGCCGCGCACGGGCAGGACGACGCGCCGGACCGGAACGGCCTCGGCGCGCGGCGTCATTGGAGGCTCGCCTTCCAGGCGTTGTAGAATTCGTCGAGCGTCCGCCACTGGCCGGGGTAGGCCGCGGAGATCGCCGCGTCGAAGTTCTGGCCCTGCTGGATCGACGCGAGGAACTGCGCGAAGCCGATGCGGCCGCCCTGCTCGATCATGAAGCGGATCAGGCTCTCGGACTCGGCGTACCACAGGCTGGCATCGTAGGCGCGCTCGGTGTTCGGCGCCATGTTCTCCAGCTGGTCGATCGGGATCGGCGCGGTGCGCAGCGTCGGAAGAAGTCCCGCGAAGAGCTCGTAGCCGTGATTGCGCGCCTTGGATTCCTGGTAGACGGCCAGCCCTTCGTTGACCCAGCGCTGCTGATCGCTGAGCTGCCCGTTCATGTATTCGAACCAGATCAAGTGCGTCATTTCGTGGGACAGGATGCCGTTGAGCACCGGCGAATACCACGTGTAGATCGCGTTGTCGACGGTGACGCCCGCGGACCAATCCGGCTGGCCGGTCTTCTTTCGGTACTCGTCCTGCGAGCCGTAGACCACGATCGAGTACAGCCCGCGCGGCAGGAAGGAATTGAGCCCCGTGTCGGTCATGATCCGCGAGTAGGCGGCCTCGCACTCGTCCGAGGTCTCCTGCGCCACCTGCGCGCCGTAGGCGTGGACCTTGAAATGCAGGCTGGTCAGATCGCTGGCGCCCGGATCCAGGCCCGGATAGGCGCCCTTGACCAAAGCGTACTGCGAATTTCCGCCGACGTCTTTCGGAAGCAGTTCGGGCGGATAGGGCACGCAGGCCCCGAGCCCGGCGGCGAGAAGAAGGAGGCTGATCTTCATCCCGTCATTCTATAAAATTGGTACCATGGGAGCCATGAGCGCCGGAGAGACCTTGACGGTCAAGATTCACGCGATGGCCCCGGCCGGCGACGGCGTGGCCCGGGCCGAAGGCTCCGGCCGCGTGGTGTTCGTGCCGAACGCCGCGCCCGGCGACCGCCTCGAGGTCGAGGTCTTCGAGACCAAGTCCAATTTCGCGCGCGCCCGCATCGTGAAGGTCCTCGCGTCGGGCCCCGACCGCATCGATCCGCCCTGTCCGCACCACGCGGCGCCGTCCCGCCCCGGCCCGGCGTGCGGCGGCTGCGACTGGCAGCACCTCGCCTACGAGGCCCAGCTCCGGGAGAAGCGCCGCGTCGTCGTCGACTGCGTCCAGCGCATCGGCAAGTTCGAAGGCGCCGAGAAGCTCGTCGGGGCGACCCGCGCGGCCCCCAAGCCCTGGGGCTACCGCAACAAGGTCCAGATCCCGTTCGGCAACGGCGAGCACGGCCCCGTCATGGGCTTCTTTTCGGCCGGGACGCGCTCGATCGTGGACATGCGCGAGTGCCCGATCCAGCCCGAGCTGTCGGTGCGCATCGCGCACACGGTCAAGAAGATGGCCGTCTCCCGCGGCTGGACCTTTTACGACGCCAAGACCGGCCGCGGCTGGCTGCGCCACCTCTACATCCGCACGAATGCCGAGGGCGAGGCGATCGTGGCCCTGGTCGTCACGCGCCCCGAGTTCGCGGACCGCGAGGCCTTCGCCGCCGAGCTGCGCGCCCAGCACCCGGAAGTCATCGGCCTGCACAGCAACGTCCAGCAGGAGCGGACGGCCGTCGTCATCGGCGAGCAGTGGCGCCGCCTCTGGGGCGCGCGCGAGATCGAGGAGACGATGGGCCGCTTCCGCTTCTCGGTCTCCCCGGGCGCGTTTCTTCAGGTCAACACGCCCTCGGCCGTGCTCCTCTACGACGAGGCCAAGGCCGCGATGCGCGACGGCGGCCGGAAGTTCCCCATGGGCCTGGACCTCTACTGCGGCGTCGGCACGCTGACGCTGTGGATGGCGGACGCTTTTCCCAAGATCGTCGGCGTCGAGGAGAACCGCGAGGCGGTCCAGGACGCGTACCGCAACGCGGAACGCAACCGCGTGCGCAACGCGCGCTTCAAGGCCGGCCGCGCCGAGGCCGTCCTGCCCAAGCTCGCCCGCGAGCTCGAGAGCGAGTGCGCGGTCTTGGTGGACCCGCCCCGCGTCGGCCTGTCCCAGCCGGTCCGGCGGTTCCTCACGGACAAGCGCCTGCGGCGCCTCGTCTACGTCTCCTGCGATCCCGCGACGTTCGCGCGCGACGCCAACTTCCTGTCCCATTCCGGATACGCCCTCAAGCGCGTGCAGCCGGTGGACCTCTTCCCTCAGACGTCTCACGTCGAGCTCGTCGCCCTGCTGGATAGGTCTTAAGGCCCAGGCCGCTCTAGGCCGTGAGGGGCTTGCGCGAACAGGACTCCGGAGCTATTCTTTGTGAGTTGAAGGAATCCCAAAAGTGAGGCCTCCCATGCGCAAACCCTTCCCTCTGTTTGCCGCCGCCTTGTTCGCGGCGGCGGGCGCTTTTGCGGCCGCCCTCCCGACATGGACCCCCCACGAGCAGCCTTGGGGTTCCTGGCGCGTGGTCAACTTCACCGACGAGAACGGGAAGGACCACGAACTGTGGTGCCGCTGGGAGGAGTGCAGCTGGAACAAAACGAGCGGCAAAGCCCCGCTTTACGTCTTCGAACGCAAGAGCGACCAACCGTACACTTATACGGAGCACATCTGGGCGAAGCCGGCGCCCTCTTCGTCCGAATCGCTCGCCAGCCGCTATTACCAGGCCGTCAAGAACAAGGTCGTGGGCGCGAGTTCGATCTCGAGCAAGACCACCTACGCCACCTTGGTCTCCAAGTACGAGCTGGACATGAGTTCAAAACCGAACAAGGCGGTCGCCGCCGGACACTCGTTCCCGGTCGAGGACCGCGCGCAGATGACGCCCGCCGGCTACATCCTCATCGTCCAGCCCCCCACGGGCGTCGCCGACGACCTCCCGGCGCCGAAGGCTCCCGGCACGAGCACGGCGACGCATGCTCGGCGCACCCGGCGCAAGCGCTCGGTGAAGGCCGGCGCGAGCGTGGCTCTGACCGACTCCGAGGAAGGCTGGCTCACCGCCGACGAGCGCGCCAACTACGAGGCCGCCGCGGACAAGAAGCCCGCCCCCGCGGCCGCCGAGCTCCTGAAGCTCGACGCTCAGACGCGGGCGCAGGTCGAGATCAACCTGCGCGACGCCGCCAAGGCCGGCTACAAGACGCTGATCGCCGGGAAGTTCACGGCCAAGCAGATCGACCTTTATCTCGACATCAAGAAGGTGCCGCACTACACCGGAGACGAGGTCGAACTGAGAAAGGACGAGCGCGCCGCGCTGGCCAAGGTGCTCACGGCCACGCCCGGGTTCGCCAACGCCCAGCTCGCCTACGACGCCGCGATGCGCACCGTGAAGGGCCCGGGCATGCAGCCGGACGACTATCACGTGGCGGCCCACCGAGTCGTGGTCAAGTTCCGGGCCCTGATCCCGGTCGCCCCCGGAAACGTCGCCGCGCCGGGCGCTCCGCCGTCGCGACTTTCCGACGCCGATCTCGCCAAGCTTCCGAAGGCCGACCAGGACGCCTACAACGCGAAGTGGAACGACCCCAAGACCACCGACGACGAGAAGCGCGCCCTCAACAAGCAGTACGCCGACAAGATCACCGGGCTGGCGGGAGCGCCGGGCGCCGCGTCCGGAAAGCCCGTCGACCTGAGCCTGATCAAGACTTTGCCGCAGTTCAACCTGCTCGGGGTGGACGACAAGCAGAAGCTCTGCAAGGGGATGGCGATCACCGGCGGCGCCGCGAGCTGCGGCGACGTGGCGGTCAACGCCTCGGCGGACATGATCGCCTGCATGAAGATGCCGACCGGCACCGCGGCCCAGGAAAAGCAGCGCAGCGACTGCATGGCGAAAGCCAGCGCCTGCAAGGAGCAGAAGCCCGCGGCCGCGCCGGCCTCCACGCTGACGCCGGAAGTCCAGCAAGCCTGCAAGGATTTCCTGGCCGGACTGTCTCCCAACCCCAATCCCACGCGGTCGGACGTGTCGACCCCGGCGCCGCCCTCGCCGACGACCTCGGCGTCCCAAACCCCGCTGACGGCGGACCTCACCGACACCGGCAGCAGCAAGAAATCGAAATCGGACCCGAATTTCCTGCCGAACTTGACGAACGCCATCCCGTTCGGGTTGGGAGGCTTGCTGCTCGGCAGCTTCTTCGGCGGACCGCTGCTGATGCTCGCCGTCGGCCTCGTCGCCGGGGTCGGAGCGTACTACCTGAGCAAGAGCATCAACGCACCGTCCAAGTAAGTCAGGGGGTCCGCGCGTCCGGGCCTTCGTCCTTCAAGCCCCAGGCCAAGAGAACGGCGCCGACGGTGATGCACGAGTCGGCGACGTTGAACACCCAGGGGAAGTGGTGGAGATACAGGAAATCCACCACGTACCGGTACGCCAGCCGGTCGTACAGGTTTCCGAGCGCCCCCGCGAGCACGAGAGTCCCCCCGCCCTGAAGCCAGAGGTCGTCCTTCGGCCAGCGCCGCAGCAGATGGACGAGCGCGCCGATCAGCCCCGCGGACACGAAGATGAAGGCGGTGTTGGCGCCGCGGCCCATCCCGAACGCGGCGCCCGTGTTCTCCACATAGGTCAGCTCGAAGAACGGCAGGACGCGAATCGCGCCAGAGCGGCGCAGCTCGCCCAGCGCCCAGATCTTGCTCGCGCGGTCGACGGCCAGCACCAGCGCGACTACAGCTGCCGCGCGCAGCGCCCGCATAGCTCCGGTTGCGACGGGTTCGAGCCGACGTCGGACTGCCAGCGCCAGCAGCGCGGGCACTTCGCCCCGGCCGCGGCCGAGACCGCGACGGACAGGGCCGCGCCGCCTTCCTGCGCGTCGGCCTCGGAGACGACGAAGAACTCCGCCAGGTTCAGGCCCTTGAGCGGCGCGAGCGCGTCCGACGGGCCCCGCACGACGAGCTTCGCCTGCAGGGAGGAGCCGATCGTCTTGGCCGCGCGGGCCTCCTCGAGGGTCTTATGGACGACGGCGCGGGCCTCCAAGGCTTTCTCCCAGCGCGAGGCCAGCGCGGCGTCGTTCCAGCGCGCGTCGGGCGCGGGAAGGTCCCACAGGAAAACGCTCTCGGACGGACGATTCGGCCAGAAGCGCCAGGCCTCGTCGGCCGTGAACGAAAGGACCGGAGAGAGCAGGGCGCACAGGCGCGCAAAAGCCTCGGCCATCACGGTCTGCACGGCCAGGCGCTCGGGCGCGTCGACGCGGAAGGTGTAGAGGCGGTCCTTGACCACGTCGAGATAGAACGTCGAGCAGAAGTCCACGAGGCGCCTCGCGGCGGCGCGGTAGCGGTACTCGCGGTAGTCCGCGAGCGTCTCCTCCTGCAGGGCGGCGAGGCGATGAAGGAAAAAGCGCTCCATCTCCGGGAGCTTCTCGTACGGGACCGCCGACCGCGCGTCGAAGTCGGACAGGTTGCCGAGCAGGTAGCGCAGCGTGTTGCGCACGCGCCGGTACGACTCGCCCGGGCCGTCGAGAATCTTGTCCGAGATGCGCACGTCGTCGTTGTAGTCGGACAGCGCCGTCCACAGGCGCAGGACGTCGGCGCCCCACTTGGAGATGACCTCCTGGGGCGCGACGACGTTGCCCGTGGACTTGTGCATCGCGCGGCCCTTCTCGTCCAGGACAAAGCCGTGGGTCAGCACGGCCTTGTACGGCGCATGGCCGCGCAGGGCCGTCGACATCACCAGCGAGCTCTGGAACCAGCCGCGGTGCTGGTCCGAGCCTTCCAAGTACAGGTCGGCCACGGCGCCGTCCCCCAGCACCGACATCCAGGACACGCCCGAGTCGAGCCACACGTCCAGGATGTCGGACTCGCGGCGGAAGCCGTCTTGGAGCGCGGGGTGATCGGGAAGAAACGGCCAGTCCTTGCGGGTCAGGACTTCGCCCCACTTCTCGAACCAGAAATCGCTTCCGTCGGCGGCGGCCTTCGTCTCGATGGCCTCGAGCACGCCGTCGTCGAGGACGGCCTCGCCGGTCTTCGCGGAATAGAGAACCGTGATCGGCGTCCCCCACACGCGCTGGCGCGACAGGCACCAGTCGGGGCGATTGGTCACCATCGAGGCGATGCGCGCGCGGCCTTCCGCCGGCACCCAGCGCGTCGCGTCGATCTGCGCGAGCAGATGCTCGCGCAGGCCGTCGGACAGGCGCAGGAACCACTGCTCGGTCGTGCGGAACACGACGGGGTTCTTGCAGCGCCAGCAGTGCGGATAAGAATGAGTGATGTCCTTCCTGGCGAGCAGCAGGCCCCGCTCGGAGAGATCCGCGACGATCTCGGGATTGCCTTCCTTGAAAATGTGCCTGCCCTTCCAGCGCGGAGCCCGGTCCGTGAAGACGCCCGCGTTGTCGACGGGGTTCAGTATCTCCAGGCCTTCGCGCCGGCCGGTGTGGAAATCGTCCTCGCCGTGTCCCGGGGCCGTGTGGACGATGCCGGTTCCATCCTCGGCCGTGACGTAGTCGGCGAGCACGGAGACGCCGATGTCGCCGTCCTTGGTCGGGTACGGAGGCTGGTAGGCGAGCCCGCCGGCGCCCACGAGATCGACGCCTTTCCAGGTCTTCAGGATCTCGTAATCCTTCACGCCGACGACGCCAATCACGTCGGCCCGCCCGCCGCTTCCGATCAGGAGCTTTTGATTCTTTCCGGCGGCGTCCGCCTGAACCAGGGCGTACTCCAGAAGCGGGTTGAACGCGGCCGCGCGGTTGGCGGGCAGAGTCCAAGGCGTCGTCGTCCAGATCACGAGGCTGGCGCCGGCGAGAAGCCTCTTGTCGTCCTCGGACAGGCGATCGAGATACTCCTTGCCGTTGACGATGATCGGCGAAACGAAAGGCAGGAGCGGCAGCGCGACGTACACGGACGGCGAGACCTTGTCTTTATATTCGACCTCGGCCTCGGCCAGCGCGGTCTCGCAGGTGATGCACCACTGCACGGGCTTGAGGCCGCGATAGACGTGGCCCTGCTTGACGAGCAGGCGGAAGGCGCGCAAAATCTTGGCCTCGTACTCCTTCGACTTCGTCGTGTAGGGGCGAAACCAGTCGCCGAGCACGCCGAGGCGCTGGAACTCCTCACGCTGAAGCGCGATGAAGCGGTCGGCGAAGGCGGACGCCTCGCGGCGGAACTTCGGGATGTCGGTGACGCCGCGCTTGCTCATCTTCATTTCCTTGAGCAGGGCGGTCTCGATCGGAAGACCGTGGCAGTCCCAGCCGGGGACGTAAGGGGCCTCATGGCCCATCAGCGCGCGGGCCTTGACCGTCATGTCCTTCAGGATCTTGTTGAGCGCGTGGCCGATGTGGATGTGGCCGTTGGCGTAGGGCGGGCCGTCGTGGAGGACGAACGCCGGGCGGCCCTTTTGGCGCTCCTGGAGCCTTTCGTACAGGCCCATGTCCGTCCACGCCTTGAGCAGCTCCGGTTCGCGCTTGGCGAGGTCTCCCTTCATCGGGAAATCGGTCTTCGGCAGGCGGACCGTGGACGACCAATCGGAGCGGGTCTCGGACATGCGCGCATCTTAACAATTTTGATAGGATGGCCTCCATGGACACCTTCATCGCCGTGTGCCTCGCCCTCATCGTCGTCGAGCTGGCGGTCATGATCGCGGTCTTTTCGATCGCGATGATCAAGGTCCGCGACGCCGCGCAGGCCGTCGAGGTCGCGGCGTACCGCGTCGACCAGGAAGTCTCGAGCTTCGGCGCCTCGATGCGCACCGGGTGGGTCGCGGCGCTGAAGAGCGCGCTCGCGCTCGGGTTCCAGTTTTTCCGCTGACCCATGAGCCCGTTCAAGGCCCTGCGGCGCTGGTTCACCGACCCGGCATTCTCCCGCAAGAAGCAGTTCCTGCGGTCGCTCGAGCTGTTCTCGGACCTGAAGGGCCGCGAGATGGGCGCCCTCGTCCAAGCCCTGCACGCGCGCACTTACCGCCCGGGAGAGGTCGTCTTCGTCGAGGGCGACATCGGCCGCGCGCTGTTCATCCTCGAGTCCGGCAAGGTCGAGCTCACGCGCCGCGCTCCCGACGGCAAGCCGGTCCTGCTCTACACGCTCAAGCCGGGCGAGTTCTTCGGCGAGATGGCGCTGCTCGAGTCCCTGCCGCGCTCGGCCACCGCCGTCGCGACCGAGCCTTCGCGCCTGCACCTGCTCTACCGCACCAAGCTCGACGCCCTGCTCCACTCGGAGCCGCGCATCGGCGTCACCATCATGAGCCACCTCGCCCGCCTGCTCTCGGCGCGCCTGCGCCGCGCCGACGGCGCCCCCGTCTCCGCTTCCCATGCCTGAGGATCGCCGCGCCCTGCCGTCGTTGAGCGCGTTCGTCGTCGCCGGCGTCTGTCTGTACGGCGCCTACCTCGTGCGCGAGGCCCTGACCCCGTTCGTGCTCGCCGCGGCTTTCGCCTACGTGCTCAATCCCCTGGTCACCTACTTCGAGGCCAAGGGCCTGCGCCGCTCGCACCTGATCGCGGCCGGCTATCTCGGGGCGCTCCTGCTCGGCTTCGCGGCCTACTCGGGGGTCAAGACCGTCGTCGTCGAGCAGGTCGAAGCCCTCGCGACGAACGCCCCGACTTACGGCAGTCAGCTCCAGAAGTTCGCCGCGGTCCAGCAGGCCCGCCTCACGCGCGAGCTCCCGCTCCCGCCGAAGATCTCCGAGCAGGCCCTGGACAAGGCCGTCGGCTCGGTCCTGGAGCGCCTGCAGGCCCTTCCCACGCAGGTGCTCGGACTGCTCCCGCTCTTGGCTCACGCTCTGCTCGTGCCCTTCATCGGCTTCTTCTTCCTACTCGACGGCCCGGGCGGGTTCGACAACCTCATCCAAACGACGCCGAGCCGCTACGTCGAGCAGGCCCTCCACTTGATGGGCGAGATCGACACCTCCCTGGGCAACTATCTGCGCGGCATCCTGATCGTGGCCGCGGCCATCGGCTTGGCGTCCTATCTGGGGCTTTTCCTGCTGGGCGTGGACAACGCCTTCGCGATCTCCGTGCTCGCCGGCGTCACCTCCTTCGTGCCCTATCTCGGCGTGGTGATGGGCCTGGTGGTCGGCGGCGGGATGGCCTGGTACCAGTTCGGCACGATCGCGGCGTTCCTCAAGGTGTGCGCGCTGTTCTTCGGCATCCGCGTCGCCGACGAGCTCTTCCTCCAGCCCGTGATCGCGAGCACCTCGCTCCATCTGCATCCGATGGCGAACCTGCTCGCCTTGATCCTCGGCGGCGAGATCTTCGGCTTTCTCGGACTCGTCTTCGCGATCCCCGCGGCCTGCATACTCAAAGCCCTGATCCAGGTCGGCTGGTCGTGGTACGCCAGCGAAAGCGGCCTGGCCCTCCCGTACGCCGCCGGCTGCGAGGCCGTCCCCTACACCTGACTTCCATCATGACCGCCCGCCGGTCATTTCGTATAATAAAGCCGATTTCTGATCAAAGGAGACACGCCACCATGACCGTCGCCACCAAGACCAACGACCTCGAAGCCCTGCTCGGAGCCGACGCCAAGACGCTCCTCGAGCACAAATGCGTCGGAATCCCGAAGGAGACCATTCACGCCCCCGGACCGGACTCCGTCGACCGCCTGTTCGGGTCGTCCGACCGCCCGATCCCCGTCCTGCGCAGCCTCCAGCAGCTCCACAACCACGGGCGCCTCGCCGGCACCGGCTACGTCTCGATCCTCCCCGTCGACCAGGGCATCGAGCATTCCGCCGGCGCCTCGTTCGCCCCGAACCCGGCCTACTTCGACCCCGAGAACATCGTCAAGCTCGCCATCGAGGGCGGCGCCAACGGCGTGGCCTCCACGCTCGGCGTGCTGGGCGCGGTCTCGCGCAAGTACGCGCACAAGATCCCGTTCATCCTCAAGTTCAACCACAGCGAGCTGCTGTCCTACCCGAACAGCTACGACCAGACCCTGTACGGCAGCATGAAGCAGGCCTACGACATGGGCTGCGTGGCGGTCGGCGCGACGGTGTACTTCGGCTCGGCCGAGTCCCGCCGCCAGATCTGGGAGGTCAGCCAGGCGTTCGCGCGCGCGCACGAGCTGGGCATGGCCACCATCCTGTGGTGCTACGTGCGCAACAACGCCTTCAAGACGCCGGAGAAGGACTACCACGTCTCCGCCGACCTGACCGGCCAGGCCAACCACCTGGGCGTGACCATCCAGGCCGACATCATCAAGCAGAAGCTCCCCGAGAACAACGGCGGCTACAACGCGCTCAAGGGCTTCGGCAAGACCAGCAAGCTCGTCTACGAGAAGCTGACGACCGACAACCCCATCGACCTCGCGCGCTACCAGGTGGCCAACTGCTACATGGGCCGCGCGGGCCTGATCAACTCGGGCGGCGCGTCGTCGGGCGCGAGCGACCTGGCCGAGGCCGTGAAGACGGCCGTCATCAACAAGCGCGCCGGCGGCATGGGCCTCATCTCCGGCCGCAAGGCCTTCCAGCGCCCGATGAAGGAAGGCGTCGGCATCCTCAACGCCATCCAGGACGTGTATCTCGACAAGCGCGTCACGATCGCCTAAAGTCGGACGCCACAAAAATGCGCCGGCGGGCGTTCCCCCGCCGGCGCATTTTTTTCGGGACCGCCCTATTTCGCGGTCGGGCCCTGGCCCACGTAGGGGCTCAGGAGGATGCGCAGGTCGTCGGGGATGCGCGTCGTGCGCCACAGGTCGTTGACGATGGCGTGGCGCGAGAAGCCGCGCGCGCACAGCTTGCCGCCGAGGTCCTTGTCGACGACGTCGCACTCGAAGGAGATGCTCGCCTTGCCCATTTCGGCGATCCAGGTGCGGACGGTCAGCAGATCGTCGTAGCGGCTCGGCGCCTTGTACTCGACGCGCGCCTCGACGGCGGGCAGGAACAATTTCCGCTGGACTTCGAGGTCGCGGTACCTCACGCCCAGGCCGCGCATCAGCTCGGTGCGGCCCTGCTCGAAGTACTTCAGATAGTTCGCGTAGTAGATGATGCCGAGCTTGTCGGTGTCGGCGTAGGTCACGCGCACGTCGAACTCGTTGAAGCGCGCCCGCTTCTTCGGCGGAACCGAAGCCGGCCGCGGTTCGGCGGCCGCCGGCGGCGCGGGCGTGCCCGTCGTCTCGGGCAGATCCACGCCCGTGAGAGCGCGGCGATCCTCGCCGAGCACCTGGTTGACGATCGAGAGAATACCGGCAAAGCCCACGGGCTTCTTGAGGAAATAGGTGCGGGAGCCGGATTTCACCTTGCCGCGCAGTTCCTCGAGCGTGAGCCCCGTCGAGAAGACGACCGGGATTTCCATCGTGTCGGGCGCCAGGCGCAGGCGCTCGTAGACCGTGCCGCCGTCGGCGCCGGGCATATAGTAGTCGAGGATGATCAGGTCGGGCTTGACCTCGTGCGCTTGGAACAGCCCCTGCGCGGCGTCGAAGGCGGCCGCCACGCGGTAGCCCGCCGACTCGAGGCCATCCTTGAGCAGCGCGACGAGCGTCTGATCGTCGTCGACGACGAGGATGGTGCGCGACATGGGCAGTGAGGGTAGCACTTGCTCCGCGCGCGCGTCTAGTTTCTTACAGAGGTGACGGTCCGGCGCCGGGCAAAACTCCGCCGCCGGGCATTCATGGTATGATGGCGATCTGACGCTCCGGCTCATTCGACAACGAAGATCGAGGTCCTTCATGAAAAAAGGCTCTGACGGGATCGACGGCGACATCGGCCGCAAGCGGACGGGCTTTCTGCTGCTGAGGCTTTTTTTCGCTCAGTTCTGGCTTCTCCAATTTTACGGGAAAGTATGCGACGCGGATTCGCGGACGATATCATGGGGCAACCTGTCCGCCTGGTCCCGCCGCACGGCGGACTGGTTCACCCAGCTGACCCCGATGCCCGGCTGGCTCGTGGGCCCTTACACGCATGCCGTTCCCTTCTGCGAACTCGCCATCGGCCTCCTCCTTCTCGCGGGCCTGCAGACGCGGCGGGCGCTCATTTTCTCGGCGCTCCTGCTGATCTCTCTCGACGCCGGGCTCATGCTGCAGTTCAAGCACGACATCGTCGCCATGAACAGCATCCACTTTCTGGGCATCCTGCTGGCGATCGCCTGGGAAAAATACAACTGCTGGGCGGTCGACGATTATCTGCAAATGGAACCGCGATTCAAATGAGGCGCGGCCTCCAGAGCTTGGGCGGCGCGCTCCGCGCGCATCCCGTCGAAGCCTCGCTGTGGGCCGCCGCCGTCTTCCTTCGCATCCTCCTCCTGAACGCCAAATCCCTGTGGCTCGACGAGTCGATGACCTTGATCCTCGCGCGCGCGCCGCTGGCGGACGTCGTCCCGCTCGTGCGCGCCAACGAGCTCCTGCCTCCGCTCCACTACCTGCTCATGCATTTCTGGATCCAGGCCTTCGCCGACCCCGTGCTGGGGCTGCGCGTCTTCTCGCTGGCCTGCGGCCTCGGAGCGCTCGCCGTTTTCTCCGCCGCCTGCCGCGCCCTGATCCCGCGCCAGGCGACGCTCGCCCTCGCGATCGCGGCCGCGTCCTCCTACTGGATCGACGTCGCGCAGAGCGGGCGCCCCTACGCCTTGTTCCTCCTGCTCGCCGCCGTCGAGTTCGGCCTGTTCCTGCGCCTCAAGGACCGCTGGCGCGCGCTCCCGGGCCTGGCCTATGCCGCCGTCGGCGCGCTGGGGCTTTACACGCACTACTACTTCGGCTTCGCCCTGCTCGCGCAGATCGCCTACGCGGTCCTGCGCCGGCGGCGGCGCCTCGGCGACGCCCTTCCGTGGCTTTGGACCTGCGCGTTCTGGGCCGCGGCGTTCGTCCCCTGGCTTCCCTCGCTGCGCGCCCAGCTCGGGATCTACGCGGGCAAGCCCACCTTGTTCGAGCCCTTCGGCCTCGCCGCCCTCGCCTCGCTGTTCGGCGGGATGTTCCTCAACGTCTCGGTGCTCTCCTTGGTGATCGGCCGCTGGGTCTCCGCCGCGGGCGCGACGGCGCTCGCCTTCTTCGCCGCGGGCCCGTTCCTGAAGAAGCGCCTCGACGCGGGCGAGCGGGAAGCCGCGCGCGTCCTGTTCTTTCAGCTGATCGTTCCGCTCGCCGCGGCCAAGGCCGTCGAGCTCGCGCTCGGGCGCCCGGCGACGCAGGCGCGCTACTTCGTATTCCTGTCTCTTCCCGCCTACGCGCTCGCGGCCTTCCTGATCGGGCGCCTGGGCCGCCGCGCGCGGCTGGCGGCCGGGGCGGCGCTGGCGCTGACGCTCGCCGGCGGCGTGATCGGCTACGAATACTCGTGCGTCGAGCTCGATTCGCGCCTGGGCGCGCTGAGCGGCGCCCTGCGCCGCGCCGCGCGTCCGGGCGAGCCCGTCGTCCATCTCAATCCGTTCTACTACACCTCGCTGCGCTACTACTACCTTCCGGAGCTTCCGCACTACATCCTCGACGCGTCGTCGCCGATGCTGAATTGGAAGGCCCTGCCCGGCTACGACCCCGTGATCGCGGCCGCGGATCTCGTGCGCCTGCCGCGCGTGCTCGTCGTCGACCCGGATCGCAGGCTCTTCGAGCGGAGGATCGGGGAGGCGTCCGGCGCCCAGCTGGCCCAGTGGGCCGCGGCGGCGCCCGGAATTCAGGCCCGCTGAGCTCGGGCCTAAAGCTCGATCGTCTCCCCGGGAGGGAGGTCGTCGTCCGTCGGCGCGCCCATGTCCATCGGCATCGCACGAGGCTCGGAAAGGGGCGGAAGCGGTCCCGCGTCTCCCAATCCCCCCATGTCGGCGCCGAACGAGCCGGAGTCCGGTTCGGGCGCGGGCGCCGGGCGGAGCAGCTGCGAAAAGAGAGCCTGAAGCGCCGCCGCGTTCGTCGGCTTCTGAAGCAAGCGCACGAGCGGGTCCTTCGGGACGTTTCCGGTCTTGTCCGTGGAATCGACGAGGATGATGACGGGCGTCGAGGCGGTGGAGGCGCCGGCGCGCAGGCGCTCGAGCATCGCCAAGCTGCTGCCGCCAGGCAGGGTCAAGCTCATGATGATCAAGTCCGGGCGCTCGCGCGTCACCACGGCGAAGCCGGTGTAGGCGTCCGAGGCGATCAAGGCCTCGTGACCGAGAGAAACGACCTGCGAGCGCAGGCTCTCGATGGTGCGCTCGACGTCCATGATGAGAATTCGTGCCATGCCGGAGTATAAGCGAATTCGAATAAGATGACAAGACCGCGCGCGGCGCGCGGGCTTATCGGCCGCCGGCCCAGCCCGGCAGATGCTTGGCGGCTTCGGTCTTGGCGAGCTTCAGCGCCTCGGCCACGGCTTCCTCAAAATCGTGATAGATCGGGTGAACCGTCAGCCGCTCGCGGAAGAACTGAGCCCAGAGGAACTCGGCGAAGGGCTCCTCGCTCTTTTCGTAGCCGCCCCGGTCGCGGACGGCGCCCGCGACGCTGCGGTAGGGATCGTCGGCCATGCCACGGACGTTCTCGGGCAGGTCCTGAGGATCGTGCGGGCCCTTGCCGAACTGGTCGTACGGGTAAACCCATTTCTCCCGCGCCATCCGCTCCCAGAATTTATCCTCGGAAAGGCCCGAAAGGTCGGCCTTGACCTCGACGTGCACGCGCGCGATCCCGGCCTCCCAGGCCGCGCGCACGAGGTGGTGATGGTCGATCAGATACATGCGGCCGCGAGGCCCGAGAACGACGGGCACCGGCCGCTCCTTCAGCCACGCGTCGGCCTTCTCCGGCTTCATCCCGCGCAGGTGCTCGGCCTTGTCGGCGACCTCGCGCATGCCGACCGACATCTGCGTCGGGCGCAGTTCCAGCGCCGGCTCGCGCGAGAGCTTGGGCGCGGCCGCCTTCTCCGGCGCCGGGGGCGTCTCGGCGCCGCTCATCGCGGCGCTCAAGCGCGAGTTGAAGTCGCTCTCGGCCGCGCCGCTCGCCGCGTCGCCGGCCGCGCGCGACAGGTCCGGCGCGGCGGCGGCCAGAGCCCGCACGCGCGCGACAGTCGGCAGCGGCGCGCGCGCCGCGGCGGGCGCCGGAGCCGGAAGGAAGCCCGACGGCGCGGAGAGAGCCGGCGCGGAAACCGCGAGCGGAGCAAGCGGCGCGGCCGCGGCGGCGGACAACGCGGCCGGAGCGGCGGCGGCCTCGGGCGCGGAGACGAGACGAGCGGAGAACGCCTGCGCGAAGGCGCCCGACGCCGCCCAAAGGATGCACGCCGCCGCCGCGATGGATTTCATGGGTCTTATTCTACGAGAACGCGCGCGTCCCGGACGGAGCGGAAGGTCCCAGAAGGGGGCAAGTAAAAGCCCTACGCGGCGTTAGGTCCGCCGGACGTCAGGGACGCAGTTCGCGCCGGGCGTACAGCACGGCGCGGCCGTCGTCGCCGACGGCTTTCCAGCGCCGGTCGCGCGCCAGCGCCCGCGCCAGCGGCGAGCCGGGCGGCAGCAGCGCCGTCTCGATGCCGTAGGCGTCGGCCAGCTTCTCCCAGCCCGGCGCGGCGCGGATCAGGACCTCGTAGTCGCCGAGCAAGGTCCAGTAAGGATCGAGGCGGCCGTCCACGAACACCGGCACGCCCGGCGCGATCTTGTAGACCAGATAGCCGCCCCAATCGTAAGGATGGAAGAGGCGGCGTCCGGGATACAGGGCGGCGGCCTTCTCGGCCGCCTCGCGCGGGAACTCGCGCTCGATGTCGGAGACCGGGCCGTCGCCGGCCAACGCGCGCGCCTCTCCGGCCTCGACGGCGCCGACGGCGACGAGAAGCGCCAGCGCGCCCGCCAAGCACAAGCCGGCGCGCGTCCGGTCCAACGCCGCGCGCGCGCGCGCCAGGCCCATCGCGGCGCCCGCGCCCAGCGCGAAGAACGGAAGCATCTTGCGCGCGCGCAGCCCCAGGACCAGGAAGACGAGGGCGAGCGCGGCCCACGGGAAGCGCCCGCGAAGGCGGTCGGTCCGCGCGGCGAGAAAGGCGCCCAAGATCAGCGCATAGGGCGCCGCGGAGAGCTCGGGCCCGAGCGGGCGCCACTCGACGATCATCGCGCGCCCCCCGGGCGGCGCGAAGAAGAACCAGAGCGGGTACGCGAACGCCGTCGCTCCGTTGGGATGAAGAAAGCACGCGAACGTCCCCAGCGCCCATGGCGCCAGCGCGGCGGCGCGGCGGGTCTTCAGGAAGTCCAGGGCGCACACGCCGCCGAGCAGGAACCAGCCGAGCATGAAGCCGCCATGAAGGTTGACCCACGGGACGAGCGCGGCGGCCATCGCCCACGGCGCCCAGCGGCGCCCCTGTTCCCAAAGCCGCGCCCAAGACAAGTACAGCGCGAAGAAAAAGAACGTGAAGTTCTGGACCTTGGCGAGCGCGAAGTTCAACAAGGCGAAGGCGGTCAGCGCGACGATCAGCGCGCGCAGGGGCTCCGGGGGGCCGTCCTCGCCCCAGACGCGCGTCATCAGCCACAAAGACGCGGCGATCAGCCGGGTAGCCGCCGAGGCGGAACCGCGCGGCGAAGGCCGCGCCCGAGAGCCACTCGGTCGCGACCATCGGCTTGCCCGCGCGGGTGTAGGAGTAATCCTCGACGACCGGCAGGCGCCCTTCCGTCAGCACCCGCCCGCCCTCCTTCAGGTGGAAGAACAGGTCCGGGTCCACGCGCACGCGCATCCGCGCGAAGAACAGCGCGGCGACGGCGGCGAGAACGAGAACGGTCCAGGGAACGGCGCGGACCGAGCGCGCGGTCACTGTCCGGGCGCCGAGGTCGGCGGCGGCGGCACGGAGTCGGGGAGGTCCGACGGCGGCGCCGTTCCCGACTCCGTCGAGAGCACGTCCGCGCTCTGGGAGTTGCCGTCCCCGTCGAACAGGGCGAAGGTGTCGTCCTTGTACTCCACGAGGAGCTGCAGCGGCGCGTTCCCCGTTCCGCCCGAAAAGCGAACCTGGGAGACTCCCTGACCGAGATATTTCATGAACGTCGGCGGCGCGGTCGAGTTGTCGTACAGGAAAGCCTGCGCCTCGCCTCCGAAAATCGCGACCGAACGCTTCCCGTCGGGGCTCGTCGTGGTCGCCCCGGCGGCCGGCGCGGGCGCGGCCTGCGGAGCCTCCTGCACCACGGCGTTCTGGGCGGTGACGCCCTCGCCCTGGTAGGGATAGTAGTTGTTGTCGACGTAGACGTACGCGGCTCCGTTCGGCCCCGGCCACCACCAGAAGCCGTCCCACCAATAAACCCAGCGGGCCGCGCTCGAATCGAACCACCACCAGCGCCCGGCGTTGTAGCGGGTCCAATAAAATGTCGGACCGTGATAGAAGCCGTACCAATGATTATGGCCGTCGTAGTAGTGACTGTAGCGCACGCCGTTGGCGGTGTGCCAGTAATAATGGTTCGGCTGAAGCTCCCCGTGCTGCTGGCGTTCGATGCCGCGCGCGACCAAGGGAGAGCGGGTCACGTAGGCGTGATGAGAGGGCGGAAACGCCGCGGCGGGCTTGGCGATCGGCTCGCCCGTGCCGTAGCGCTTCGGGTAGGCGATGCGGCTCGGGCCCTGCACCATCTGATGGGGCGCGGACGGGCGCGGGACGGAGACGCGGTAGCGATGATAAACGGGGGCGGGCGCGCACGCCCGCCCCCCTTCCCCTACCCCGCCACCCCCCGCGCGGCCCGCGCCGCCCCGCAACAATTCGGCCGGCGCGCCCCGGCCCGCGCGCCGC
>VFSW01002219.1_pt1 | contig 29424 bp, 25 predicted proteins | sample 5358111 | NCBI WGS metagenome assembly VFSW01 (sample SAMN11554181, study PRJNA540505) | mine drainage metagenome | isolation source: sediment from site ElyBrook_90M | place: USA: Ely Copper Mine, Vershire, VT | collected 2017 | reverse complement strand
TTGTCATTTGCTTGACACGCCGAATTAAAAGCGCGAATATGAAAATAGGTGCTTGGGGCTATTTGTGTTCCCATAAGGTAATGGGACAAGGGAGGTTTCTTATGCCAGAGTTCAAGATCAAAAACCTGATGATTGACGTTGTCTCGGGCGTAAAAGTGCCCGACTTAGACAAGCTATGTCTGAAGCCGACCAAACTACCTGGGTGTTGGTTTCCACGTAGCTGCAGAGTGTTTATCTCACCCTGTGGGCCATGGACACCGCCATGTCCTATGCATACAGATCCCTGCTATATGATCCGGTCCACGGTATTCGAATGCATGGGTGAAAGCGTAGGTTGTGCCGGATCTGATCTGCCAATAGCCTGCGGCGGCACGGAGTTGGTCGTAATCGACCTGGAAAAGCTGGTGACCAATCCGGAGATCATCAACGAGGTGAAGGCTGAGCTTGAGGAGGTCCTGAAGGTTGCCGGGGAGCGCGGCATTGAGTTAAATAAAGCGATGGCGCCTCAGACCAAAGCGCAGGCCGAGCTACTCGAGACCGAGTTGAAGGCCGCGTTGGAAGAGGTCCAGAAGTTGAAGGGCACCCTCAAATAGCGATAGTTTACCTTTGGCATGGCTGACCCGATGAAAGGCTGATCAAGCTCCAAGCACCGGCAGTGAGGCTCGAATCGGGCGAAAATCGAGACACCACTTTGACCCAACTTATTAACCTAAAGGATATCTCGCAAGCTCATTTCAGGGCCAACCCCGGATATGAACTCGTCTTGTTTGATCGTCTTGAAGAGGCCTATCGGACACAGCTTGCATCGGTGAATGAGGACAATGACTTCTACGGCGTGTTGTGGCCACACACGCCCGGCCTGGTCCTGAAAGCGGTGGATCGGGAGACAGCCCTGCTATTTTTCACGATGCAGCAGGTTGGCCCAATCCCAACCTATGTGCGTCGCAGCTTCAGCGAGCGTTGCAATCAAGCCATTGCTGAGCTCGTCCTGGATGGAGTGCTGGAAATTGCCCTGGAGCCTGAGGGTGCCTTTGCATCGGGCGCGGCTGCGTATCACCTCATCTATGAAGCGAAAGTACCGTACTCTTCCGAAGGAAGCATCGCCAGACTTTCGCTGCAAGCTATCGAGTATGGGCAGGCCATAGAGATTGTGAGCAGTGCGGAGCTGTCGGCGCGGCTTTACGCCTACAACACAGTCCCCGCCTCATCTTCCTGGCGCAGGTTGATCCCGACACCCGACGCCGTGCCAGGCTTCCTGGGGATCGATGCTGAGGGACCTCATCGCCGATCATTGGAACGTCATTACCATCAATTATCGCCCTCACAGAACAGGGTGGGGTGGCGTATCTGGCGTCTGCGGCGCGAACAGGCGTCACGCTGGGCCAGGTGGCGACCGGCATACAAGCTCTACATTAGCCCGCTGCCTGAGATCTTGCCCGAAAATATCGGCGTAATCATCGATGTGCTTGGGACTGCCGGGGTGTCCAATTTTAAAATCGGGCGGGATCTTTACGGGCTGCTTCGACCTGATAAAATCGTGGCATATTGTAACGATTTCGAAGAACTGGCTGCATTGGCCACTCGCTTGCAAGAAAAGCTGGCAGGTTGCCCGGCGCAAGGGGTGCCGTTCACTGCAGGAATCGATCCGGCCGGACTGCTGTCCTGGGGCACGGATCCGCCGAGAGAAACCCAAGAGTTCGTAGGATTGGAGCAAGAGAGCTGGCGCCTCTGGGTAACCAATCGCCTGGCCGTGGCTCTGCTGGCAGCCAAATCACAGCCTGCCGATATCCAACCTTCTCAGTTCGCTCTAGAGCGCTTACGCCTGGATGGGGTAGACACCGATACCTGGACCCCAAGACAGGCTATCTGGCAATCCGAAAGGAAGGGGTAATTGGCCCTGATCACGGACCCATTGGTTTTACCGGCTGACGTTAGATTGGTGCCTGTAGCAGAACTTGCTGAAGCAATGCGGCAGCACCTGGAATGGGAGGAAGGGGATGTGGCTATCTCCCGGCTTCGATCCCGGACCCCTTCGAAAGTGATCAGCGCCCAAACTGCGGCTTTGGTCGAGCAGTTTCGTTCTCCCAAAAAGATCGTTGAGGCTGTTATCCGTTACAGCCTGGCGAATGGAGCCGATCCCCGCCAGACCCTTCAAAACGCCTTTCCAGTTTTACAGCAATTGATTACCGCCGGATTATTGGTCCCTGCTGATTCCTCTGCGGTTGAAAAAGTGGAGCTAACCCTGGATGCCGGCGATCGAGTCGATCGTTTCAGCGTGGTCTGCCCGGTCCATATTCTCGAGGATGTCGAGTTGTATCAGGCACTTGCCGACGATGGCACAACGGTGGCTCTGAAGATCGCTCGACCGGAGGTAGGGCCTGGAATTGGTCGTATGCTGGCTGGCGAGGCAGCAATCTTGCGCCTGATTGATGGAGCTGTCTCGCCGGTGCTGGTGGCGACCGGGGAACACGAGGAACGCACCTACCTTGCCATGAGCTGGTGCGAAGGCGTATCGGCAGATGCGGCAGCAAACGAGCTGCAGGAGGACCCCTCACCTTCCTCGCGGGCTGAGCTGCTGAAACTGTGTACTGCGATCCTAGACACCTATGCCCGTCTTCACGCCCGAGGGGTCATTCACGGTGACATCCATCCTAATAATATCCTGGTAGATGGTAATGGCACGGTACGATTGATCGATTTTGGCCTGGCGCGAGTGCCTGATCCAGCGAATGGCCTTTCGGAACTGTATCGAGGCGGTGTTGCCTTTTTCTATGAACCGGAATATGCAAGAGCGATTCGCGCAGGAAAACCGCCTCCGCCTGCCTCATGGGCTGGAGAACAATACGGTTTGGCTGCTCTCGTGTATCACCTGCTGACCGGCCTACATTACCTGGATTTCTCCCTGGAGCAGGACGAGATGTTGCGGCAGATTGCTGAGGACCCGCCTCTGCCGTTTGTCCACCACGGCCAGGAGGCGTGGCCAGCTGTGGAGCTTGCGCTGGCGCGTGCCCTGAGCAAGGATGCGGAGGACCGCTACACTGACGTGGAGGCGTTCGCGGCTGAGTTCAGAAAAACCGTTGACTCGCTTAAAGTGGGTCCGAGAATTGCTGAGTCGCCGCCAAAGGTAGATGCAACAGCAGAAGCGTTGCTGGCTGATATCCTCAGTCGCGTGGGGTGGAACGGGGCAGTCTTCGTGAATGGGTTGCCCAAACCGCCGACTGCCTCGGTCAACGTCGGCGCGGCAGGCATTGCCAATTTACTCTACCGGGTCGCCTGTAGTAAAGGGGATTCGGCGCTGCTGGCTTTGGCGGACATTTGGGCGGTGCGCTGTGCACAGCGCATTGGAGATGACGCCGGCTTCTACAACCCGGAGGTGGAACTCAGCCCTGAAACAGTGGGGCGAATCTCTCCGTATCACACCCCGACCGGCGTCTTCGCCACACAAGCGCTGATTGCTCAAGCTCGCGGCGACCGGATGGCCGAGGAGGTAAACATACGCCAATTTGTTGCTGCAGCCGACCAACCGTGCGATAGCCTGGATATAACGCTAGGCAAGTCAGGTCTGCTGGTCGCCGGCGCGCTGCTGATAGAAGCCTTATCTGATCGAGCCGCGGCGGATCGAACTGGATTGCTGGCGCTCGGCAACGCAACCATGGCAAATATCTGGGAAACCCTCGTTGGCTACTCTCCCATTCGTGAAGCACGTGAATTGACCAACCTGGGCATCGCCCATGGCTGGGGCGGCATGATTTACGCGACGCTGCGTTGGTGCGAGGCTACCGGCGCGACATTGCCGGCCAACGTGGAGGAGCGACTGGGCGAGTTAGCTGCTCTGGCTGAACCAGTCGGGCGGGGAGTCCGCTGGCCCTGGCAACTGGATCGACCGGGTCTCTATATGCCGGGATGGTGCAATGGAAGTGCCGGACATGTTTTCCTTTGGATGTTGGCTCACCGGTTGCTGAACGAACCCAGCTATCTCCGCCTGGCTGAAAAGGCAATCTGGAATTGCTGGGAAGATCAGGCGCAGATTGCCAGCCTGTGCTGTGGGCTGACAGGACGTGCGTACGCTTTACTTCACTGGTATAAGCACATGGGAGGAGATATCTGGCTCAGGCGAGCGGTGACGCTCGCAAATCAGGCAGCCGTGAACATACGAACCTTTCAGATAGAGGAAGAAAAAGGCTTCGAGAACAGCCTTTATAAGGGCGAGGTCGGCGTTGCAGCGCTCATCGCAGACCTGGAGAAACCCGAAGGTGCAGCATTGCCTTTTTTCGAATCTGAAGGCTGAACCACTTCTTGATATCGAAATTATTGGCTAGATATCTTACTTGTCTCTCATTCTTTCCATTAAACTACTATAATAAGTATATCCACGATCATTTTCTCCACCCTCCTGGCACGCATCCTGCATGGAGTCTCGTGGATATCTGCCACACCCCAACGCGCCCACCTTTAGAATTTAACTCCAGTGAGGCAATCTTAACATTATGGTTCCTGCTCACTCCAACCATGCTCCAGTTCGTAACGAAAGCAGCTTAGGCTGCCTGATTACTATCATCACCCTCTTGTCTCTGGTAATGGCGGCTTTATTGCCCACCTTCGGAGCGCGTGCTCAGGACACACAAACACAGACGCCAACCACCGCACCCCTTGCAACGGAAACGGTGGCGGCCCTCACCGAAACACCGGCAGAAGCGCCATCCGCAACACCTGAAGCGGACCAAGAACTCCCCTCGCCTACCTCAACCACCCCGGTTCTGGCAACCCCGGCTGCGGACGAAGGCGCCTCCTCGCCTACCCCCGGCGCTACCCCGCCAGCAGAAACAGTCGAGCCGAAGGCGGTGCAACCCCAATCCGGCCCGGCCTGCCAGGACGATTATAAAGCTGCCACCATTCAATTGGACGGGATCAGCATCTCAATCTGCGCCCCGATTATCCCCGGCGACTTTATCGTGCCAGACCCGAGCAGCTCGGACCAGATCGCCACTTCCGCCACCCTGAATCCTTATCAAGAATTCGCCATCACGGCCATTCCCTACGGTTTGAGGGTCAGCACCGAAACCCTGCCCACCGCCGCGGCCGGCCTGGCCGGAGAGTATTTGCAGGCTTTGAAGGATGCCCGCATCGCTCAAGATGGGAAGGTTGAAGATGGGCCCCCCGCCTCAATTTTTGGCAGCCCGGTCAGCAGTATTGCCAGCCTGGTGAAGCTAAGAATCCATGGGGAAACCCCCAGCAAAGTGGCCATCGTGGAATGGGTGGCGGATGCCGGAGAACGTTTATGGATCGTGCGCTACTCACAAGAAATGCTGGATGACGATCAATCGGCTGACAGCATGATCGATAATATGATCCGATTGGTGGCCCACGTGGTGGTCAGCAGCTCGGATATCGCCAGCCCTTCGACCAGCGCCAAGTATTTTGCCGCGCCCAACCCGCCCCCCGCAATCCCTAAAACAAACGTACAGGCCGCCGGGGACCTGTCATTTCCATCCTGGTGGAGCGGCGATTGCGACGTGAATAATTATCACGGCTCTTACCCCCTGGGTGGAATATACCGCGGCGTAAAAGCGTGCGGGCCGATCAACACCGCCAGGGTGGTGCAATTTTTCCCGGGGGCGTGGGGAGAATTGGAATGGCAGTGCGTGGAGCTATCCATGCGCTTCCTTTACCTGGCCTACCACATCGTGCCTTATTCCGGCAACGGCAAAGACGTGGTTTGGAATTACACCCCTAAAGAATCCGACGATGTAACCCTGGTAAAAATATCCAACGGCACCGCCGGTAAGCCTCCACAGGCGGGCGATATTCTCAGCTACGGCACTACCTCAACCTATGGCCATACTTCGCTCGTGACCGGCTCCAATGTGGACGGCAGCGGCAACGGCACGATTACCATTATCGAGCAAAATGTTTCCAACCCAAGCAATGGGATGGAAACGCTGAAGATAACCAATTGGACCGTGACATCCTGGATGGTCATCACCGGCTGGCTGCACGGCAATAATCCGGCCCCCACCCTCAGCAGCATCACCCCCACCGGTATCACGCAAGGCTTCACCGGGCTGGTGCTGACCGTTTTTGGCAAAAACTTCATCAGCACTTCGACCGTGCGCTGGAACGGCAACAGCCTGCCCACCGCCTTTGTCAGCAGCACCGAATTGATTGCAGCCGTGCCGGACAAGTACCTTGTCAGTGGTGGAACCGCCAATGTGACCGTCCGCAACTCCACCCCGGGCGGCGGCACTTCTTCGGTAAAAATCTTCACGATCAATAACACCATCCCGGTCCTCACCAGCCTCAGCCCCGTGTCGGCTTTGATCGGCGGGAGCAGTTTTACCCTGACCGCCAACGGCTCCAATTATCAAAAAACCTCTAAAGTGATGTGGAACGGCGTAGCCCTGACCACCACTTACGTCAGTTCCACTAAATTGACTGCTGCAGTGCCCTCAGCCAACCTGGCCAAAGCCGGGATTTATAACATCAGCGTATCCACGCCTAACCCGGGCGGCGGCACATCCGGAGCGCTGACCTTTACGGTCAACTACCGCGTGCCAACGCTTAGCTCGATTTCGCCTACCTCGGCCCTGGCCAATGCCAATAGCCTTACCCTGACGGTCAACGGAAAGTATTTTGCACCTACCGCAACGGTGCGCTGGAATGGGACAGATCTGGCTACTACCTACTCCAGCAGCACCAGGCTGACCGCCGTGATCCCGGCAGCCAACCTGACCCTGGGAGGTACTTTCCCGGTTACCGTATTCAACCCCAGCCCGGGCGGAGGCGCCTCGGCTGCTCTGAATTTCAAAATCAATAATCCGGTGCCGGCCATGACCGGCCTGTCGCCGGATCACGTGACGGTCGGGGCAAGCGCATTCACCCTGACCGTGAACGGGAAGAACTTCGTCTCTACTTCAACGGTGCGTTGGAACGGGACAGATCTGGACACCAGCTTCGTCAGCCCCACCCAGGTGACGGCACAGGTGACCGCTCAACTGGCTGCCATCACCGGTTGGGTAAACATTTCCGTCTACAACCCGGCTCCGGCAGGCGGCGCGTCGGGCACGCTGGTCTTCAAGGTTGCCAGCCAGACCCCGGGGGTGTGTGTGGCGGCTAAAAACATCGCGGTGGGTCAGAGCGACACCAATAACAACGGCGGCTCGGGCTCAACCAACAACATCGATACCTACTCGATCACCACCTCGGACCTGCACGGACCGGAATATACTTACTCATTTATGACGGCTCAGCCGGCTACGGTGACGGTGAATATCTGGGATAACACGGTCAAGTTAAGCTCCTTCCTGATCGATGGCGGGTCGGGAAGCTGCAACGCAGCCAACACGTTGGCTTATGGGACTAAGATTGTTTTCAATGCCCTGGCCAACCACAATTATTACTTTGTGGTGGACGGATATGCCGGGGTTTCCGGAAATTACAGAATCGTAATAGATAGTTTTATCCCCATGGACGGAGCGCAGCTCCAGACGGCCAGGCCCAATTTCCACTGGCCAGCCATCCCTGGGGCAAAGAGCTATACTCTCCAGGCGTCAACCAGCACAAGTTTTTCCAGCTTGCTGGTGGACAAGGACTTAAGCAGCACAAGCTATGCCCTCCAATCCGCCCTTCCGTCAAACAAGCAGATTTATTGGCGAGTTAAAACCAACACCGGCAGCCCCATCTACATGCCCAAAGGTCGTCTCGGCTTCAAAACCGGCAACCCACCCAGCCTGCCCAAATTGTCGTCCCCGGCTTCCAATAAACTGCTGACGAGCTATACTCCGCTGTTGGATTGGAGCAGCTCGACCTTGCCTTCCGGCGTCAGCCTGTCTTATTATCAGGTACAGGTAGCGACCGATTCTACATTCAGTAATCTGGTGATCGACGAGAAACCAACCCAATCTTCCTACCAGGTAAGCTCACCGGGTCTGACACCCAACACAAAGTATTACTGGCGCGTCCAGGCCATCGGCAGCAACGGGCACACCAGCAACTGGACCAGCACCCGTTATTTCCGGGCGGCCATGCTGCCAACCACCTTGATTTCTCCGGCCAACAGCACCAGCCCGGCCCTGACCACCCTGCGTCCAACTTTTAGCTGGAACCCGGTAAAAGATATCACCTCCTATACCATCCAGATATCGACCAGCAGCAGCTTTAGCAGCACGCTGGTCAACACCAAGGTCAGCGCTACATCTTATAAACCTACAAAAAATTTGAGTGCAGGTAAAAAATTGTATTGGCGGGTGCGCGCCGAAGGGTCCAACGGGCCCAGCCTGTGGTCGCCAACTTTTTCATTCAAAACGCCGTAGCAAAATCTTCCAGAGCGCCTTCAAGAGGCAGCCTTTGGCGGCGAAATGATCAGTCTGAACGCCTGACCGCCAGCGTGGTAATGTCATCCAATTGGGCCGCCTCGGCCAGATGGGCGCGCAAGGCTGATTCTATGCGGCTCAGCAGGGCGGTTGCCGATAAATCTGGTTTTTCCAAAAGATCGAGCAGGCCTTGCTTGCCAAATGCCTGCCCTGAAGGATTCTTCGCACCGGTGACGCCATCCGTATAAATCAAGAGTGTGTCGCCCGGATCCAATTGGGTTTGTTGGATCTCATATTCAACCTCAGGCAGCATGCCTACCGCCAGTCCTGTCGGCTGCAAGCGTGCTTTAACCTTACCCTGGTGTAAGATCAGGGGCGGTTCAAGACCGGCGTTAATATAAATCAACCCACCGGATTCAGGGTCCAAAATTCCATAGAAAACTGCGGAAAACATATTCGTGGAAGCATGATTATTCAGGATAAAGGTATTGGTAAGCTCGAGCGCATTTTTAAGCATCAGCCTGCCCGCAGTAGTAAAAGTGCGCAGCTGCGCATGGCTTGATTGGCCTGCTGAGACGTCATCTGCGCCGCCGAACAAGCGCTCCGCGTAATCTGGCTGAGTAAAGGCACGCAGCAAGCTGCGGAAAAGAGCCATGAACAGGGCCGATGTAATGCCTCTATCTGAGACGTCTCCCATAACCAGGCTAACCAGGTGATTGGATAAGCTATACGAATCGTAAAAATCGCCGGCTACTTCGCATGCCGGTTCAAAATGGGCGGCTATTTCCCATCCGCGAAGCTGAGGCAGCTTTTCCGGCAAAAAATCGAGTTGGATCTGGCGCCCGATTTGCACCTCCCGTTCGTACTTCATGATGTCTTTCTGGGTCTGCTCGGCAAAACGCACGCGCTGTCGCTCAAGGTGAGCGCTTACCCGCGCTTTCAACACCACCGGGCTGAATGGCAAAACTATATAATCTTCCGCTCCCGCTTTTATACATCTTTCAGCTTCTTCAAGCTGATCTGTGCCGGTAAGGATAATCAATGGGGTGCCACGCAGCGCATTATTGGCTTTCATGTCCTTGATGAATTCTTCGGCGCGCCTATCTTGCAACGGCAGGTCAAGCAGCACCATCTCGAACTTATCCTGCCGGATCACTTCCAGCGCCTTTTGCCCGTTTTCAACACACGCAACAGTATAGCCAAGGCCGGTCAGGTGTTGAGAGACAGGCGTGCAGCGATCCTGAACCGCAGAGATCATCAGCAAATGACCGTGAGTAGGCCGGTACATGATGAAAATATTATGGTTATGGTCCTGAAGGCGATGGTAATGGAATTGATCTACATTCTGAATAGCCAGGTAGACTCCCCAACCGCCAATTTCTCGCTCTTCTAATGGCTGGGTGAAATATTCAGGCGGGGGCGGAGGTCGCAAAGTTGGATCGTAAGGGCCAGAGGAATCGTCCAGCGTAATCGTCAGAGCGTGTTCGTCCAAATCAGCTTCTACTGAAATTACCCCTTCTATGCCGGCGCGTTGATAACCATAATTGATAATGTTTGTGGCTATCTCATCCACCGCCAGGCGCAATTTATAGGCGCGCGCCTTTTCAAGACCGGCATTTTTTGCTGCCAGCATGATATATTTTCCTATATTTGACAGTGAATCCAGTCTGCCGGGCACAATTAATGGCTGCATTTAACCCTCATTTTACAGAAATATCATTGGTTCGCATGGTTGCCTGGGCTAACAAGCGCTTTACTTCCAGTAAATGCTCTTGCTTTAAGGGGTCACGTAATAACCTTTCCGACTCAGTGAAGTATGTATGAGATTGCAGTAAATCCAGCTGGTAGGAATACCATTCTACATCGGTATACTTGATTCCATATAAATCTAATTCTCTGCGTATATCCGCGCTCCGTCTCCAAAAATCTTCGTGCCCCAGATCATCCATGTCTGCATCTGCCATAATTTTTTCCAAAAGCGTGGTGGGTGATTGAGGCAGCCGGGTTGCCCGGATAATTCCGCGTACGACGGCGATGTCCGCATTCGAATACCCGAAGGTTGGCAAAGCCTGTCCGGCAAGCTGGATACTGATAGCCTCGTGATCCTGGCGTTGGCGAATAAAGCCCAAATCGTGAAAATAAGCCCCAGTCAGCAACAACAGGCGGTCATCGTCGCCCACTTTTTCCATGGAAGCCAGCAAGTCCGCCGCCGGAACCACCTCATTCTGAGTATGCCCCAGGCAATGGTAGATCAGATCAGGCGATAATTCATGCGCCAAGCGGTCCAGGGCATAATGCCTCGCTTTATCAAAATCGGTCTTTTTTACCATTCAGAAATCCTCATCAGGTGGTCCCTACCCATCTATGGTTGAAAGTCTCTAGATTAATTAATAGGTTTAGTTGCATTGCGCTGGTAATAAAACAGCGGCTTCACCAATTCGTTTTCCGGGGCGTCTTTAGCGCCTAATAACTTATAAATTCCAACCGGCTCAGTCTTGCCCTTCACGAGGCGCGAATCGGCAAACTCGGCATTGAACTCATCTTTCACTTGCTGATAAGTGCTCTCGCTGATTAGAATGGGCCAACCAAACTCCTTGGTCAGGTCTTGCAAGCGGGCGGCCAGGTTGGCGTTATCCCCGATAATGGTATAGTTCATGCGTTGTTCAGAGCCCAATAGGCCCACAAACACCTGTCCCGTGTTCAGACCGATGCCCATTTCGAAGCCATCTTTCGAGCGGCCTTCGGCTTTCCACTGTTGATTCAAGTCATACAACACCTGGCGCATTTCTAATGTAGCCAGCACAGCCCGGCGGGCGTGGTCCGGATATTGGATCGGTTCGCCGAAGAAAGCTACAATGGCATCGCCTTCGTACTTATCGACAGTCCCGCCGTGTTTGTGAATAACATTTGTCATGGCGGCCAGGTATGGGTTGAGCAAAGACACCACCTCTTCCGGCTTGAGTTTCTCAGAAATGGTGGTAAAACCACGAATATCCGAGAAAAGAATGGTCAGTTCAGAACGCCGGTTGAGAGAATCGATGTTTTGGGTTTCGATCAATTGGGAAACCATTTCTGGCGAAATAAAACGGCTGAATAGATTGCGTACCTTGCGCTTCTCAAGTTCCTGTGAAACGGCCTGGTCCAGGGTGGGAACGATTACCCCTAAAAACAACATGGTTGCCGGAGTGATCACCGCAAATTCCCAGCGGGCCTGGACGAATATTTCGTACTGGAGCAGATAATAACCCATCAGCCCACCGGCCAGGAGAATAACCGCCAGGGTGGGGCGAGAAATCTTAGAGATAAACCAGGCCGCGATGGCCGCCAGGATAATCAGGGCAATCGTGGTCCAGGGCGGCGCCTGGCTAATATAATTACCTTGCAGGATGGTCGCCACGGTATTGGCGACTATTTCTACACCCGGTGTGGGTACATTGGGCGAGAAAGGCGTAGGATAATAGTCCTGTAAAGTCTCACTGGTGGACCCAATCAAGACAATTTTGTTGCGGAAAAAATCCGGAGGATAATCGCCCAGCGGAACAAAAGCCGCCGAATACTGGTGGGTATAAGTACCCGACGGGCCGGCAAAATTGGTCAATAACAGGTCCTTATTATTCAACGGCACAAACTTACCATTGAAAGTCAAACCAACCTGGCTGGGGTTGCTGGGCGGATCAACCCCCAGATACAGGCGCGCCAGTTCAAACGCCCAATTGTAATAAATCGTACCATTGAACGACTTATACGCGGTAACTCCCCGCGTGATCGCATCTGAATCGCGGGTAACCTCGGTAATGCCAATTCCGGATAATGCTTTTTTGAAAATTGGTAAAGGCAGCTGGTTGGTTTCTCCATTAAATTCAGGGGTTGGATAAATCTGGTTCACCGAAACGGTGGCTTTGGCATTCGCCAGGGCGGTTGCCAGGGCCTGATCGTCAGCCGGATTGGCAGACGGGTCAAAAAGGAAAATATCCAGGCCAATCACGCGTGCCCCTGCTTTGGATAACCAATTGACTATTGCCGCCAACTGGGTGCGTTTCCACGGCCAGGGTTGCTGAACCCAGTTGAGCGAGGCGTCATCAATCGAGACAATCACCACATCATTATTGGGTGGGCGCTGGCCGCGCAAACGGAAAAAAGTATCCCACGTCGCCAGTTCCAACCCATTGAAAGGGTTGGTCACATTCGGAAGGTACCCGGCGATTTCGAGAACGATCAAAAAAATCGCAGTGGCGATGATAAACCAATGGTGCCGGTTCGTATTTCTAGACTGATTTTTTTCCATATCAAAAGTCTCATCAGTTTGGTGTCCTGAACACCTCAGGAACAGTTACTGTATTGTTTCCACCGAAGGGGTGTCGCTAGGCATAGGGGTATAGGTATCGGTCGGCGGAGGAGGATAGGTATTGGTAGATCGAGGAGTATTGGTCCGAGTAGGCCGGGGAGTCCTGGTGCGCGTAGGCCGCGGGGTATTAGTGAGGGTGAATAAGGGGGCATATGTGGCCGTTCTTGTAAAAAGTGGCGCCAGCGAAGGCGTTACAGTCGCCGTGGGCGGGAGAGTCGCCAGGAGTGTCGGAGACGCTGAAGCTGCCGGAGACACTGTGGTGGTAGGAGACACCGTGAAAGTCGTCGTCGCTGTAGGGGTAGAAGAAGCCATCAGGCCAGTAATTTGAGGTACGATGGCTACCGCTTCAGGACTGTTATCCAGCCAGGATTGGACATCCGTCTGGTCCATCTTCTCAACCGGGGGCACAATATTCATATTGGATGAGACGATCTTCTGCCCGGAAGTCATATCGACGTCCCCGGCTGTGTTTTGATATCCACATTGTCCTTCAAGGCAGCAGACAGTGATCCGGTTCGTATTGGGCTCCACCCAAACACTCATATAAGATCCTCTCACTGAGGCTAACCCGGCAGGAGTATTTACATTTAAAGAGCCGCCTTTCAGAATGACCCATATCCTTCCGGCCTGGACCTCGATTTGCGAAAGCCCTCCTTGAGCGCCTGTCTGTTCGGTTGCCAGAGAAAAAATGGTCAACTGCCCCAACCGGACGATTGATCCGGTTGATAAATCCAGGCGGACTCGACTCTGTTCCTTGGTCTGCAACTGCATGGTTGATTTCAGGAGAAACCCGTTCTTAACTGGATCGTAGGGGGCCTGGTTAGAATTCCGGACAACAACCACCCCGACCATTTCTGATAAGGCCGCGCTCAAATCAATGGTATTCGAGCCCAAAGGCAATTTTATAATGATCACCACGCTGATCACCAGGCAAACCACTAAAATCGCCGTGACAGACAGAAGAACAGTTTTTCGTGAGCCTAGACGCTTGCTCTTTTCCATAAAGACCTCAAGTAGACTATGGGTGCTGACAAAAGTTACTCAGTCCGGTGAAATACTCACCACGGCAGTAATATTCGCAGCACTTCAAAGATGGATGAATATTGAAAGGATGCCATATTTCCACCATTAACATTTTTGGGGCCGCTTTTTAATCGATTAGAGCCATCCGGAGCATGGGTTGGTTTGTTCCAGGTGGGTTTGGGCTGGGGCGTTTGCGAAGCAACGGTTGGATCTTTATAGGATTCGGTTGGCTGCTTCGTCGGTGGAACACCGGTTGGATCTCTATAGGATTCGGTCGGCTGATCCGTCGGCGGAACACCGGTTGAATTCCTCTGGCGCGTTGCCTGAGGGACCTCTGTCTCGTCGGTTGGCCTAACCCGTGTGGCAGTCGGTTGGGGGGTTTGGGTTGGGATGACCGGCGTAGCGCTAGGCCGGCGCGTTGCTGTTGGAACTGTTGGAATAAGGGTAGCAGTTGGCCGGGGAGTCGCCGTTGGAACTGTTGGAATGAAGGTGGCAGTTGGCTGAGGAGTCCGGGTAGGAGCCTTTGTTTTTGTTTTGGTAGGATTCGCCTCAGGCGCGGACGGTGTTGGGGTAAATGATCTTACCGGTAAAAAGAATTGCAAGGTAGCCGCCGCCGAAGGAGCAGCGGTAGGCGTCGTACCTGTAAGTGTATTTGTGGGGGTAAATGGAATTGTAGATGTAGGCGATGACTGCTGTGTCGGAGTCAGCGAGGACAAAGGAGTCGGCGTGAGCGTTGGCGTTGGTGTGGGAGTAGAAGACGCCAATAGACCCGAGATCTGGGCAATAATCTGCGCTGCTTCAGGAACGTTATCGAGCCAGTCTTGAACATCCGCCTGGTCCATCTTCTCAACGGTAAGCGTATTCGTCGCGTTTGGCCAAATTACCTTCTGTCCAGAAGTCATATTTACACTTCCGGCTGTGTTTTTAAATGCACACTTGCCTTCAAGACAGGTGATCGTGATACGATTAGGCTCTGCCCAAACGCTCATATAAGATCCGCGTACAGAGGCTAAGCCGGCAGGAGAAGTAACATTCAACGAGCCACCTTTGAGGACGATCCAAATCTTTCCAGCCTGGAGCCCGATTGATAAAAGCCCTCCCTGAGGAGTTGCAGGAGTCTGTGATTCGAGGGAAAAAATGGTCAACTGGCCCAGCCGGATGATTGACCCGGTAGACAAAGTCAGGCGAACCCGGCTTTGTTCCTTGGTTTGTAACAGCATATTTTGCTTCAGCTGAAATCCGTCGTTTACCTGAACGTAGGGAGACTGTGCAGTATCGCGGACCTGGACAATCCCGGTCAATTCTGATAAAGCTGCACTTATATTAAGGCTTTTCGCGCTGGAAGGTGAAAATATAACGATCACCAGACCAATGACCACAATGGCAATGATTGACAGAATTACGATTTTTCGTTTGCTCAATGGTTTGATCGAGTTCATTAGGACCTCATCAGGCATAGAAAGCCTGTAAATAGGATAAACAACCAGATCCGGGCACCAACCACGCCAAATCACAGAGAGCCGAAATTCTCATTCGAGCCTGCGCCGGAGAGCCAGCATGGTGATATCGTCAAAAGGATTGGCGGTTGACATAAAATCATATAACTCACGCACTACACGTTTCAGCAGTACGTCAGCAGTTGGAGAAGGCTCTGATAGTAATTCCAGCATCCTTTTTTCCGTGAATAATTTACCCACCGGGTTATGTGTTTCGGGTACGCCATCGGTAAATAAAAATAACAGGTCTCCGGGTTCAATCGTTAACTGCCGCGAGGTATAGGTAATATCTGGCAGCATTCCCACCGCCGGGCCAGTCAGGGTCAAGCGTGCTTTGATTTTCCCGGTAGAGTCAAGCACAACCGGCGGGTTGTGCCCGGCGTTTATATACGTCAACACTCCGCTCTCCGGATCAAGCATGCCGAAAAAGAGCGTCACAAACATGTTCATTTTTCCGTGAAGTTGAGCGATGTAATTATTGGTAAGTGCAATCGGGTCTAATCCCCTCTCGATGAGGTCGTGGATCTGGCCTCCGGGAGAAATAACCTCATTGCGTGGATTACCTGGGCTATTTATCCAGCCAAAGGCTCGAATCAAGCTGCGGCTGAGGGCCATGAAAAGCGCTGCACCTACCCCTTTATCGCATACATCGGCAATTACAAACCCAATCTGGTTATCATCGATCAAGAAGGCATCGTAAAAGTCTCCCGCCACCTCACGCGCCGGCTGGAAAAAGGCTTCGATCTCCCACCCCTCTGGTTGGGGTAACACTTCCGGAAGGAAATCAGCCTGGATCTGGCGCCCAACCTGTACGTCATGCTCGATTTTCACCAGGTTTTCCTGTCGGCGCAGCAGTTCCTGGGTGTTGAGTGAGATGGCCACCTGAGAAGCCAGCGATTCGACCACCAACTGCTGGTAGGCATTGAACGGGACGACTTGATTGGTCGTGTCAGTTTGCGCATTAAACAACTGGATCACCCCGATCACTTCGCCCAGGTGATTTTTGAGCGGTACGGTCAGGTTGGATATCGACCGGTACCCCGTGCGCTTATCAAACTCCATCGCCCCGGAAAAGTCAAAGTCCTGGGCGTGGTAAATATCTGGAATATTTACCGATTGGCCGGTAATCGCCACATACGTAGAGACGTTATGGTAATTGGGCTCGCCGGTTTTCTCATCCACTAAAGCGATCGGTGGAAATGGGATTTCCTTGCCGGTCGTCCCGCCCAGGGCGATATGTAAAGAATCGGTGAACATAATACTGAATTTAAGGCGCTTATCCGTCGTACACAGATACATCGTGCCTGCATCGGCATTGCATAACTTCTTGGCTTCCAACAGAATGCGTTCCACCAGATGGTCCAGGTTCTTTTCTGTAGAAAGAGCAATACCCAGGGGTAGGATTACTTTCTCCAGGCTATTGCGGGTTTCCTCCAGTTGCTGATCGTGATAACGCAGCCGCTTGGTGAGAATGTGGGTAATCCCCTGGACGATATCAATCCGCTCTCGGACCAGGTCATTGAAAGCGACTTTATCGAGCCGCAGGAGGTCGGTCTTTTCGATAGAAGTTACCGAAGCCATGCGCGGCATAGCATCCAGAAGGGCCATTTCACCAAAAATACCATAAGCCCCCAGGCGCTCGATATCCCGGTTGTTATTGTGCACCCGCACCTGGCCTGTTCTAACGAAATACACAAAGTCCCCTGGATCACCTGCCTGGAAAATGGTTTCATCCGCTTGAACCTCTACATCTTCAAGTTTCGCGGCCATTTCTACCAGCGTCTCAAGTGAAATATCCGGAAATAAAAGCGGATTCTTGAGGAAATCGACTCTTTCATCTATAGTTGAAGGCACAATAAATTCTCCCTGCCAGGTGAACTACCTGGGTGGCAACCATATATGGAACCTTTCAAGTATCAAATGAGACGGTTTTACACCACGTTGTATTCGTCCTGCATAATCACACTGTGGTGGAAACCGGTCATCTCGATGGTGTCACGCACTGCATCCTGGGCGCCAATCACATAAATATCGACACCAGTTCCCATTTTCTGCTTGGCAAAGACCAATACACGCAGACCAGCGCTGGACATAAATTCCAGGTCCTTCATGATCAGAACCAATCTTTTTGCTTTCTCGGCCGCAGCTTTCTCAACCGCTAACTTGAACTCATTGGCAACACTTGCATCCAATTCTCCAGAAAGCGTAAGTTCTGCCGTCCCATCTGCTAACATGTTTGTAGTTACATTAAAAGCCATTGCGATTTTCCTTTCGTCGCTACCGCGATGAGTAATTTCTGTTTGAATTATTTACCTACCAGGATAACCACCGACCGGCCACCTAATAGGATGCCATTTTGATTCTCCAGGATTGGTTCATGACCGACCTCCCATATATCTTCGGGAGAAGGGGCGCTGGTATTGGCGAAAACATGCCAGTTCTTCCCTTCAGGTAACCTGGGCAATTCGAACCAAAGGCTATCCCAATGCATGTTCATGCCTGCATAAATAAAATTGTCTTCGACCCTGCCGCCCCGGGCATGTTTTCCATCTAACATGAAGGCCAGCACACGGCTCGAACTGGACCAATCTGCATTCCATGCCTGAGCGCCATGCCAGGAAATATCCGGGTAACCGCTGCCGACCCGGTCTTGATTGCTTAGATGCCAGCGGTTGCGCAGAACAGGGTGAGCCAGGCGGAACCTGATGAAATTCTGGAAGAAACGCAGCAGTTCACCTTGCGAATTTACCAGGTCCCAATCCAGCCAATTCAAATCATTGTCCTGGCAATAGGTATTGTTATTTCCCTTTTGGGTTCTGGCAACTTCGTCTCCCATTAAAATCATGGGAACCCCCTGGCTGACCAGCAGCATGGCGGCGGCATTTTTCATCTGGCGAAGGCGTAAAGCGTTGACCGCCGGATCAGTAGACGGGCCTTCCCAGCCACAATTCCAACTGTTGTTATCGTTGGCGCCATCCCGGTTGCCTTCACCATTGGCATCATTATGCTTGCCGTTATAGGCCACCAGATCATACAGGGTAAAGCCGTCATGGCAGGTGATGAAATTGATTGAAGCGGTTGGCCCGCGACTGGCATACAAATCGGGAGAGCCCTGAAGCCGCTGAGCCATATCCCCCACCTTGCCCGGTTCGCCGCGCAAGAAATTTCGCACGCCATCCCGATATTTACCGTTCCATTCAGCCCAACGCCCGTAAGCAGGAAACGAACCCACCTGATACAGCCCACCCGCATCCCAGGCTTCCGCGATCAGTTTGCACTTGGCCAAAATCGGGTCAAAAGCCAGCGATTCGAGCAGAGGCGGATTGGACAGTGGATACCCTAAAGGATCTCTGCCCAGGATAGAGGCGAGATCGAAGCGGAATCCATCGATATGGTATTCGGCTGCCCAGTAGCGCAGGCAATCCAACACGATGTTTCTAACCACAGGGTTATTGCAGTTTAAAGTATTCCCGGTTCCGCTGAAGTTGAAGTAATACCCTTCCGGCGTCAGCATGTAATAGGTCTTGTTGTCAATGCCTTTGAATGAAATGTATGGCCCATTCTCATTGCCTTCAGCCGTATGGTTGAAAACTACATCTAAGAAGACTTCAATCCCGTTGCGGTGAAGCTCTTTGATCAAGGCTTTTAGTTCATCCACCTGCATACCCAATTTTCCGGTTGCAGCCAGGCCAGATTTTGGCGCAAAAAACCCCACCGTGCTGTATCCCCAATAGTTCATCATGGTTTCACCCGTGTCGGGGCTGGTGCGGCTGTTTTCAAATTCATCGAATTCATAGATCGGCATTAATTCAATGCAATTCACCCCCAGGTCTTTTAAATAAGGCAGCTTTTGGCGGATCCCGGCAAAGGTGCCTGGAAACTTCACGCCGGATGAGGGGTGGCGGGTGAAACTGCGTACGTGCATTTCGTAGATTACCAGATCCTCCATCGGGATTTCCAATGGCCGGTCGTCATCCCAATCAAAATCATCGAAAACCAGCAAAGACCGGTGGGAAAAGATATTGTCCCAATTGGGTGATTTTCCCCACACGTCTCGGCCGCTGATGGCTTTAGCATAAGGGTCGAGGAGGATCTTGGAAGAGTCGAAGCGATGGCCCTGTTGAGGATCGAAAGGCCCTTCCATGCGATACCCATATTCGATGTTTTCGTAGTCAAGATCAAAAACAACCATCGAAAAAACATCCCCGATACGGAACTCTTTCGGAAAAGGAATCTCGACCTTGGGCTGCGCCTCACCTTTATTGAACAGAACTAATTTACAGGAGGTGGCATAACTGGAATAAATTGAAAAGTTCACCCCACCTGGAACAAAAGTAGCTCCAAAAGGGAAAGGTTTTCCTGGACGTAGCTTGAAACCCTGATATTCGTGTGTCGGATACGCGTCTATACGTTCCATATCAACTTCCTCTTAATTAAGCGAATGCCTTTATACCCTCATCCAGGGTTTGCACGTAAGTGAAAAAGCCAAGAAAACCGGTCATTGCCATGGTATCCTGGATTTCTTCAGAAAGACCCACTAAGACAACCTTGCCACTTTTGCTTGTAATCATGCGGTATGTCACCAGTAACATGCGCAAGCCTGAGCTGGACATATAGGATACTTTACTCATATCCAGGATTAATTTTGCGCCTGGGACAATCAGAGGAACAATTTGAGCCTGGACATTTGGCGCATTACTGCCATCCAGATCACCTACTAATCCCACAACATGCACATCCTGTACGGCTGATTGAATTACTTCCACGTGCCACACTCCTCTGAAATCGTTAGCAAGGGGTTATCTGCCTCGCGGTCGAATACTCGGCTTCGAAGCAGTAACCCCTTGCGGCAGAAATTATTTACTCTGCACAGGCTCAGCGCGCCCTTTGGCCCGCACCTGTGTTTTCGTTATCTGCACGGGCTCAACCCGCACCTTGACGCGCACCTGTTCTTTGGTCGATGGCAATTTAACGGTCAAATTGTTGGCGTCAAAATTCTGGTAAGCTTCATCGTTGATCCATACTTCGCCGATACGGATGCTGCCCTCGGGCAGGATGTCCGGCGATACGCGCAGAATATTGCGCGGGAAGGCACCGGGCTGCGGCTTGAAGAAAAAGTCCATGGGCCGCTTGAAAATCAGCAGGTTGTTATATACTGCCGAGAGATAACACAGTTCAGACGCATGATAAAAGCTCATCGAGTGACTGCCCTTGAAGCGCTCGGTGCCCAGCAGGTAAGGCAGGCCGTTGGCCAGCACGTTGAAGTACACTCCGCCGTCATCGTGATCCAGGTGGTAGGCGTTGTAGAAAGCCTCCGACTCGCGGGCGATTCTTAGATATTCACTATCGCCCTGGGTTCCGTTCAGGATCAGGTAAGCCAGAATGCCCTGTTCTTGCTGCCACCAGGCTTTGCGGTCATGGAAAGCCAGACGATTCCATTCTTGCTTGCCGTACTTTACGCGTTCCATCACGTCGTACCATCCGGCGCGTTGGGTGTCCATGCCCACCTTGGGCATCTCTTCCGCAATCCGCCGCGCCAGGGTCACGTAGGCTTCCTTGTGTTTTAGGCTGTTCATGCGCATCAAGTTCCAGGCGATCTTGAGGTTATGCCCCACCACACCGCGGTTTTGCTGCCACATGTGCTGTTGATCTTTAGACCAATCCTCAAAGAATTTTTCCTGTACGAACGGGCTGTTTTCATAATCAGGGAAGTGGGCGGCGATGGTATCGAAGGTATATTCCAAGAAATCGGCGTAGCGTTTTTCACCGGTCGCCAGGTACAGATTGATCAGGTAGGCCGGAGCGTGGTCGCCAACTGAATTCCAGTTTTTCTTGCCTTTGTTCGGGCCCAATGCTTCGCTGCGCGGGTCGAGTGTGATGGGGTCCAGGTGCGAGAAATAGCCACCGTTAGACTTATCCAGAAAGAAGCGCTCGAACAGGTCCACGGTCATTTCTGCGTCTTTCAAGATACGCGGGTCGCCGGTGATCCGGTAAGTCTGGATCGGACCGGCCAGGGCGTAGATTTGTTCATAAGCCGGGATGGCATCGTAGTCATCGCCGAACTCAGACGCGAAGATTTTGTCTTCACGGGTGCCGTGCACATCGATGCCGTGGTACCAGTAGACCACCTTTTCGTCCGCATCGTAGAAGCGCATGTGGTCACGCAGGTACTGGGTGCCTTTTTCAGCCACATCCAGGAAGCGGTCTTCGCCGGTCATCAGGTAGCTGGAAGCCATGCCATAGACCAGGCGCGAGATCGTGTCGGTCTCCTGGCGATAATTATCGGCTTCCTTTTTACCGGCCAGGTTGATGATGGTGCGATAATCGCGATAATCGACCGTCGGGCCTTCTCCGAACTCCGCCCGGATGTAGAAATCAGCGATCGAGACGATTTGCTTCACCCACCAATCGGGGAGCTCAAAGCCATACGCGTTCTCCCTGGCAGCCATGAAAATGACAAACTGGACTTCGTAGTTAAAATCGCTGCCTTCCGGGTAGTAAATGCCATAATTGAACATGTAACGTCCTGGCGCCAGCATGCTTCGGATCTGTTCGGGGTTGCACCACACGCGCGGTTCATCCAGGTTATTGGCGATCCACCCGTACGTGTTGGGTTTGAGCCTGAGCTTGAATTCGCGCCCGTCGCTGGTGCGTAAACCAAAGGTGTCGCTTTGGCGGTCGAAGCTGGTGACATAACCGGCTACTGTATCAGAAAAAGTAAAGTTAATCTCATTCATCTTGCACCATTCCTTATTCGTCAACAAATCCCTGGCTGATTTCGACGATGTTGCCTTCCGGATCAGCCACCCAAACAGTGCGCCAACCGGGGATGAAGGCATCGAAATCATAAGGGCCCAGGCTGATGTGCGCCTCGGCGCCTAATTCCGCCAGCTTGGCGTCCACGTCAGTCACTTTAAAGGCGATGTGGCGCCATTCGGAATACCATGGCCCATCCGCGGGGGCATGCGGCACAGGTCGCGCTTCTTTAGCCTTGAACAACTCCAGGTAAGAGTTCTCGTTCTTCAAGAAAACGATCTGGTTGCCATCTCCAAGAGGGAGAACCCGCGCCCGCCGGAAACCGAAATAATCGGAATAATACTTCTCCACTACCAGCGGGTCGTTGCAGGCAATCGCCATGTGATGAAAAGCAGTGCTCATGCTCATAATCACCTAGCCATTGAGCTGCTGCATTAGGCCATTCTGATCCCAGACATCCCACAGCTCGCTTATTTTGCCATCCCGAATACGGAAGATGGTGATGCCCAACATGGTGACATTTTTATTGGTGGGCGGCATACCGAAGAAATCGCCGGTATGCTTACCCACCGCCGTCCAACGGGTAACCACCTTGTCATTATTGATGATTGTGTCATCCAGTGTATATTTCAGGTTGGGGAAGGCAGTATGAATCGCCTCGACGAAACCTTTGCCAACCACCCGGTTGGGGATCAATTGACCGTTGACGTGGGCCTGGTAATTTTCTGTCAGCGCCTTTTCCCACAGGTCCATCTTGTGGTCGTTATAGACTTCGTAGAACAGATTGACGGGTTGCAATAAATCGTTAGCCATTGTATTTTCCTCCATTTTTACTTAGAACTGGGTTAGCCAGCAATTCGATGATCTTGTGAGCAAACTGGTGGCAGTGACCGCCAGTGCGCCCGGTTACCAGGTCGCCATCTACCACCACATCCTGGTCGGTGTAAATGGCGCCCATATTTTTGACGTCGCCGTACAGGTTAGGATGCGCCACCACCTGGCGGCCGCGCACCAGCTCCGGCACCGTCGAAACAAGCCACATTCCGTGGCAAATGATGCCCTTTAGAATACCCGGCTCGGCAAACGCCCGGCGGATAAATTCCACGGCCGGCGCCAGCTTGTTGAGATCTTCGGTATAGCGCAGCCGGTCAGAAACGAATGCCGAGGGGACGATGATGGCGCTGAAACTGCGTAATTCGTCGTCGCTCATCCCCTCAAAGCTCTGATTGCAGGAGAAAGGCACTTTATACTCGTGGCCGTAGAAGGTGATACTGGGCTGGCCCCATAGGCGGCTCATCCAACGCACTTCCAGCCCCTCTTCCGCAAAGCGGTGTTCATAGTAGAAGATCTCTTTCTCATAAAAATCACTCTCGATGAGAATACCGATCTTTTTACCTTCCAATCCCATACTGATAACCTTCTTTCTTTAGTATCTATCCGGAAAATTCGAAGGGTTTCACTTTTTTATTTTTCGGATAGGTTCTTAGTAACAGGCGGCGCAGCCGGCCTATGCCAATGAACCATCCGGGTACTGCACCATACCGGCGAAGTGGATGGCGATCTTGCCATTGCGCAGCACCCAGCTATCGGCAAAACGCATCTTGGCCACACCATCCTTCGTGTTCATGCGGATTTGCTCGGTGATCATTAAGGTCTGTGGGGCTTCTGTTTCACCCCAAAAGACGATGTCGGTCTCCAACCCATCGATACCAAGGATGCCCTGCATGTGCTCGCGCAACTGCTCCTTACCCTTATAGATGAGCGGCGTCTTCATGAAGCTGCTGATCAAAAGGCAATCATCGGTGTACTGATCGAGCAAGGCATCGATATTCTTATCCAGGATGTGCTGAATGTGCTCACGATACATACGGCCCAGCGGGGTATTGGGTACGTTTTCCATAGTTATTCCTCACCTAAAATAAAATTAGCGGCTCTGGCGCCGATCATGAAGCAGGCCGCCACGGTATTCCCACTGGTGACAGTGGGCATAACTGAAGCATCCGCCACCCGCAGGCCATCCACGCCGTAAACGCGCAACTGCGGGTCAACCACTGCCCGGGCGTCCTGGCCCATCTTGCACGTGCCGACCGGGTGCCAGAGCGTGGAGCTTTGCGAGCGAATGAATCCTTCCAGGTCGGCGCCGGGGCCTGGCACCAGCTCGGCGACATTCATATCCTTAAAAGCGCTGGAGTTGGCAATTTCACGAATCAAACCCACAGCCTCGACAAACACCTTCAGGTCGGCTGCCTGGGTCAGATAAGCCGGGTTGATCACCGGGGCCTCCAGCGGGTCTGCGGAGCGCAAGCGTACCTCGCCGGTGCTGAAAGGCTGTACCAGGATGGGCAGGAAGATGCAGGCCGGCACGGGAATATTTAACATGGGAGCCAGCGCCGAAGGCACACTGGGAGTGAAATTAAGCTGTAAATCCGGCGCAGCAGTACTGCCCTGGCGAGTGTTCACAAACAAGACGTTGCCCGTCAATAAGGTAGTATTGGGGATGTTGACTTTGGTCTGATAAACCACCGGAAGCTGCATGTGATCCTGCAAGTTTTTTCCTACGCCCGGCAAGTCGACCACCAAGGGTGTCTCACTGTTTGCCACGGATTTCAACTCATTGGCCGGCCCGATGCCCGATTGCAGCAAAAGCTTGGGCGAGAAGAAGGCGCCGGCGCTGAGGATAATTTCCTTTGAAGCCTGGGCAGTAAAACGCTGCCCGCTTTGCAAATACTCCACGCCCACCGCGCGCTGGCCCTTGAAAAGAATTCGCGTGACCAGGGCGCCGGTGCACAGGGTGAAATTTTCCCGGCTTTGCGCCGGAGCCAGGAATACGCTGGCTGCGCTGGCGCGCCGGTCTTGCGCGTCGATATGGAATTGCAGTAAGCCGGCGCCATTCTCCTGGCGCGCGCCGTTGCTGTCCCAGTACGGGCCGTCGAAGCCACATTCCACGGCAGCATTCATGAAAGGCTCCGAGCGCATCACCATGTCAGGACAATCCCGTACCGGGATCGGGCCGCCTACACCGTGATACTCGGATGGCGTACCCTGGTAATTTTCCAGGCTCTTGAACACCGGCAGGACCTGCTCGTAATTCCAGCCATCGGCGCCCAGGGAGTTCCACAAGTCATAATTACGCCGATTGCCGCGCACATACATCATGGCGTTGATCGAGGTACTGCCTCCCAGCACCTTGCCCTGATTGATGACCAGTGAGCGTCCGCCCAGGCCGGCCTGCTCGCTGGTGGGTAGTTTCCAATCGATATCCGAACCCCACAGGCTGACAAACCCGCCCATTTCGTGGATCGCCGGGGTAGTATCCAGCCCGCCAGCTTCCAGTAAAAGCACCCTGGCGCCGGCCTTGCTCAGGCGGTCGGAAATTACGCTGCCCGCTGCGCCTGCACCGATCACGATATAGTCAAACGATCCTTCAGATGCCATTGGTACTCCTATCGCCGGTAAGTCACCGGCAACGAAAAGTTTTCATTGCAAATTACCGGCACACGGCCGGCGTCTACCTGACCGGCGCAGTCGCCGGCTGGGCTTTGGCAGCTTCTTGCGCTTGCAGGGCTTTGGCCGCTTCCTGCGCTTGCTGGGCTTTAGCAGCTTCCTGCGCTTGCTGGGCTTTGATTTTCACCTCGCTCAAGCGCCTGGCGTTCAAATAGACCAGCAGCGTACTGGTGACGACAACCATGACGGCGTGCAAGCCCCAGGGCTGCGAGGTCTTCCAGGGGATCGTCACAAACACGTAATAGATGATCGCCAGGACAAAATAGATGCCCATACGCAGCAAATGGCCGCGGATATCTCCGGCGCGCTCGCTGCGCTCTTCACCTTGAATGGAGTGCAGCCGGTAGGAATGCCAGCCGGCCATCAGCAAGTGAAAAACGCCTAACGCAGCAATGTAGTACCAATAATACGGAGGAATGCCGGCCAGGAAGGCAAAGCTAAAGATCATGTAAAGCACTGAGAAACGCACCACGTCGAAAATGAACGTGGTGTAATCGAGCGTATAAGGAAAGCGCTCGATCAACAGGGAATAAGACAACCATACCGAGACGACGAAGAACAACGTGGCCAGAAAACCCACTGCGGTCAGGTCATGACTGAGGTTTCGAAAGTCATACGTCGGTCCGGTCGACCAATTAAATAAGGTACTCAATTTATTGAAAACGCTGACCAACATAATTGAGAAGAAAAACGTGACAAAGGTCGGCAAGCGCTGCAAGTAACGCGCGATTGGATCTGGATTCATTGAGTTACGCTTCCTTTCTGGTGTGATGGGTATCACTGTCCAGGATTTCGAAATGCATGCTCACATCCGTACGGTCCCTACCGTTCATTTTGAAAGACATCCCCGCGCATCTTCGCTGATTGGGCGAGGATGCCTTCCAATTAGATTTGTTCTACACGCCGGGCAAACCCGGGGCCAGCCCTACTTCTTCAACTGTTCCACCAAACCCCAGTCGTCCCAGTTGGCCCACGCCTCGGTGATCTTATTGCCGACCACGTGATACATAACCAGCCCTTTCCAGACGGCGCGCTTGCCTGACGGCGGAATCCCGGCAAACGTGCCAGTCTGCGTACCGGGTCCTTCAAAGCGCACTACCACTTTATCGCCTTCGGCGACCATTTCTACGATGTGCAGGGTCATATCCGGGAAGGCTGTGTAAAGCATATCCATTTGGGTATGCAGCCCCTGCTCGCCTTTGATCGCCTCAGGTACCGCCGAGCGGTCGATATAAAAGCCGGGCGCCGTGAAATTTTGGAACTTGGTGAAATCTCGTTCGACAAGGATCGCCTGAACGTAACCACGCACGATTTCTTTGTTTTGTTCGATTGAAGCCATAATTAATCTCCTTCCGCAATTACACCTGATTCAAAAATGTCTAACTTTCGTAGACCATCTTGATGCCATCGATCTGGCGCATCAAGCCCATCACGTCGTTTTCTACTATCGCTTTGGCCAACTTCCCCTCCGGTGAGAACCAGAAGAAGGTGACGCCATCGATAGCGACATTCTTATTACTGCCAGGCACATTCCGCCAGGTACCCACGTGTTTGCTGCTCATCGTCCACCAGCAAGCCGCCTTTGTATCGTCCGCCACAATGTCATTCGGCACATAGGTCAAACCCTCGAAGGCAACCCGATTAACGCTCACCATGCGCTTGAACCCCTCGATTGTATCGGTGCGGGTGAAGGCCAGGATAAAGGCGAATTTTGGATCGATAATTTCATCAATCGTGGCCATATCGCCTTTACTCCAAATCTCGGTCATAAAGCGCCGGATGGCGTCTTCATTTTCTTTTTTACCCATTATGGTTTATCCTCTTGAACCAGTATCAGTAACCTAAGCGGGCAATACACCCAGTTGTTGCATCAGCCCCAGGCTGTCTTGCACAACCCACATCTCGACAATTTTGCCGTCCTTGATCCGAAAGATATCGGTTCCGGTATCGGTCACCTGCTTGCCGGTCGGCGGGCGCCCCAGAAACAACCCGGTGTTGGTGGCAATGTAGCTCCAATGTGTGGCAACCAGGTCACCCTCGGCCAACTCGAGGTGGAGGGTGAAATGCACATCCGGAAAAGCCACTTGAGCGGTCTCGAACCACTTCGTCAGGGTTGCCGGCTGATGCGCCTGCCCACCAGGGAAGTGAAAAGTAACGGGTTCAGCAGCAATCTCACCAATGATCTCGCCGCGCTTATCGTTCCACAACTCATTCCAGTAACGCCGTACAACAGCTTTGTTTGCTTCAACAGACATAGCACACCTCTAAATATAAAAATTGGTAGGCATGCAGGATTCCCCTGCTCCCTGGTTGTTCGCTTACCCGGCGGGCGGCGGTGGCACCACACCAAGCTGCTGCAAAAGGCCCAGTTCGTCCACGTTGGCCCAGCGCTCGACGATTTTGCCATCCGCCATGCGCACGATTGTGGTGCCGGTGAAAGAGAGTTTTTTGCCGCTGGGGGGCATGCCCATCACCCCGCCGGTGTCGGTTCCGTTCAACGTCCAACGGTGGACGACCCGATCGCCAACATATATTTCGTCGTCGATGGTCAGCTTGATATCCGGCATGGCGCCGCGGAACATTGACACAATAGCCCGGAAACTGGCGCTGCCTTTCTCGGTCTTCGGTTTGCCGCCGACGGTCGAGTGATCGTCGGCGTCCGGCGAAATGAGCGTATCCAGAACAGTGAAATCGCCCTTATTCCATACTGAGTTGAAGAACTTCTCAGCAATCGCATTATTGGCTTCAGGTGAATAAGACATAATTGTTCTCCTATCTCTGTTGCGTAATTCAACTCTTATCCGGATCAGTTGCCTGGCTGCGGCAGGGGTACCACACCGAGCTGTTGTAACAGGCCCAACTCATCCACGTTGGCCCAGCGCTCGACGATCTTGCCGTTGGCCATGCGTACGGTAGTGATACCGGTGAAGGTGAGCTGCTTGCCGCTGGGCGGCATACCCATCACGCCCCCGGTATCCGTGCCGGTCAGAGTCCAGCGGTGGACTACCCGGTCGTCTACATATATTTAGTCATCAATGGTCAGCTTGATATACGGCATGGCGCCGCGGAACATCGAGACAATAGCCCGGAAACTTGCGCTGCCCTTCTCGGTTTTTGGCTTGCCGCCGACCGTCGAGTGATCATCCGCATCGGGTGAGATGAGCGTATCCAAAACGCTGAAATCGCCCCTGTTCCATACCGCGTTGAAGAACTTCTCGGCAATAGCGTTATTTTCCTCTGGGGTCATCGGGCGCGGATCGGGCCGGCGGGCCATCATCTGGTTGCTAAAACCAAGCTGATTGGCAACTACGTTCACACTGCGGATCTTACCGTTCCAAAACTCGAAGAAGTCGATCCCATATTCTTCCACCTGGGCGCCGCTGGGGGGTAATCCATTGAATTCGCCAACGTGCTTACCGGTGATGCGCCAGCGGATGGCGACTTTGTTTTCACTGGCGGCTTCGCGCTCCACTTCGAACTTCAAACCGCTGAAGGCGCTGCGCAGGTAGCTGATGTAACCGCGCAGGCTCTCATGCCCGGAGAGGGTCGGCTGGGTGGGCAGGCGGAACTGGAAATCTTCCGTGACGATTTCATTCAACACCGAGAAGCGCCCCTGGTTCATCAACTCGTCGAAGTAGCGGTGAGCGATGGCCAGGTTCTGCGCCGGTGTGGTGGTAGTGCGCGGGCTGGGCATAATGCCAAGCTGCTGGAACATACCAATCGTATCTTCGTGGCCGATCACTTCGACGATCTTGCCGTCCTTAAAGCGATGCCAGCTCATCCCGTCGATTTCGAAATAGCGCCCGTTGGGGGGAATATCACCGGCAACGGTGTGGATGGCTGACCCGAGATGGGTCCCACCGCCGCGCCAGCGCGTGATCACCATATCGCCAGAAGCCACCATATCCTTGGCGTGGATGTAGAAATCAGGGAAGCAGGCGTGCAGCATGGTCACCAATTCCTTGAAACCATCCGGGCCGATATAGGGTTC
>VFSW01002218.1_pt1 | contig 29429 bp, 22 predicted proteins | sample 5358111 | NCBI WGS metagenome assembly VFSW01 (sample SAMN11554181, study PRJNA540505) | mine drainage metagenome | isolation source: sediment from site ElyBrook_90M | place: USA: Ely Copper Mine, Vershire, VT | collected 2017 | reverse complement strand
TCCCTGATCGTCACACTTTTTCATACATCTCCTGCGCTCCGCCGCATTTCCCTCCCCGCTCTTTTCGCCCCCTCCCGTCAAAATTCTCCCGGTCCCTCACCGCTGCCCGTACACTTTAGTCTCCGGGAAGAAGGCAAACCATCCAAACCAGTACGCCAGATGCCCGCCCAGCCGCTCCAGCTTCTCTCCGCCGGGGCCATCGAGCGCGCTTTCTCCCGCGCGCCATTCCCGCCCCTGCTCATCCACCAGCTCCCCGGGCTTCGCCCCGCCGTGGAAGCTATGCCCTCCGCGCTCGTACGCCCTGGTCTCGCCCTCCAGTCCGCGTTCCGCCACTTCATTCCGCTGGCGAAGTGTGAAAGTCTCCTCCGGCCCGCGTTCTTTGCCTCCCTCGCCGTTTTTCGCGGCCGTATCCGGAGTATCTTTTTCGAGCAGCGCCAGCCGCGTCTCGGTCGGCATGGCCAGCAGCATCTCCTCGCTCAGCTCGCTCGCGAGTTTCGGCCGCTTTTTCAGCACCGCCTCGGCGGCCGCCAGCGGCAAATCATTCGCATACTCGATCTCTCCCGCCCGCCTGCCTTTCTGCCGCGCCTTTCCCGAAATCTCTCCCAGCGCTTTCCTCCAATCCGCCGGCAGCGCCACGCGCCCCGCTGCTCCGCTATACACCACCACCACGGCTTTCCCGCCCAGTGAATCATTCCCCACTCCGCCGGCCGCGGCCAGCGCCGCCAGCGGATATGCCTCCGCTTCTCCGCCAATCTGCAGAGCGAAGATTCGCTCCTTCTTTGCCAGCACGCTGCTCTGCCGCCATACAGGAAACATCAGCCCCGGCGTCCCAAAATATCTTCCATACACCGCTCCCGGCCGGTAATCGCGCTCATACCCGGTCCGCGGATCCACCACCTCGGTATTCGGATGCTCCTGTTTCCATTCGCCCCAGGAGCTCAGCACCATCGGCAATATCTTCAGTTTTATTCCGCGCCCCGCCAGCTTTCCGATCACCGGCTCGCCCGTCATTTGATTCCACAGCGAGTTGGTCTGCCGGTCGTACATCAGCTTGTTCGAGCGAAAGAGCATTCCCGATGATCCAAACTGATAGGTCACGCCTCCCGCCGTGGCGTCGTAGAGGATCCCCGCTCCGCACAGCGTGCAATAGGCCAGCGCCACCGCCTGCCCGCCCACCACATCGTTGGCCATCTCGTGCCAATCCAGTATTCGCAGCGGGTACGCTCGCGCGTCCCCGTGCAGGCTCACGCCAAACACCGGCTCGTCATCGCTCAGCTCGGTGGCCTCCGCCGCCTTTTGCATGCGCGGGTTCACCAGCGCCGGTATGCCATCCACGCGCACTCCGCCCCACACCACTTCCTCCACGCGAATCGTTGCCGGCGCTCCCGCATAAAGAAACGTGTGGAATCGCGGATCCACCAGCTCCGCATGCAGTTCGCCCTTCCATCCCGTATACCCTTGTGGGGCCGCGAACCCCTGCTGCGCGCCATACCACAGGAACCAGTGCACGAACTGGTCCCACGAGCTATCCTGCGGATCTGATTTTTCTCCGGTAAGCTTGTGCAGCGCTGCCTGCACTTCGTCATCCTCATCCCGCGAGGTCTCAAAGCGCAGCAGGTCAATCAGCGGCGCAACGAATTCCGTTTCCTTCTTGCGCTCAATTTCCCGGATCGCGTCGTGCCTATCCCCGGCGCTCGCCTTGGGCAGCAGCGCCGCCAGCCTCCGCGCCGCCTCCGCCCGCCCGGCCGCATTCGTGGCGGCCGTTTGCTGCGCCGCTTCCCGGCTCGCTCCCTGCTGCGTTTCGCCGCCGTCGCGGCCGCGCAACCGCGCCGCGCCCGGCATCCCCGCCGCCAGGCAGCATAGCGCCAGCGCCGCCGCCCGCTTCCGCCATCTCCGCCCACTCCCGAAAAGCGATTCCACTCTCACTCGGCTATAATCCCTTAGCGCCCATGCCTACCGCAATCATCTTCGGTCACGCCGCCCTCGCCGTCGCCTTCCGCGCCCGGCCCGCACTCGCGCGCCCGCAGGCTCGCCTGTGAAGCGCTGTCTCTCTCTCTTTGCCCTCGCTCTTCTCTGCGCCGTCTCCGCTTCCTCCCGCCAGAGCGTCCCCGCGAAGCCCGCCCCCGCTTCGCCGCAGGACAAAGTGGTGGCTACACAGGAATTCCTTAAAGCCGCCGACGAAGTTCTGGCCGACATGAGCAGGCTCCTGGACCTTCCTCTCAAAGCGCCCCTCAGGAAGAGCATCCGCACCCGCCAGCAAATCCGCGACTATCTCATTCAGGAGCAGAAGGAGGATAAGGACGCGGCACAGCGTTACGCCGATGAAAAGTCACTGGAAGCCTTCGGCTTCCTCCCTCCCCATTTTCCCCTCGATTCTTTTCTGCTCGATCTCCTCACCGATCAGGTGGCCGGCCTCTACGATTCGAAGAGCCAGGAATTTTACATTGCCGATTGGATTCCCCTGGCCGATCAGAAGCCTGTGATGGCCCACGAACTCACGCACGCCCTCGATGACCAGTATTTCCACATCGACGCCTGGGAGAAGGCTGCGCGCCCGAATGACGATGCCGAATTCGCCCGCGATGCGGTCGTCGAAGGCAGCGCGCTCGCGGCCATGATGGATTACACCCTCGAACCCGAAAAGATGAACATTCGCAACATGCCGGACATCTCCACGCTCATGCGCGAAAGCGTGGCCGCCGAAGCGCTGAAAGATCCCGCCATGGCCAAGGCGCCGCCCTATATCCGCGATTCGCTCCTTTTCCCCTATCTCGATGGCGCCTCCTTCACCCAGCAGTTCCTCAAGGCCAATTCCGGCTGGGGCGATTTCAAGCGCGTCTTCGAAATTCCTCCCACTTCCACGCAGCAGATCATTCATCCCGAGCTCTATTTCGCCGGCGTCCAGCCGCTTCCCATTTCCTTTCCCGCTTCGCTGGCGCGGATGGCGCCGCGCGGCTATCGCCGCCTTGAAGAAAATGTACTCGGTGAATTTGGGCTGAGCGAGTGGCTGAAACAGTATCTGACGCCGGAGGTGGCCGCGAAGGTTTCTCCCGAATGGGCCGGCGATCGCTACGCCGTCTTCGAGAGCGCCGATAAATCCAATCTGATGCTCATCGTCAAATTACGCCTGAATACCAGCCAGGGCGCCGCGGCGTTCTTCTCCGCCGGCTCCGCGCTTCTTCAGAAAAAATATCCCGCCAGCGCGCCGGAGGGCATTGCTCCTGAATTTGTAGGTCTGCCGAAGGCCGGCGCCTGGCTCCGTTGTGTCTCGAGCGAGTGCCTGCTGCTCGAGGGCGCGGGAAGGGAAGTATTCGATCAGCTCTCGAGCGCCAACCGCTGGCCCTCCTCGCCCTCCGCCGCCGCGCCGGCGCCCGCCGCGGTGCCATCGCGCCATCCCGGCATGGCGCCCTGAGCCGCTCCCGCGTCCTGCCTGCCGCCCGCCGGCCGGCAACCTCCTATTTCCTCTTTCGCCCCTCCGGCGGCGCTCCAAAGAAGTAGGTCACATCAAACTGCAGCCGCTCCGTAAATGGTTCCGCTGTGGTTCCTGGCGAGTTGATGGGCCGCGCGAAAATGCCCGTCCAGGCAAGCTGCACGTTGTTGGCGGCCTCATAAAAAAGCTCCACGCGATGCGCCGTCACGTTGCTGCTGGCGCGCAGTTCGCTGTAATTGAATGCGCCCAGCACGGCCTCGCGATCCGCATAGATCCGCGTGTAGCTGAATTCCCAATCGCCTTTCTTCTTCGTTTCTCCCGCGCGAGCCTCCAGCCAATAGCCTCGCCGTTCGCGCGCGATGCAGGGAAAATTCAGCGTGGCTCCGCTGGGGATGCTGCCTCCATTCGAGCACGCCCGCGTATTCTGCACGTAATCGCCAATCACCCGCAGCGGCCACTTCGCCGAAGCCGCCGGCAGATCCAGCCGCAGAATATTGTCGAATAGCCCGAACCGCGAAGCGAAATTGGCCGAGCGCAGCGTCGCCACGCCATTCGCGCTGGAATTTACCGTGGCAATCGAATTCATCTCCCCATTGGCTTCCAGCGCCAGCAGCCCCTCGAGCGGGCTCTGCCCGTTCGTCACGGAAAAATTTTCCGCCGGCGCCAGCAGCGCAAAAGCCACCGCATCCGCATTCTGCCAGTCGTAATAGGCGCTGTAGCCGCTCAGTTTCGCGCCGCCGGGCAGCCCGAATACCATCTGCACCTGCCCGCCGTACAGCATGCTGTTGAAATAGCTCTTGTTCGTTGACGTGGTGTAGTGATTTTCGGCGAAGGGAAGCTGGAAAGCCACCAGGTTCAACTGCTCGAGCGGCCCTGTTTTCACATCGAAATCCAGCTTTTCCGCCACGCCTTCCGGGTTCAAATCCTTGTCCCATGTCAGCTCCGTGCTGTACCACGGGTAGGCGAATTTGCCGCCCACCAGAGTGAGAAAGGGAAGTTCCCTGGGTTCGTATTGAGCGAATGCCTTATCCAGGAAAAATGGCTTGCGCGCGAAAAACTGGTTGGTTGTCTGGTTGGTGGAAATCGGCTGGCCAATGTCGCCTGACGCCAGGGAGATTCCTCCCGTAAAGGATTCCCCAAGCCGCGCGTCCACATTGAGCCGCACGCGATAACGCTCTCTGGTGCGATCCTGCGATCCGTCCGAAGGTCCGCCGAGGATGGGTTCTGAGCGCAGCCGGAAATCTCCGCTGAAGAGAAAGGGATTGTTCCGCTCGAAGCTCTGCTCTAGGCTCGTCAGCCGACCCTCGATCTGCGACGCATCCGCAGGAGCCTGGGGAGGATTTACCGGGCCGCTCATTCGCATGGCGCCGTCTGCCAGGTCCGGGCGTGCGGCCGCGGATTCCACGCCGCTGGGGCTGCCCGGCGCTTCTGACGTGCCTCGCAGACTTTCTATTTCCGCCTCGAGAGCGTCGGTGCGCCGCCGCTGTTCGGCCAGCGCCTCGCGCTGTTCTTCGATGGCCTTGGCCTGAGCCTCCAGGACTTGCCTCTGTTCCGCCAGAAGCTTGCTCAGCTCCGCCAACTGACCGGCGGGTGCGGCGGGGCCGGCACTTGAGGAGGGTGCGGCCGCACCGGTCTGCGCCGTGTGATCATCGGAGGCGTCGGAAGGGCCTGTGGGGTTCTCGATTCCGGGCTCCGCCGATGCGGCGGTGACGGGGAAAAGGCCTAACGAAAGTGACAAGCAGATCAGGAACATGCGGAGCTTCATAGGTTCCTCCCAGGGGGGCGCCAGCAATACATAAGTAGGCCCATAGACATTATCATAATAGAATGCCCTCGCGCCACTTCTTTGGCCCCTCCCCGCCTCCGCACCGCTTCCTTTTTCCCCGCCGTGGGGATTTGCCTCACACCGTGGCACAATGGGAATGCGCCGGGTCGCGCCACTTTCCGCGCCCGCCCGCGCCGGAGCGCATCCAATGCACGTGGCCATCGCCGCCGATCATGCTGGTTTCCCTCTGAAACAGGAGATCATTCCGTTTCTCTCGGGGGAGGGGCACGCCGTGCTCGATCTGGGCACATCGAGCAGCGAGCCGGTGGATTATCCTGATTTTGCGGAAGCCTTGGCGCTGGCAATCCTCGAGGGCCGCGCCGAGCGTGGCGTGCTGATCTGCGGCAGCGGCGTGGGCGCTTCGGTGGCCGCCAACAAAGTCCCCGGCATCCGCGCGGGCATCTGCCACGATGCCTATTCGGCTCACCAGGGCGTCGAGCACGACAACATGAACGTACTGGTTTTCGGTTCGCGAATCATCGGCGTGGCCCTGGCGCGCGATCTGGTGGCCATCTTCCTCTCGGCAAGATATACGGGAGAGGCCCGGCACGCGCGCCGGCTGGCCAAAATTCAGGCGATCGAAGAGGCATTTGCCGGACGCAGAAGTCCTCGTTAAAATTGTTTTATGCCAGAAGTTTTATTCGTGAGGGAAACCGATGAATCCACTGAAAGCACTGGAAGCGCAGGGCCAATCTGTCTGGCTGGATTACATTCGCCGGACTCTGCTGACCGGTGGCGAGTTTAAGGCACTGGCGGAGCAGGATGGCGTTTCGGGGATGACCAGCAATCCCACGATCTTTGAGAAAGCCATTGCCGGCAGCAGCGACTACGATGCCTCGCTTCGCGCCGCCATCGCCGCAAACCCTTCTATCTCCACCGGCGATCTCTTCTGGCGGGTGGCCATCGAAGATATCCAGATGGCCGCCGACATCCTTCGTCCGGCCTATGATCGCGCCGGGGGCGCCGATGGTTTCGTCAGCCTGGAGGTGTCTCCCACGTTGGCCCACGATACCGAGGGCAGCATTCGTGAAGCCCGGCGGCTGTGGGGCGAGGTCCGCCGCCCCAACCTGATGATCAAGATTCCCGCCACGCCGGCGGGGATTCCCGCAATCGAAACGCTGCTGAGCGAAGGCATCAATGTAAATATCACGCTCATGTTTTCATTGGAGCATTATGAAGCCGTGGCCCAGGCCTATCTTCGCGGGGCTTCCCGCTGCGCCCATCCGGAGCGACTCGGTTCGGTGGCTTCCTTCTTCGTCAGCCGGGTGGATTCCATGGTGGACCCGCTGCTGGAAAAGGTCGGCAGCCAGGACGCACTGAACCTTCGCGGCAAGATTGCCATTGCCAATTCCCGCCACGTCTACAGCCGGTTTCTGGAAATCTTTCACGGACAGCCATTTGCCGCGCTGCGCGCTCGGGGCGCCCGGCCGCAGCGAGTGCTATGGGCCAGTACAAGCACGAAAAATCCCGCCTACCGCGACGTCCTCTACGTCGAAGAGCTGATCGGCGCGGAAACCGTAAACACGCTACCACCCGGCACGCTGAAAGATTTCCGCGGTCACGGGCAGGTGCGTGGCGCAACCATACGCGAGGGCGCCGGAGATGCGCCGGCGCTGCTCGCCCGGCTCGAATCGCTTGGCATCCATCTGAGTGAGGTGACCGCCCGCCTGCAAGACGAAGGCGTTGCCTCCTTCGCGGATTCCTTTCAGAAACTGATGGCCGCCATCGAAGCGAAGCGCCATTCCCTGCTGGCTGCCGCGGCCGATACGGAAGCCTCCGCGCTTGGCCCGCTGGGAGGGAAGGTTACGGCGCGGCTGGCCTCCTGGCAGGCGGCGAAATTCGGGCAACGGCTGTGGGATAAGGATCCGACACTGTGGGCCGCAAAGCCCGTCCCGGAGATTACCGACCGCCTGGGCTGGCTGGCGCTGCCCTCCGCGATGGCTTCGCATGCGCAAGACCTGGTGGCCTTTCGCGAGCAGGTGAAGGCCGAGGGCTATACCCACGCCGTCCTGATGGGGATGGGGGGCTCCTCGCTTGCGCCAGAGGTCTTCGAGACCACCTTTGGCAATGCCGGCGGGTACCCGAAACTAATCGTACTTGACAGTACGCATCCGCAGGCCGTCCGCTCGGTGGAATCGAGCATCGACATCGCGCGAACCCTCTTCATCGTCTCCAGCAAATCGGGCACCACCACCGAAATGCTTTCTTTCTTTTATTATTTTTGGCAGGCCGCGGGGCGGCGCGGCGGCGCGCCCGGAGGGCAGTTCGTGGCCATCACCGACCCGGGTACGCCGCTTGCCAGGCTCGGCGCCGACCGCGGTTTTCGCCGCGTCTTCCAGGCGACGCCGGACGTGGGCGGCCGTTATTCCGCGCTTACGCATTTTGGGCTTGTCCCCGCCGCCATCATCGGCGTGGATATCCATATGCTTCTCGATCACGCCGCCACCATGCAGGAGGCCTGTGCCTCCTGTGTATCCGCGGCTGAAAATCCCGGCCTGATTCTGGGCGCCGCGCTGGGCGAGGCCGGGCTGGCTGGCCGTGACAAAGTAACCTTCTTCACCTCCGCGGGTGTGGCCGGGCTTCCGACCTGGCTCGAGCAGCTCATTGCCGAGAGCACCGGCAAAGAGGGCCGCGGACTGGTTCCCGTTGCCGGTGAGCCCGCCGGATCCATACCGGTCTATGGTTCCGACAGGTTGTTTATCCATTTCGCGCTAGCGGGAGCCTCCGACGCCGTGGCCGGCAGCGTGGCCGCGCTCGAAGCCGCTGGCCATCCCGTGATACGCATTCAGATGAAAGAGCTGGCGGATATTGGGCAGGAATTTTTCCGCTGGGAGGTGGCCATTGCGGCCGCTGGCGCTGCACTGGGCATTCAACCATTCAATCAGCCAGACGTGCAGCTCGCCAAGGATTTGGCGCGCAAGGCCATGCAGGCCCACAGCGCGGCCGAACCCGCCGGAGTAGTCCCGCCCGCTTCGTTTGCCGATGAGGCCGCTCTGCGCGATGCCGCCACTGCCTGGCTGACCTCAGCCAACGCCGGGGATTATTTCGGCATCGATGCCTACCTCGCTCCTCGTGCGGAGGTGACCGAGGCGCTCGAACAGCTTCGCGCCGTGCTCCGCGACCGCAAGCATGTGGCCACTATGCTGGGCTACGGCCCCCGCTTCCTCCATTCCACAGGACAACTTCATAAAGGGGGGCCGAATACCGGGCTCTTCCTGCAGCTACTGGATGATCCTTCCCCTGATCTCGCCGTGCCGGAAACCGATTACACCTTTGGCCGGCTGATCCAGGCGCAGGCGCTGGGGGATTTCACAGCGCTGACGCAGCGCGGCCGCAGGGTCCTGCGCGTGAAGCTCGGCGCGGACACCGCCGGGGAAATTCTTCGCCTGGCCGGAGTGTTTCGTGGCTGAAATCACCACGCTCTTTTGGGATGTTGGCGGAGTGCTGCTATCGAACGCCTGGGACCGCGACCAGCGCGGGCTGGCCGTGGAGAAATTCCATCTCGAGGCGGAGGAATTCGAGGAGCGTCACGAGCTGCTGCTGCACGGGTTCGAGACCGGGGAGATTACCCTGGCGGAATACCTGCAGCGCGCGGTTTTCTACCGTGATCGTCCTTTCTCCGAGGGGGAATTCCGCGAATTCATGTTCAGCCTTTCGCGGCCCGACCCGGAGGCCCTGGCCCTGATCAGCGAGGTGGCGCAAAGCCACCACTACTTATTGGCGGCGCTCAATAACGAATCGACCGATCTCAACCACTACCGCATCGTCACCTTTGGCCTGCGCGATTTTTTTTCCGCGTTTTTCAGTTCCTGCTACCTGGGCCTGCGCAAACCCGATTTTGGCATCTACCGGCAGGCCCTTCGCATCACGCAGCGCCGCCCAGAAGAATGCCTCTTCCTTGATGACCGTTCCCTGAATCTCGAATTTGCCCGCGAGATGGGCATGCGCACCCTCCTGTTCCGCAATCCCGGCGAGGCCCGCCAGCAGCTTCGCTCCCATGGCATCCAAGTGGCCGGCGGATGAGCCCGCCGGAGGCGCTCCACGCGTTTTGCCGGCGCGCTGGGCAAGGCGCCGGTGAGTATACTTGACATACAATTCGGAGGGGCCTCATGCTCACTGGAGAATGGCGAGTTTTTGCTGGCGATGCCGGATTGGCGCGCGCCCCCCCCCCCGGGATTAAAGCCGCCGGTGAAGCCGCCCGGGGGGGGGGCGGCGCCGGGGGGCGCCCGGGTTGGGGCGCGCCCCCCCCCGTCTTATTCCCCCGCCGCTACCCCCGCCGGGGGGGGGGGCGCCCGCGCCTGCTACGTGGCTCTTTCGGGCGGCCATACGCCCGAAAGCATGTACCGGCTGTGGCACACCGAGTTCCGCGCCGCATTTCCCTGGGAGAAAATCGAATGGTTTTGGGGCGATGAACGCTACGTGCCTCAGGATGATCCACAGAGCAATTTCCGAATGACCTACCTGTCTCTGCTCGCCGCCGCTCCCATTCCCCCCGCCAGAATTCACCCTATGCCTACCGGCTTTCCGGAGCCCCGCGATGCCGCTTCGGCCTACGAGCAGACCCTGCGGAGCCTGCTTCCTCATTCTGGCCCCGCGTTCGACGTGCTGTTTCTTGGCTTGGGCGGAGAGGGGCACACGGCCTCGCTCTTTCCCGGCTCGCCGGCGCTCGCAGAGGAGGAACGCTGGGTGGTTTCCACGCGGGTTCCCGCCGAGCCTCCGCTGCGCCTTACCCTCACTCTGCCGCTGCTCAATCGCTCCCGAAACGTCTTTTTCCTGGTGGAAGGCGCGCCAAAGCGGACGATTCTCCAGGCGATGCAGGCCGATGTGGGCGCCGCGGCACGCTACCCCGCAGCCATGGTGCGCCCGGTGGGCCGCACAGTCTGGTTCCTGGATTCGGCCGCCGCCGGAAGTCCCGCATTCCCGGCCCCCAGCCAGGGAACCGGCTGACCCAAGACTGTACTTTCGTACACTTGTTTGCATGCGCCCGTGCGCCTACTCTGTGGATGGAAGCATGGCTCCAGGCACGCCGGCGCAGTGCCGGCTGTCAGGACGGCCAAATCCAATTCGGGCGGTGCTGTATGTTCGCGGAGACTGCAAAGCATAAAAAGGGCGAAATGCACATGTGGCACTGGGCCTCCGCCACGAAGAGTGTCTCACCAGCCTTGTCGGCGGAAGCCTCGCCCGGAGCCCGGACGATGGATGCCGCGGCGCCTGATCCGGCGCTGCCGGTGCTTGCCTTCCCCCGCGCGGCATCTCCTGTGCCGCATGCTTCCGATGCAAGCGTGCTGCCTGCGCAGGGCACTCCGGCGCAAGTTGCCCTGCCGCCGCCAACTTCCGAAGCCGCGCCCTTGCCTGCGCCCGGGCCTCGCACGCTCCACCCTTCTTCCGCTACCAGCTCAGGCCGTCCGCGCAACCAGCGGGTTCTGATCCGTGTAGCCGTCAAACTTCAGGGCAGCATCAACGACGAAATACTCGCGCTCGCCTGCCAGACGGTGGCCGTCACGCCTCTGGGTGCCGACCTTCTGTGCCGCCGCAATCTTCCCTTGCATTCCCGGATGACTCTGGAAAATCTGGCCACTCGCCAGCGCCAGCCCTGCTTCGTTTCCCATTGTTCACCGCAATCAGATGGCGGATTCCTGCTTTCGCTGGAGTTCAAACAGGCTGCAACGGATTTCTGGCAGATTTATTTCCCGCCCGCCGGATGGCGTCCGCTGGACGATTGATGCCATTACCGTGAAGGGAAGGGAACTGGAGGAGCGGGCGAGGCGCGCGCTGGGCTAGGCGAAGGGCAGGCGGCCAAGATCCAGATTTCCGCCCGTGAGAAGGATTCCGATGCGCAGGGCTGGCTCGGCGTGTCGTGCCGCCAGCGCCGCCCCCGCGGCCGCGGCCACCGCCGCCGAGGGCTCGATCACCAGTTTCATCCTTTCCCACACAGACCGCATCGCCGAAACGATCTCCTCTTCCTTCACCAGCAGGATTTCGTCCACGCGCTCGCGCAGGATCGCCAATGTCAGGGGGCAAAGCGTGGCCCGCAGGCCATCGGCAATGGTTACGGCCTGCGCCGCAGGCTCGAGCCGCCTGGCTGCGAGCGATCGGAATGCATCATCGGCGTTCCGCGGTTCCGCTCCCACCACGCGCATCCCCGGTTTGCGGCTCTTCGCGGCGATGCCTGTGCCGGAGAGCAATCCCCCTCCGCTCACCGGCGCCACGATCACTTCCAGCTCCGGCTGTTCCTCGAGCATCTCCAGCGCGGCGGTGGCCTGCCCGGCGATCACCGCAGGATTGTCGTAAGGATGGATCAGGCGTGCGCCGGTTTGCGCCACCAGCGCCTGTGCCGTGGATTCCCGCGCCTCCAGCGTCGGTTCGCACAGCGTCACGCGGCCTCCATAACCCGCCACCGCGCTCTGCTTTGCCTGCGGCGAATTCGCGGGCATCACGATCCAGGCCGGAATGCCCCGCAAGCCCGCGGCATAGGCCAGCGCCGCCGCGTGATTTCCCGAGGAATGAGTCACCACGCCGCGCGCCGCTTCCGCCTCCCCGAGCGAGAAGACCGCGTTCACCGCACCGCGCGCCTTAAACGAGCCTGTCTTCTGGAAATTTTCACACTTGAAATACAGCCGGGCGCCCGCCTGCCGGTCCAGCGTCTTGCAGGTCAGCAGCGGTGTCGTGTGGATGTGCGGTCGCACGCGGGCTTGCGCCGCGAGCATTTCCTCGAAAGTAGGGCCCGCCGCCATCCCGTGCGCTTAGCGGGAGGCGCCGCCCGGCGCCGTCACAGATGTCTTCGCCACCGTGCTATTTTCAAACTCATCCAAAACGCGTACGGCCACCGTGTGCTCTCCCGCCGCAAGCCCTTTCAGCTCCACTGTGTATTTTTCTTCCCGGGAATCCGATAGCCGCCCCACCGGAAAGATCAGCTTCCAGGAACCCGCATCCACGCTGTATTCCGCCTGTTGGATCACGCTCACACTATCCCGCGCCGTGAAGCTCACACGCACATTTTCCCCCGCGGCTTTCCCCTCCAGGCCGGTGATCTCCGGCGGCGTATTATCCACCACGAAGCGCCCCGAGACGCGTTCCGTACCCAGAGCCTCCGCTGGCGGATTCGAGGGCGCATCGGAAGCCACAATCTTCAGGTAGTAGGCACCATCGGGCATCGCCGCCGTATCCCAGGAATAGAAATGCACTGTAAGTTTTTTTGCCAGCAGATGCCAATCCTTCTCTCCCTCGCCGCGGTAGAAGACCGAGAATATCAGGTCGTCACGGTTATCATCGTGCGCTGCCCAGATCACGCTCTGGAATCCTTTGGCCTTGAATCCCTGCGGAGGTATCTCCTGTTTCTGCCTTTGTTCCGCTTCCGCAACGAATTGGGCCAGATTCAATCCCGCGGTGGTCTCCGGCATGTGCAATTGCACAGGCGTGGCGCCGCCATTGATCGGCCCCTGGTTCGAATAGCCCTGCGCCCGCACGCCCGGATCCTGGAGCGCAATACCATCGATCACCGGGGCCACGTTATTTGGCTGGTAGGCCAGGCTCACCCAGCTCACTCGCGCCGCCCGCTCCCGTGGCGCGCGTGGAAACACCGCTTTCCATTGCGCGAAGCGTGCCGCGGGTACCTCCGCCTTCTCCCCCAGATGATTCGAGTAGGGCCCCGCCCACTCGCTCCAGTATTTGTCCGGATTCGGCGCGTTGCCGGACCGCACGTAGAATTCCACCGCGCCCTGGCCTTCCGCGCCCGGCCCCCACCAGGTGAGCGTTCCCCATTGCGAAAAGAGCCTGCTGTCAAATGCCTGCGAAACGAATTCAGCCTTCGCGGCCCCGTCTGGACCCAGCTCCATCACCTCTCCGGGATTCGCCGTCGCCGCGTATATCTTGCCCCCCGGGCCGCTCGCCAGGCTCGTCACCTGCCCCGCGCTGCTTTTCGCCACTACAACATACTCCCCGTTTCCTTCCAGCTCGAGCAATCGTCCTTCATTTCCCGTTCCCACCAGCAGCTTGCCTTCCGCCGAAAGCTCCAGTGTATAAGCCAATTCTTCCCGAGAGGTCCAGAGCACCTCGGGGGAGCCGTCCGCGTGAATCCGGTACACTTCTCCGCCGCCTGTTCCTCCGAAGAGGATTACGGGCGGCGGGCCTGCCTGCGCCTGCATTGGGGCTCCTGCTGCGGCCGAAGCCTGTGCCGCTGCCGCCGCTGCCGCATTCACCGTGAAATTCATCACCGCGGGGCTGCCCTGCAATTGCGGGATGTTCCCCTCACCTGTCTTTTGCCCCACCGCGGCCGCATAAAGCTCCCCCGCGGGTCCCGGCAGCAGCGCTGTAACTTCCTTCTTCGCTGTGGAATAGATCACGAAAGCTTTCCCCGCCGAGGGCAATCCGGCAGCCGGAGCCGCCGCGGATTCCACGCGAAGGATCAATCCATCGGGGTCGGTCCCGATGAGCAGCCGGCCCGCGCCATCCAGCGCCAGCGCGCGCGCATGATGTTCATCGCTCTGAAAATACACCTTTCCTTTTCCATCTTTCCCCACCACAAACACTTTCCCCTCATCTCCCGTGCCGACAAACAGGTTGCCCGAGCGGTCAAACGCCAGCGCCCAGATGTATTTCGCCTGCGGATCGAAAAACACGCTCTGCTTTCCATCCGCTGTCACCCGGTAGACTTTCCCTTCCGGAGCCGTTCCCACGTACAGGTTTCCCGAATGATCCAGCGCCAGCGATTGCGCCGTCAACTCCGGCGATGCGAAGACTTGCGTGGCTTTGCCGGCGACATCGAAGCGAAGCACCTTGGCGGTGGATCCTCCCGCGGCGTAGAGATTTCCCTTGCCGTCGGCGAGCAGTGCCCACAGGTAGCTCACATTCGGATCCGCATACATTCGCAGCTCGGGCGCCGGCCCGATCCATCCGCTGCTGCCCACCTCCACTCCATCCGCCGTCCCTTTTTCAAACTCCGCAAAGCTTTCTTGCCGCCAGGCGTGCGTGTGTTCCGCGCGCGCCACGCCCAGCAGGCCGCAGGCGGCCACCGCGGCTAACCCCGCCCTCCGCATCCATCTCTTCACGCGCACGCTCCTCCCGGTTTCCATTCTCATCTCACGCTCACCGTCAAGCTCTGCTGCCCGCTTATCGCTTCTTCCATCCCATACGAGGTTTCCCCGATGTTTGATTCCCCCAGCACGAAGCTGCCTCCGGCCCCTTTCCTCTGTTGCAGCACATTGGCCGCCGAGGGCGGCACGTCGGGCAATGGCGTTCCATCCAGCACCAGCGTGGGCCCCTGCTGCCGCAGAGAGACGTACATCCTGTCGCCGCGCCTTTCCCGATTGAGTTGTGCGATCACCGCTTCCAGCCCCGAATAGCGCGTCTGCGGGGAATTCGCGAATGCCTGCTCGATACGGTCCAGCGAATCGGCGTCGCTGACGATAATCCGCAGCGGCCCCGGCACGGCCTGCGCGGGCACTTGCACCTTCACCTCCCGCACCACCGGGGCACCTCGAAATGGCCGCAGCAGCACTTTCACCGTCATGGTTTCGCCCGGCCGAACCTGCCCTTGCTCGCTCCACACGTTCTCGATGCTCGCCTCATGTTTTCCGGGCACGCTTTTTATGTTCAGCAACACGCTTTCCACCCGCGGCTTCTCATAGGGGTTTCCCATCAGTTTGGAAAAAAGCGCCTGCACGCGCGCCGCCACGGGCACCCCATCCGGCACTGGCGAATCCATCGAGGTGAAATAATCCTGCAGGCGCACCGCCGTGTGCCCGGCAATCTCGATGCGCCCCTCGAGCGAAATCGTCGATTCCTCCCCGGCCGCCGCGGTTCCCAGCAGGGAATTGAGCGAAACCAGGCCCATCAGCAGCGGGGTGAGCTTGGGATAGTTCACCACCTCGAAGTGCATGCTCTTCGTCTTGCCCGGTGTCTGGACCTCAATATCGAGCGGGATCATAGCCGGACCTTTCCCCAGCCGCCCGGCCACCGCTGTCGGCCGGTCTTCGGTCACCGTGCCGATGACGGCTCCGGTGGTCATAATCTTCGTGGATTCCAGCGCCGAATCGAGCGTGGTAAGCACGTGCGCGCGTTCCAGCGGGAAGTTCACCGCACCCATGCCCAGGAACGGATGCCCGCACAGGTACACCGTATGCTGGATCACCGCCGTAACGGTGCATCCCGCGCTGAGCGATAGATCTCCGCGCACCAGTCCAATCCCGGCCATGCTTCCCGGCGCCAGCTTGCCACCCGGCTCATCTTCTCCGGAGGTCCCGCCAGCGATCATCTTTCCCAATCCCACTTGTTCCAGTTGCCGCGCGTACTGCCCCACCGCTTCCGGATAAACTCCCGAATAGACCAGGGGCGCGTCAATTGCCACCAGCGCCGTCCCCGGCGCCGCCCCAATCTGTTTGGCCAGCGAATCCGGAAGCGCAACGTTGCCGGCGCTCACCGGCCCGGCGGCTTGCAGCATTTCCTCGATCGGCGTCACGCCGCCAATCGCTTCCCGGGTGAAGATACCCAGCTTGAGCGAGAGCGCGCCGGCCAGTTTCCCTTCGAAATAAACCGGGCTGCCGCTCATTCCCGCCACCACCCCGGATTGTTGCGCCTTCGCGCCCTTCAGCCTCACCAGGATCACGTTGGTCTTCGGCCCCAGCGCGTTCGGCAGCACGCCAATCACTTCCAGCTCGATCTTTTCGATCTGGTCGCCCGCATAAATGGTATAGGCTTCTCCGGTCATCCCCGGCTTTACCTCCGCCAGTCGCATCATCGGAGCTTCCTCTGCCGCGGGAAGGGAAGAACCCGCGCACAGCAGAACCAGAATCAGACCACCGGCCCACAGCCTGCCATTGAGTTTGCGCATGAATTCTTAATCATACTTGCTGTGCCTTAGCCCATGCAAACCCTGCTTTCGGCCCCCGCATCACCTCCGTGTAAACTAGCCACATGAGCCGCGTCGTAATCCGCCCTGGCCCGCCCATCACCGGCATGGCCGAACTTCCGGGCGACAAATCCATCTCCCACCGCTATGCCATCCTGGCGGCGCTGGCCCGCGGTCCCAGCCAGATTGAGAATTTCTCTACAGCGGAGGATTGTGCCGCCACGCTGCAATGCCTTCGCCGCCTCGGCGTGCGCATCGAGGCGCAGCCCGGCCGCGTCATCCTCCACGGCGCCGGTCCGGATTCCTGGCAGGCGCCTCGCCGCTCCCTCGACGCCTCCAATTCCGGCACCACCCTGCGCCTGCTTGCCGGCGCGCTTGCTTCCCGCCCGTTCCGCTCCTCGCTCACCGGAGACGCTTCGCTCCGCCGCCGTCCCATGCGCCGCCTGCTCGATCCGCTCCTCCTGATGGGCGCGGAGATCGAAGCCCGTGACGGGCAATTTGCCCCGCTGCGCCTTCACGGCCGCCAGCTTCACGCCATCCAGTATTCCCTGCCCGTGGCCAGCGCTCAGGTGAAATCCGCTCTCCTGCTTGCCGCCCTTTTTGCCGCGGGACGCACTTCCCTGACCGAGCCCGCCGCCACACGCGATCACATGGAAATTGCTCTCCGGGAGTTTGGAGTTCCGGTGGTCACCTCGCGCCGCACCGCCCATGTGGAAGGCGGAGGGAGCCTGCAGGGACGCTCGCTCTGGGTGCCCGGCGATTTTTCCTCCGCGGCCTTCCTTCTCGGGGCCGCGCTCGTCGTTCCTGATTCCCAGCTTCTGCTCCGCAACGTGGGGCTGAATCCCACACGCACAGCGCTGCTGGACGTGCTGGTCTCCTGGGGTGCGCCCTTGCGCGTTTCCGGCGTGGAATCCCGCGGGGGCGAGCTCTTTGGCGATCTCTCCATTCATCATGGAGCTCTCGAGGGCGGCCTGCTCTCCGGTGCTGAGATTCCCCGGCTGATTGATGAGCTGCCCATCCTCGCCGCGCTCGGGCCTTTCACCGCCTCCGGCGTCGAAATCCGCGGCGCCGGCGAGCTTCGCCTGAAGGAAAGCGATCGCATTGCCGTGCTGGCGGATAGTCTCCGCCGCTTGGGGGCCTCAGTGGAGGAATTTCCTGATGGTCTCCGCGTTGCCGGGCGCTCCGCGGGTGCGCTTCGCGGCGCTCGCCTGGACCCCGCCGGCGATCACCGCATGGCCATGGCGCTTGCCGTTGCCGCTCTCGGCGCTTCCACGGAGTCCGTCCTCCGCGGCGCCTCCTGCGTCGCCGTTTCGTTCCCCGATTTTTTCACTCTTCTGGAAAAGCTTCGTGGCGGGAAAGTCTAGCTTTCTTTCCTCAGTGCAATCGTCCCGTAGCTGGTCTGCACCTTCAGGGCGGGTCCGTGCGCCTCGCCATAGCTTCCATCGAGGCGGTTATCTTCGTTCTGCTCCACGGCTTTCAGCGTCGCCGCCGTAAAATCCGAATCAATATCTCCGGTCCGCGAATAGAGGCTGGCGGTGAAACTGGAATGCCCTGGCAGCGTGACGGTCACGTTTCCCGATTCATTCAGGATGTTCAGTTCATCCTTCGGCGGCTGCGTCAGCCTCACATCCACATTCCCGTTCTGATCCTCCACCTGTATCCGCCCCTTGACGTTTTCCACCGTGACGTTCTTTTCCTTCGTCGTCAGCAGCAGGTTGCCCTCCGCGTCGGTGACGCTCAACTCCCCTGAATCGCTCTCCAGATGGCCGGGCAGCGGCCCCAGCGTCAAATCCGTTCTCGAGGAAATGAAGCGCGTCGCCTTTCCCACGGCATGGATGCGCACCGGCCCGTAATATTCCCCTTCGATCAGCACGCTTCCCCCCACGTTGGAAAGTTCCACCTCGTCTCCTCGGCCGGAAAGATGCACGTCTCCGCCCACTCCCAGCAACCGCACCGTCCCGTGCTGTGTTTCCGCGCTCACGTCGCTACCGGCGTTGTGCACCTCCACTTCTCCCGAGGCCGAGATCACGTGGACCTTTCCGGCCACATCGGAAATTGTAATATCGCCGTTCTCGCTTGAGGCGGTCAGGTTTGCCTGTTTCGGCAGCTCCACGTCCAGGTCGATTCGCGCCCCCTCGTCGCCCGCGCCTGAGGTGCTGGGCTGGACCACGAAGGTGTCTCCCACCTGTTTTAGGCTCACATGGATGTCGCGCAGGCGTTCCTGCGCCCGCTGCTGGCTTGTGCCGTGTGCCGTCCGCGTGGCCACCACGCGCATTTCTCCCTGATCCACCGTATGCACCGTGATGCTTCCGCGCACCGTCGTCACTCTTACCTTGGCCCCCGCCGGTATAGTCATCGGCGTCAGCTCCACGCTGTCCGCCGCGGTCTTCTCAAATACTCCCATCGAAAATCCCATGTCGGGATCCTTCTGGTGCAGCCAATCCAGGCCCAGAACTCCCGCAAGCAGAAACACTCCCACCACCAGCAGCAGGGCGTCTCCCCCTCCCAGCAGAATGGGACGAGGCCCTCCCTCCCGCCTCGATACTGTCACTTCAAACAGCCGTGCCAGCCCCCAAAAGATCAGCAGCAGCGGCCAGTATCGCAGCAGACGGTCTATCTCGAAGCCCGGCAGCGCCTGCCTCATCATCAGCAGCACTCCCAGCAGCAGGATCACCATCCCGCTGAAGAGCCCTCCGCTTCGTCCTCTCTCGCTGCTCATTTTTTCGCCATCCTCGGTTCCGGTCTCCGCTCGCGCGCTCCGCCTCGATCTTCGCTGGTGCCGGCCCTAGCGTGTGGCCGCGTGGCCTTCGTCGCTCGCCAGCGATTCCGCCACTTTCACCACTCCAATGCCGATCAGCAGGATGGGCCACAGGTCCGTGAAGGAATATCTCCCGAACTGTCCCACCAGGAACAGCACACCCAGAATGATCAGCACCACCGGCCCCATCAGCGCTCGTATCCGGCAGCGCGCGCATTGGCATCTTTTGATTTCCTCCGCCATTGTCCTTTCTCCTATTCCGCCTCTCGCATCCGCTTCCATAGCAGCCACCCTCCCAGCGCAATCAGCCCCAGGGGCCACGCCGCTCCCAGCCATTCGGCTCTCAGCAGCCCGAAATTCGAGAGCAGCAGCAGCACGCCAAGCACGATCAGCACAATCGGCCCCGCTGGCAGGGCGGCCCTTTCCCCCGGGCCGAAAAGCCCCGGCGCCGCATCGCCCGCGCGCTTCGCCGCTGCCGTCCGGTAGGCATCGATCGGCATGAAAACGCAGAAAATGGCCAGCACTATTCCAAAAAACGCATCATAGTTTCCCGGCAGGTCCGAATTCAGCAGGCCGACGAGCGACGCGAAGATCAGCACGTGGATCGCGCCCTTCATGTACTCCCCATTGACCACTGCGCCCAGCCCGGGAATGAATCCTAGAGCGCAAGCCAGGCTGGGGCTCGGCCCCGGCTGCGCCACCCTGGGCATCGTCCCGCTGCCGCTCGGCATCTCTGCCGTGGCGGCAAGGGCTCTGGCTGGAGCGGACCCCGGCGCCAGCAGGCCCGCCAGGCAATCCTCGCAGTAGTATGATCCCTTCACTTCGCGCACGCATTCTCCGCAAAGCGCCTTCCCGCAATTCCGGCAGAAACCCTTTGGCTCCGCCTCCGTGTGCACGGCGCATTTCATCGCATGCTCCTTCCCGCCAGCGGCGCCAGCATCACGGCTTCATACATCCCCGTGAAATTTGCGCTGTGCCCTGGATGGTGTTCTTCGGTGCGGTCATTCGGTCCGGGCGTAATCGTTCTCTGCGGGGTCTCCGGCGAAGGCTCCGGCTCGTTCCGCAGCCGGGATTGAATCTCATAAACCACCCGCAGGTCATTCACGTATTTCACACCGCGTGCGTAGACCAGATGCGCCTGCCGATTCGCCGAACGCAGGATGCCTGCCGGCGTGGCCGCGTTTCCCCGCATGCGCGCCGGAAGCGTGAATTGCGCCACCAGCGCCAGCGTCGCCAGCGCTCCCGCCATTCCCACCAGCACCTGCGGCTTCCAGAGTGATTTCAGCCATGTCCACGCTTCTCCGCCCCTCGTGCTCTTCCGCGGACCCAGCGTCTGCTCCAGAATTTTCGCGGCAAGCTGCGGCGGCGCTTCCATCCCGCCTTCCATCTCCGCCATAGCTCCCAGCAGACGCCTCATCTGCGCTTCCAGTGCCGCGCACTTCGCACAGTCCTGCAGATGCGCTTCCATCTCCTGCGCTTCCGCCGCCTCCAGCGACTTTTCGATGTAGTCGCTCAGCCGCTCTTCGATTTGTCCGCAGTTCGCTTTCATATCCGATCCCGGCTTTTTCGCCTTATTCCGGCCGTACGCCCATGGCCGTCAGCAGCCGCGCCATCTCGATTCTCCCGCGATTGATCCGGCTCTTCACCGTTCCCTCCGGCACGTCCAGCACCTTCTGTATTTCCCCATATTCCATCCCCTGCAAATCCCTCAGGATCACGGCTTCCCGCAGGTCAGGAGAAATCTGGCCCAGCGCCTTCTGCACTTGTGCGCTCAATTCATTCGCCTCCACGTAACGGTCCGGCGCTCTCACCGGTGAATGTTTCTCCTCCACCTTCGGCATCACGTCTTCCAGCGAATCAGTCACCCGGTCCCTCCTGGTCCTTCGATAATTGTCCACCAGCAGGTTCCTGGTCACTCTGGCCAGCCACGTCCCAAAGGCGCCCTGCGCCGCCCGGTAGCTTCCCAGTGTCCGGTAAACCCTCAAAAACACCTCCTGCGAGAGATCTTCGGCCTCCGCCCCCCGCCCGGAGAACCGGTAGCACATCCCATACACCCTTCGCGTGTGCCTGCGCACCAGTTCCTCCCAAGCCGAGCCTTCGCCCTTCAGGCAACTCTCCACCAGTTGGGCGTCCCCTTCCAATCGTTCCGCCGCCTCGTTTCCCTTCGCACCTTCCGGCCTCATCTATCACAACGCATTTTCACCCCGGAAAGTTCCTTCCCGCCCGCATCTTATATTCCAATGGGCACGCGCACAAGCCGCTTCAAAGGCCTGTGGCCACGCGCGAGGCCGGGCAGCCACGGCAGGCCCATCCCCTGGCCGCGACGCGCGCCGCCGCCCTCGGTGGCCCTCATATCGCTGGTGCCTGCCGTCCGCCTTTGGGTTACACTTGGGTTTCTTTCCGCGTCAGGAAGGGAGTCACAGTGGACCAGCCAGCGCTCCAGCCGCGTCTTTCCCGCCACACCATTCCTTTGGGCCGGATTCTCGGCATTGCCGTGGACCTCGATTACTCCTGGTTCCTCATTTTTGCCCTTCTCACCTGGATTTTGGCCGTCAACTATTATCCCGCTCAGTTGAAATCCGGCCGGCCGATGGAATTCTGGCTGCTCGGCGCCTCCACCGCTCTGCTGCTCTTCGTCAGCGTCCTGCTTCATGAGTTTGGGCATTCCCTGGTGGCGCGCCGCTTCGGCATTTCCGTCCCTCGCATCACTCTCTTCATTTTTGGCGGCGTATCCCAGCTCGCCACCGAACCCACCAGCGCGGGCGCTGAATTCTGGATGGCGCTTGCCGGCCCCGGCGTCAGCTTTTCCCTGGCTCTGCTCTTCCGTCTTCTCCAGCGCCTGCTCACTTCGCTTCCCCTGCTGGCGCTGGCCAAGTATCTCGTTCTTATCAATATCATGCTCGGCCTCTTCAATCTCATCCCCGGATTCCCTCTGGATGGCGGCCGCATTTTTCGCGCCATCCTCTGGCGCGCCTATGGCAATTTCCGCCGGGCCACCCTGATTGCCTCCAGCACCGGCCGCTTCTTCGGATTCCTTTTCATCGCCCTCGGAGTCTGGATGGCCCTTTCCGGAAATGTCCTGAATGGCATCTGGATCGCCTTTATCGGATGGTTCCTCGAGAGCGCCGCAGTGGCTCAGGTCCAGCAGCAGCTCGTCCAGGGATTGCTGGTGGGGCACAAAGTCTCGGAAGCCATGAGCCGTGATGTGGTCTCCATCTCTCCCACCGAGACCATCGAAAGTCTGGTTCACGATCATGTGCTCGGCGCCGGGCGCACCAGTTTCGTGGTTTCGGGCGATTCCGGTTTCGCCGGGCTGCTCACCCTCGATGCCATGCGCCATTTCCCTCGCGAAGTCTGGCCCTCCACCACCGCGCAGCAGGCCATGATTCCGGCGGGGCGCGTGCCCGCCACCTCTCCCTCCGCCGAGCTTTCCTCCGCCCTGGAGGGCATTGGCCGCAACGGTTTCGATCAGCTTCCGGTACTCGAGCAAGGTCGCATCGTCGGCATGCTCTCCCGAAATGACGTGGTCCATTACCTCGGCATTCTCCATGCTCTCCGCGCCTAGTTTTCCCCTCCGGAGCGTTGCGCTCTCCGGCGGCCACGCGCATTTCCCGCCTCGCCACGCCAGCCCCGCCTCGCCGTGCCGTTCGTGCCTTTCGCACCTGCGACGTACCATATAAGACACTCCCCCCTGCGCCGCCCAATTTTCACTCTGTCCGCTCGTGCTAACGTGTTTTTAGCAATTTAATGCTCGTTGTTGGATTGCTCCTCTCGTTGTAAGGCGCCGGAAGCCCTGTATTCAAGGCTCCTGACCTCTGGCGCTGTTCCCCCTTCGCGAATCGCTTCAGATTATTTCCAGGAGGCCATAGGAATGGCCAAGCATTGGAACTGGCTCACCCGGTTACACAGTCACGCGCTTCTCTTCTACCGCTTAGCTTCCCTGGTCTTGTTCGCCTCCGCCGGCCTTCTCCTCCTCCCCTCGGCGTGGCCTCAACAGGCCCCTCCCCAGCCGCAGCAGACGCCTCCACAGGCGCAGCAGACCCCTACCCCGCAACAGCCCCAGGACCTCGCCAGCAAGAGCCTGGAGGACCTAATGAACATTCAGGTGACCTCCGTCTCCAAAAGAAAAGAAAAGCTTTCGCGCACCGCCTCCGCCATCTTCGTCATCACCCCGGAGGACATCAAGCGTTCCGGCGCCACCAACATCCCGGATCTCTTGCGCATGGTTCCCGGCCTCGACGTGGCGCAAATCAGCGGTGATACCTGGGCCATTAGTTCCCGCGGCTTCAATTCCCAGATCGCTGATAAGCTCCTCGTCCTCATTGATGGCCGCTCCGTTTACACCCCTCTCTTCTCCGGCGTCTTCTGGGACGAGCAGGACGTGCCCCTCGAGGATATCGCCCGCATCGAAGTCATTCGCGGTCCCGGCGCCACCGTCTGGGGCTCCAATGCCGTCAATGGCGTTATCAACATCATCACCAAGCCCGCCAAGGATACACAAGGCGGCCTCCTGCAGGGAGGCGGCGGCACACACGATGCCATCCTCGGCCTCGCACAGGATGGAGGCACCTTCAATCAGGACACCAGCTACCGCTTCTTCGTGACAGGATTCAATAATAATAATTTCCCCTCGCTCTCGGGCCAGGATGGCCAGGATGGTTTCGGACTTCTCCACGGCGGCTTCCGCGTGGATTCCAAGCTCTCCGACAAGAATTCCCTGACGTTCCAGGGCGACCTCTACCAGGGGGCCGAAGGATCTGTAATCTCCGTCCCGCTGCTCACGCCGCCCTATGGCCAGCAGTTAAACGACACCACACTTGTCGCCGGCGGCAATCTTCTGGGCCGCTGGGACCACACCTTCTCCTCCCGCTCCGATACTTCTCTTCAGGTCTATTTCGACCGCAGCTCGCGCTCCGACTCGGTCCTCTCCCAGGATGTCAATACCTTCGACATCGATTTCCAACACCATCTCGTCGTCGGCGATCGCCAGAACATTGTCTGGGGAGCCGGCTATCGCGTCTTCGATTACGTCTCCGCGGGGAGCCTCTCCGTATCCTTTAGTCCGGCTACGGCCAGCTACCAGGTTTTCAGTTCTTTTATCCAGGACGAGATCGCACTGGTGCAGGATCGCGTCTATCTCACCCTCGGCTCCAAGTTTGAACACAATGACTTTACGGGCTTCAATGCCCAGCCCAGCGCCCGCATTTCCTGGTCCATCGATAAGGCCAACATGGTCTGGGCAGGCTTCTCCCGCGCACTCCGTACTCCCTCAATCGCGGAAAGGAGTTTGGTCAATAATTTCGCCGCTTTTCCAGGACCCGGTGGCCTCCCCATCCTGCTCAGTGTCGCGGGAGACCCAGCCACCACGAACGAGAACCTCGATGCCTATGAGGTGGGCTATCGCACACAGCCGCTCTCCAATCTCTCCCTCGATCTCACCGCTTACTACAATCGCTACGGGAATCTCTCCACCTTCGAGCCCGGCGTCCCCTTTTTCCAGCCCAATCCTCCCCCGCCCCACATCAACGTCCCTCTCTTCTACTCGAATATGCTGTACGGCGAAGCGCACGGCGTGGAAGCCTCCGTTAGCTGGCAGATCTCCAAACGCTGGTCTCTCAGCCCAGGCTATGCCTTCGAGCGCCTCCACCTTCACACGCTCCCCACCAGCCTGGATACCACTTCCGGTCCCTTCGACGAAGGCTCCACTCCTCACCAGCAGGCCCAGCTTCGCTCCCATTTCACCATCTTCCGCAACCTCCAGTGGGATACCTCCGCATATTTCGTCGGCCGCATCCCCGCGGAGCAGGTGCCCTCCTACACTCGCCTGGATTCCGGTCTCACCTGGCAAACTTCCGAGCACCTCTCCTTCAGCCTCTTCGGTCAGAACCTATTGCAAAACACCCATCTGGAAACGAACAGCTATCTCCAGTCCAATCTTTCCAGCCTCATCAAGCGCAGCGTCTATGCCATGTTTTCCTGGCAATTTTGATTCCCGGCCGCTCACCGTTGCGTCTTTGGATCACATTCCGGTCATCATACTCGGCTCCGAATCCCCCGCGGCGGGCCGGCCCTTCCGATCCCTTCCGCTTTCTTTTTACTTGCTTCTTCTTCGCCCTGCTTGCCTTGCCGGCGCCGGCTTCCCCTCAGGGCGCCGCTTCCGTCGAATATCAGGTCAAGGCCGCCTTCCTCCTCAATTTCGCGAAGTTCGTCGAATGGCCCGCCGGAGCCTTCGCTGGTCCTTCCGGCCCCATCTTCGTCTGCGTTTTGGGTCACGACTCTTTCGGCTCCGCTCTTGATGATGTGCTGCGCGGCCAAACCATCAACAACCATCCTCTGCGGCCCTTGCGGATTACCTCTATTCCCGATTTGAAATCCTGCCAGATGGCTTTCGTCAGCCAAACCGAAAATAAACGCCTTCCCGCCGTTCTTGCCGCTCTCAAGGGTTCGGGCGTCCTCACTGTTGGCGAAAGCCTGGATTTCGCCAGCCAGGGCGGCGCCATTCAGTTTTATCTGCAGGATGGCCGTGTCCATTTCGCCGTGAATGTGGATGCCGTTCAGCGCGCCCACCTCACTCTCAGCTCGAAACTCCTCGCCTTGGCCAAAATTGTTCATGACGGGGATCATTTTAGGGGGTCTTGATATGTTATCGTTTCGCAATCTCTCGATTCGCCACAAGCTTCAGGGCATCATCCTCATCGTGTGCGGCTTGGCGCTGCTGCTCGCCACGGCCGTATTCACTTTCTACGAGCGCGCCAGTTTCCTCAGCGCCAAAACGGAAGATCTCATTGTCACCGCCAAAATGGTCGGCTCGAATTGCACCGCCGCGCTCGCATTCCGCGATCCGCAAGCCGCCCGAGAAACCCTCGCCTCCCTTCAGGCGCAGCCTCGCGTGATGTCCGCCGTCCTCTACGATGCCCAAAACCACATCTTTGCCGGATACACGCGCTTATCTTCCGCCGAACCTTTGCATTCGCCGCCGCCCCTCACCCCGCGCCACATGGGCATCTCCACCTCCTCGAATCGCTTGCGCATTTTTCAGCCCGTCACCCTCAATGGCGAGGTCATCGGCACGATCTTCATCCAGAGAGACCTCGAGGATCTGAAGGATAGTACCTTCCGCTTCCTCGGCATTGATCTCGCCGTCCTCCTGGGTTCGCTTTTCGTCGCCTGGTTGCTCTCCCTCGGTTTCCAGCGCATCCTCACTGACCCCATTCGGGATCTTGCCGCCACCGCCTCGCGCGTCACCTCCGAAGGCGACTATTCCATTCGCGCCGTCAAACACAACGAAGATGAGGTCGGGCTCCTCTTCGATCAGTTTAATGGCATGCTCGATCGCATTCAGCTGCGCGATCTCACGATTCAAAAGGCTCACGACGATCTCGAAATCCGCGTACAGGAGCGCACCGCCTACCTCAATGCCGTCATCGAAAATAGCCCTCTGGCCATCATGGTCCTCGATGCCCACCAATCCATTCAATTGTGCAATCACGCCTTCGATGACCTCTTCCAGTTTTCCCCTGGTGAGGCGATCGGCAAAAATCTCGGTGTCCTTCTCCCCGGCGATGAATCCCCCGTCGAAGCCCGCCATAGTTCCGCCGGCGCCCCCGCGGGCCAGCCTCTCGTCCTCGTCACACGCCGCCGCCGCAACGATGGCGCCCTGGTCGACGTCGAGCTTCACGCTGTCGGTCTTATCCGCGATTCCATGCCCGCTGGCTCCTTGGTTATCTACCAGGATATTTCCGTCCGCAAGCGCTCCGAAGAGGCCATGCAGCGCGCCAAAGACGCCGCCGAAGCTTCCAGCCGCGCCAAAAGCGAATTCCTCGCCAACATGAGCCATGAAATTCGCACGCCCATGAACGGCATCATGGGCATGACCGAGCTGCTCCTCGATACGGAACTTGATTCCGAGCAGCGCGAATATCTAGGCATGGCGCGCAGCTCCGCCGATGCGCTGCTCTCCCTGATCAACGACATCCTCGATTTCTCCAAGATTGAAGCCGGCAAACTTGAAATTGACGTCATCGATTTCAATCTCGCCGATACCCTGGCCGATACCATGAAGACCTTGAGCTTCCGCGCCCATCAAAAGGGCCTCGAACTCGCCTACGAGCTCGCCCCAGACATGCCCGACGCACTCACCGGCGATCCCGGCCGCCTCCGCCAGATCCTCATCAATCTGGTCGGCAATGCCATCAAGTTCACCCAGCGCGGCGAGGTCATCGTCAAGGTACTCGCCGAATGGCGCACCGCCGACGACGTCCAGCTCCATTTTGTCGTCTCCGATACAGGCATCGGCATCCCCGTCGAGAAGCAGGCCATGATCTTCGAAGCCTTCACCCAGGCCGATGGCTCCATGAGCCGCACCTACGGCGGCACCGGCCTCGGCCTCACCATCTCCTCGCGCCTGGTGGCTCTCATGCACGGGCGCATCTGGGTGGAAAGCGAACCAGGGAAGGGAAGCCGCTTCCAGTTCACCATCCATTTCGGCCTGCAAAAATCTCCCTCGAAGGTCACCATCCCCTGCGATCCCGCCACACTGCGTGGCATGCGTGTCCTCGTGGTGGATGATAACGCCGCCAACCGCCAGATCCTCACCAAGATGCTTGCCCGCTGGCGCGCCAATCCCACCGAAGCCGAAAGCGGAGCCAGGGCCATCGTCGCCCTTCGCGAGGGCCAGGGCATCGGCAGAAACTTCCCCTTGATTTTGCTGGATGCCCAGATGCCGGAAATGGATGGGTTCGCTCTCGCGGCCATCATCAAGCGCAATCCCGAATGGCGCGCCGCCACCATCATGATGCTCAGCTCCGCGGGCCAGCGTGGCGATGCCATCCGCTGCCGCGAACTCGGCATCGCCGCCTACCTCACCAAGCCCGTCCGCCAGAGCGAGCTCCTCGACGCCATCCTCACCGCTCTCAGCGCCAACCCCTCCGCCCTTTCCGCGCCCCCGCTGGTCACTCGCCATTCCCTCCGCGAATCCGGCCCGCACCTCCATATCCTCCTCGTCGAGGATAATCCCGTGAACCAGCTTCTCGCCGTCCGCCTCCTCGAAAAGCACGGCCACTCCGTCGTCGTCGCAGGCAACGGCATCGAGGCTCTCGCCGCTCTCGAGCGCGCGTCCTTCGACCTCGTTCTCATGGACGTCCAAATGCCCGAAATGGATGGCTTCCAGGCCACCGCCGCCATTCGACAGAAGGAAAAAGCCTCCGGCGCCCATCTCACCATCATCGCCATGACTGCCCATGCCATGGTCGGCGATCGTGAGCGCTGCCTCGAAGCCGGAATGGACGATTACATTTCCAAGCCCGTCCGCCCAGACGCCCTCTCCGATCTCCTTAAAAAATACACACCATCCTCCCCTATGGAGGCCGCCCCCAAGGAATCCTGAGCAGCCGTTTTCCCAGCAGCCTCGCTTGACACCGTCACCTCCCGCTGTTAGTTTCCGTTGCGGATGCGATACACGCTCATCAGACTCCTTCTTCTCCTGCTGGCGGCGATTTCTCTCGCCGCACTGCTCTTCCATTCCCGCCATTCGATCACCCTGGCTGGTTTTAGCTGGTCTCTGCTGGCCAGCTCGCTTCGCCACGCCCGCCCCGGCCTTCTTCTCCTTTCCCTTCTCACTATCTATGCCTGCTACGCCATCCGCGCACTCCGCTGGGTTCATCTTTCCCGCTATCTTGGCCGCCCCACCTTCTCCGGCGTCTATTCCGCCACGCTCATGGGATTCACAGTGCTTTTCCTCCTCGGCCGCGTGGCGGAGCCCGTCCGCCCGCTGCTCATCTCCCGCAAGGAATCGCTCCCCGTCCCCGGCTCGTTTGGCGTCTATGCGCTCGAACGCCTGTTTGACATAACCGCCACCGCCGTCTTCGCCGGCCTGGCCTTCCTGCTTGTCTCCCGCCTCGGCCCCACGGCTCCCGGAGCCGCTCCTCTGCTTGCCGCTGCGCGCAAGACTGGCATCTTCCTGCTTGCCGGAGTTTGCGTTTCCATCCTGTTTCTCGCCTATCTTCGCGGGCATGGCGCCGGCTGGATTCTTGCCCGCCTCTCCAGTGGCGCTCGCCCTTCCCGTTTCCGCATGCGCCTCGCGGGCCTCTTCGAGGGCTTTCATGACGGCCTCCAGGCCATCCGTACGCCCGCCGATCTCGCCTGGGCCGTCGGATGCACTTCTGTTCACTGGTTCTTCGTCTGGATCCTCTATCTCTGGATTCCCTGGAGCTTTGGCGGCCGCCTCGCCTCGATCAATGCCAGTGGCGCCCTGCTGCTCATGACGCTCACCCTCGTCGGCTCCACGCTCCAGCTTCCTGGCGTCGGTGGAGGCTCACAGCTCGCCAGCTTTCTCGTGCTTACCGTAATTCTCGGCGTGGCCGTGGCCCCCGCCGCTGCCGCCGCCATTGTCATCTGGCTCATCACATTCGCCGCCGTCTCCATCGTCGGTCTGCCTTTGCTCATTCGCGAGGGCCTCTCTATGAAAGAATTGCGCAATCTGGCCCGCTCAGAGCGCGCCGCGGAAGCCGCTGGCTCCCACATCTCCGCCGCCGGCGATATCGTTCCCGCCCTTCCGCCCAGCCCCTCTTCC